>Ga0209284_10002407_pt1 | contig 25633 bp, 24 predicted proteins | sample FRY03_FD_187211 | JGI IMG/M metagenome (GOLD analysis project Ga0209284, IMG submission 187211) | Freshwater microbial communities from Lake Fryxell liftoff mats and glacier meltwater in Antarctica - FRY-03 (SPAdes) (version 2) | ecosystem: Environmental > Aquatic > Freshwater > Ice > Glacier...
GTAATCGGTGAGGTTTTGGTATGACTTCATTGGCTTGAAGTACTTTGAAACATCAGCAAGCTGGTTAGCTGTTACAGCCTGCAAATAAATTGCGCCAGCTGGCTCAACGATATCTACGTTCTTAGCTTGGATAAGCTGAGTGATCTTTGCAGGTGAGTCAGCTTGTGAAGGAGAAATTAAATCAATCTTTACTCCAGGGTTCTTCTGCTCATACTGACGAGCATAAGCATTTAGAAGTGGTGTACGTGCAGGACCAGCAAAATATTCGATCATACGAATAGTTACTGGCTTTGACTTTGTTGGCTTACATGACCACGTTGCGTCGACGGCTGCTGAGCTGCTGACTACTGTCATTAAGCTGACGGCAAGGCCGATCGCTGATGCAAACGCGATACCCTTCCGTGAGATTACTTTTTTACTCAATTGGTGCCTCCATTTAGTTGATTGGTACCATGAACTAAGTTCAAGTTATTTGATTATAAATGTCGTTTTAGTCACTTAGCAATACATTTTTTTGCTAAATACGTAACATTTATATAACAGTTAAATCATCGTGAAATCACGGTTAACCCGGGGATGCGCGGAAGTTTTGGGCTAGCGTTGAGGTACTACCTAGTGATGAAAATCACGAGTGTGAGTAACAGTCTCTCCCAATTTTGTAATACTTCTTTGTATCTAAAGTTCTGATTACCCCGGGAAAGAGTGAGAGACCCATGGAACGTAGAGCCTTCTTGATACATATCTACCCAGGTACCGAAGCCGAATACGATCGGCGCCACGATGAGATTTGGCCAGAGATGGAGTCAGCGCTCTCGAACTCTGGATTTACCAACTACTCCCTATTTCGTTCTGGCACAACCGTTATTGGTTACCTTGAATGTATTCCAAATGTTGCAACAGCTGGCGAAAAGATGAGCGAAACTGAGACTAGTGCGCGCTGGAATGATTTTATGAAAGATGTCATAGATCCCGTGGCAACTCAGAGCGCACCAAAACTAGTAGAAGTCTGGCATTTAAAAGAGAACTCTTAAGCTTTCATATCTTGGCCAACAAGGGCGGCAAATCGCTTACCCATTCTTTGGTAGCCAGCATCATTGGGGTGAAGATTATCGGGCAGATCAGCGGCATCGCTTTGATCAAATAGGCTCAATCCATCTAAATAAGACAAGTGTGGATCATCGCGCTTAGCGATCGCCTCTTGTAACAATATTCGGACCCGCTTAAGAGTAAGCGCACCGACTGAGAATTCAGAAGTTCGCACCTCTGAAGTAAAAGCTGCATCACGGAGCAAACTCGGTCCAGGAGTCTCTTCGTGGAATGGACACCAGATTGGTGAAATAACCATGATCGGTGTCACCGGTTGCGCTGCGCGAATAATATCTAAGAAGTTATGAATGGCAGGAACAAAAGCGCGCTCGCGCATTGAGTCAGCGTTGAGAACATTGATGCCAAGTTTTAGCGTGATGTAATCGGTTGGAATTTCGGCAATCGTACGTGCCACAAAACCATCGAGATGACATTGACCAGCAAGACCAAGATTAAAGATATCGAGATTTAAAATTTCAGCGGCGTGTACTGGCCAAATCGATGCCGGTGCGCTGGTCTCACCACATTGACTAATTGAACTTCCGTAGTGAACCCATTTCTTCTTAGCAATCGGATTCGGTTCCAGAATCTGCGCATTAGCTGAGATTGACTCGAGCGCTGATGAAGTCGAGGCTGGTAGCCATATTTCAATGTCTTTCATACCTTGCGCCAGATTGGTAAAAACAAGTTGCTCCGATTCGCCTTCAACTAGTTCTTCGGCTGGAAGATCAGGTTTGTTGAGAGTAATTCCAAGGCGATTACCTTTATCAGCCCATTGAACTTGTTCAAATTTATCGTTGATCTTTAATTGGTATGGGGCTGGCGCCAATTCGGTATGTAGTCCCACTACAAATATTCTGGTGATTCGAAGATTCAGCACTAACTCGGTGGCAGAACTTCTAAAACGTAATCGCACACCTGAGCCCATCCGAGCCATCGATAAAATTCCTGGATCGGAGTACTGGGCACGGGTCCATCGAGGTAATCGAACCGGTGTTACTCGGCCAGCGCTATCGATTTCTTGATCAAGTGCATTACGAATTTCGATTACTGTGTTCGGAAATGTGAACGATTCAGACATGTCAGTAAGGATAAAGGCATTGCCTGAGTAGGGGAAGGTGCGCTAACGTAAAAGATAACAATTTGAACGGTTCAATTTTATTCATTCTAAAGCAGAAGAGAGAAACTAATGGTGCAAAGAATCTGTTGGACACTTCGCGTAAAGCCAGATCGTGTCAATGACTATCGCGAATCACATGCAACTATTCCTGATTACTATCGCCAGGCCCTAAGTGATGCCGGCTGGCATAATTATTCAATTTTTATGATGCCAGATGGATTAATCATTGGATATTTGGAGACCGATGACTGGGATAAAGCCCGTCAGGTGATGTTTGCCCGAAAAGATATCTACGAACGGTACTCATTGGAAATTGGTGACAAGATGAAGGATGCCTTTATCTGGGGGCCAGAGGGTCAGCCGGTGGAGTGGCAAAATATCCATCCCTGTGAAGAGCTAGTTTTTCGGCTTGATTAAAAGTTCAGAACTGTGAATTTGAAATAAATTCGTTATCTTAAATCACTTTTACTACTGACCAGTTAGGTTTATCTTGACGGCACAAGATCAACTCGTACCTCGTTGTGGACTTAGTCCGTTCTTGTGTGCACATACCTCCGCTTAATGATGTAAGAAAGGTTAGAAATTGAATACTCAAAGAAAAAATCGTCTAGGCGCAATTATTGCGGCTAGCGCACTTGTGTTCTCGGCAACAATGGTTTCGATACAGAGCGCTGCTTAGCGCACTGCCAGTAATGATCTTCTTCTTATTTGCCCAACGTGGCTTTATCAACGCAGTAGCGGGAACTGGAAATGATCACTCATGAGTAACCTCGGAATTGCACTTGTTGGTTGTGGATTCATGGGGCGGCGCCATGTTTTGGGTTATGCAGCACTTCATAAGGTGGGGATGCTGGATGCGCAGATTGTTGCGGTCTTAGATATCAATGGTGAGGTTGCCGAGAAAGTTGCACTAGAGGCAGAACAACTTCTTGGTATCAAACCAAAGGTATACACATCGTTAGATGATTTATTAAAAGATGAAAGTGTGCATGCGATTGATATTGTGACTGAGCCTAAGACTCATCACGTGATCGCAAATACTGCCATGAAGGCCGGTCGCCACGTGCTCTGTGAAAAACCGTTAGCGCTTACTGTAAAAACGGGCATGTCGATGGTTAAGTGCGCAAAGGAAAATGGCGTTGTGCTTGCGACAGCCGAAAATTATCGACGCGGAGGTCAAAATAGATTAGCGAAAGCGGTAATCGACTCTGGCATTCTCGGCAAAATCCACCTCATGACCGAATTTTGGGCAGGTGGAGATGACAAGATCATTATTAGTAAATGGCGTCATATGAAAAATACTGGTGCTATCGGTATGGATATGAGCATTCACTATGCCGACATCATCGAGTATTACATGGGACCAGTAGATCGAGTGTGGGGTCGAGGAATTATTGCCGAACCTATTCGTTACACCAAAGACGGTACCGATCCAATAATTCCAGATGGTGAAGATGCACTTTTTGCCATGATGCGAACTAAGGCTGGCGCTGATGTTCTCTTTACCTATCTTCCATCCGGACCCGGTAAAAATTATCGCCTTCGAGTAGTTCACGGAAGTAAGGGCTCAGTTGAGGTTCCTGGTGATCGCTCTGATGGAGATATATTTTTACACTTGGAGGGTCGCACCTTAAAAAATGAGGAGATTGCAGCTGAGTTAGGTGCACAATTTGCACTCAATCCAGTAACGAAGGCAGTCCTTGGTCCAGATGGAACTGGTGGCAAAGGTGCATCATGGGCAGATGTTGATTCTGGTTATTTAGCCGTTGAGATGCACGATTTTATCGAAGCAATCATCACCAAGCGTGAGCCAGAAGTTGATGGAATGGGTGGCATGCGCGCCCTAGGTGTCGTCCTTGCAATTTTGGAATCTGGAGTGACCAAAGATGCAATTAGCGTGGATGAGATTCTTGATCATAAAATACATTCCTATCAAGACTCAATTGATCTAGAGTTGGAGAAATAATTTCAATGGCCGAGGAACTGAAATTTCATCAAGTTGCCTATGTTGTTCGAGATCTAGATGCCGCTGTTAAGCATTGGGTTGATGATTTAGGGATCGGTCCTTTTACCGTCTATACCTTAAAATCACCGGGGCTGAAAAATTGTTTCTACAAAGGCGAAGCAACAGATTTTGGACTTCGACATGCGATGGGTTGGTCCGGTACTACCCAAATTGAACTTGTACAACCGTTACATGGCCCAAGTATTTTCCAAGATCAACTTGATTCAACTGGTGAAGGTTTAAACCATATCGGTTGTATCGTGCAAGATCACCCAGCTGCAGTTGCTGATTTTATTGCCCGTGGCTTTACGCCATTGCAAAGTGCGGCTGGCTTTGGCGCAGAAGGTGATGGCGCTTTTGCTTACTTTACTCCGCCGTTTGGAGCTGGCACGATTGTAGAACTAATTTCCCCACCGAAAGTTCGAATCCAACCCGACTACACCTATCCCAATACGGAGCAGAAATAATGAAATCAGCAGCACGGATTGCAAAAGTTGAAATATTTACAGCCGGACTATCCTGCTTTGTTCGCCTTACTACTGAAGATGGCGTGCAGGGTGTTGGAGAATCAACCGCCTTCGCATATCCCAATGCAGTTGCTGAAGTAATTCGTAACTTTGAACCGTTCTTAATTGGTGCAGATGCACACGACTGTGAGGCGAACTGGCTCAAGATGTACCGTGCACTTGGCTGGCGTGGTCTGATGTTGGGTGGTGCGATTAGCGCAATTGATCAGGCAATGTGGGATATTCGCGCTCGTATCTTTGAAACTCCAGTCTGGCACCTACTTGGCGGCCGCAGTCGCACAGCGGTTCGCGGAATGAAAGTAATTTTTGGCGGAAGTAAAGAAGAGCTAATCTCAAATTCACTCAAGGCCCAGGCCGAGGGTTATTCAGCGATAAAGATTATCTTGCACGATCATCAACATCATAAAATGCGTCACGCCGAGCGAATTGCAGATCTAGTTGATCGGATGGGCTCACTGCGCGATGCGGTCGGCAATACCTTAGATATCGGCGTTGAATTACACCGAAATATGCAGCCTGGTAACTCAGTCGCACTGATTGAAGAGTTGATGCAATTTCGCCCACTCTTTGTGGAAGATCCAATTCCACCTGATAGCGTGCTTTCGTTCGCAGAAGTTTCTGCAAAAGTTAAGACGCCAATGGCTGCCGGAGAACGCAATACCTCAATCTATGAGTTCCGCGAATATATCGAGCATGCCGGCCTAGCGTTTGTCCGCCCAGATATTGGTATCGCAGGTGGCTTCACGCACGTTCGTAAAATTTGTGCGATGGCCGAAGCTCATCATCAGGGAATTTTGCCACACGCCGTACCTTCAGGTGCGATTGCAACCATGGCACATATCCATATGGGAATCACTGCACCAAACTGGGAAGCACAAGAGCATGTTGATCAAAATGTAGATCCGGTACAGCAAATGGTAAAGCGAATTCCAATTGTCAAAGAAGGTTGGCTCTATCCATTTGATGAGCCTGGTCTAGGCATGGAGATCAATGATGAATTCTTTGCAACGAATCCACCGGTTTCAGTATTTCCAATTAATCCAGATCTACGTGAAGATGGTTCGGTAGCGCTGCGATGAGTAAAAATATTCGAATTGGTATAGCTGCAACTCACGTCAACCGTGATCTCTACTTTTTACAATCTGATTTAGATGCTCTGGCAAACTTTGGTGAAGTTATTTTTCGCGAGTTTGAAGTTCCATCTGATTGGCACAGTATTAATAATGATCCAACCGTTGAAAAAGAATTCTGTGAATTCGTATCTGATTTGGATATTTTGATCGTCGTCCACGGCAGCCCGCGCGTAACTGAAGCTGTCTTTCAGGCAGGCAAAAAGCTTAAGTTTGTGGGAGAGCTCGAGGGCGATCGCTTTGCCGCTCGAATAGATCTGGCTGCAGCAGATAAACATGGTGTGGTGGTTGTCGATACAACTCACTCTTCATCGTGGCCAGTTTCAGAGTGGGCGCTAGCACTTGCCTTGCTTGGTCTGCGCGAACAAGCTCGCTTCCGAGACATTATTGGTGGAAAAGCAATGTTACACGATGACTATCGCACCGCTCCCCCTGCTCGAGAGCTAACAAACCGAACTGTAGGAATTATCGGTTTTGGCCACATTGCCTGGCGACTATGCGAATTCTTAGCACCATTTCACACCAAGAACTTCGCCTTTGATCCATATGCGCCACGTGAACTTGGTGACGCACTTGATGTTGATTTTGCGACGTTAGAAAAAGTTATGGGATGTGATGTTGTAATTTGTTTAGCCCCTGATACTCCCAAAACTCGAGGCATGATCGGCAAGAAAGAATTTGAGTGGATGGTACCCAATGGCGTCTTTGTAAATGTTTCGCGTGGAGTTGTAGTCGATGTTGCTGCACTTATTGAAAAGGCTTCTAAAAATGATTCATGGTTTGGCCTTGATGCACATGATCCAGAACCCATTGCAGTTGGATCCCCACTTCGCCAGATGCACAATGTTTTCCTCTCACCTCACGTGGGTGGAATGACTCACGAGGCAACCCCTCGTTTCTTCTCATTAATGGTTGCAGAAGTCGGTCGATTTCTCTCCGGTTCTGAACCACGCGCACAGATCACTGCCCGCGTGACGGCAGGCAGAAAGGGTTAGTCGTGATTATTGATTCACACTGCCATGCCTGGCGTGCTTGGCCGTATGACAAATCAGTTCCTGATCCAGATCATCGAGGGTCGATTGAGGCGCTCTTATATGAGATGGATACGCATGGTGTTGAGCATGCAACCGTTGTCTGTGCCCGAATAGGAAATGGTGCAGGTGGTGAAGGTTTTGGAAATGAAGATAATAACGATTATGTTTCGGCTTTTGCACGCAAGCATCCAGATCGAATTACCGCTTGGGTAGATATCGACTGTATTTGGCGTAAAGAACACCACACACCAGGTGCGGTTAAACGCATGATTGAGGAGCTTGATCGTAATGAGGCGCACGGTTTTACACACTACGTTGGTGAAGAAGATGGTTGGTTTGCCAGCGATGAAGGGCGAGAGTTCTTCCAAGTTGCGGCAGAGCGCAAAGTAATTGCCTCAATGGCAATAGGGCCAGCATGGCTGCCAGCGCTGCAACAAGTCGCTCAAGATAACCCGACGCTGCCAATTCTTATTCACCATATGTCATTTCCCGGAAATAATCAGGGTACCTACAGCACTTCCGATATAGCTGCGCTAGTCAAATGTGCAGAGCAGCCAAATATCGGTGTAAAAATATCAGGATTTAATTACAATAGTTTTGAAAAATGGAATTTTCCATATGCTGATTCGCAACGACTGTTCAAAACTATTGTTGAAGCATTTGGAGCTCACCGACTTTACTGGGGTTCAGACTTCCCAGCGTCGCGAGATATGTTGACCTATACGCAAGCGATAGAAGTCCTACGTAGTAGTGTTGACTCTATAACCACTGCAGAGAAAAACTTAATTTTGGGCGAGAACTTACATGAACTCCTCAAAACCAGAGTAATCAATATAAAGTAAGAAAATACATCAACGAGAAGAGAGAAGAAGAAAATGGTAGCAGTACTGATTGCGAAATACTTTGTAAAGCCAGGAAACTCAAAGGCAGTAGAAGCTGCTCTGCGCGAGATGGCTCAGCTTGTCAAAGCAGATGAACCTGCCTGTCTCTTCTACAACGCAAATATTGACCCAGAGAATGAGAATTTGTACTGCCTTTACGAGGTCTACAAGGATGAAGATTCACTTGTAGCCCACCGCGAGACACCACACTTCAAGGCAATAATAGAAGGAAAGATTGTTCCATTGCTAGAAAAGCGTGAGCGAGAGATCTTCCGTCAGGTTATTGGATGAAGCTTGTCTCCTTTGTAGTCACAGGTGTCACCGGTCGCCACAAGCGACTCGGTGCACTTGTGAAGGGAAACTCTGACGCTGGCGAGATTATTGATCTCACGGCGGCAGCTGAAACAATTTTTACTGCTGAAGGTTTAGGTAGCGAAGGAGCGCTTCGACTAGCTAATGGATTGGTTCCGCCGTCTGCGTTGCACTTTATTCAAGGTGGGGCTAGATCACGTGAGGTAGCTGAATCTGCGGTGGCCTATGTTAAACAACAGGGTCTTTCACATTCACCATCTGGTGGAACGCTAGTGTTCACAACCGAATTCATCACCTTTGCCCCAGCAATTTCTAATCCACCACTACTTCGTGACTTTATGGCCTTTGAACAACATCTACTTAATATCTATCCTCGGCTCGGTCGCCCAATTCCAGATGAATGGTACAAAAGACCCGTTTACTACAAAGGAAATGCTGCCAGTCTCGGGGCTCATAATCAGGAGATTAAATTCCCTCGGTACGCACAAACTCTGGATCTTGAATTTGAATTCGCGGCAATTATCGGTAAGCCTGGTGTAAATATTTCAGAAGACTCTGCACTCGATCACATCTATGGCTACACAATTTATAACGATCTATCCGCTCGTGAAATTCAAGCGCTAGAGATGTCAGTTGGCTTAGGGCCAGCAAAGGGGAAAGATTTCATCGGTGCCCACGTTCTCGGCCCAGTAATTGTTACGGCAGATGAGATAAAGGATCCTTACAACTTAGCTATGCGTGGCACCGTAAATGGTGAAGTCTGGACTGATACAAATTCAAATGGCATGCACTGGAAATTTGAGCAGATGATCTCTTATGCTTCGCAAGATGAAGAGCTACAAGTTGGTGAAGTTTTTGGTTCTGGAACCTGCGCCGATGGTTCTGGTGCCGAAGTTGGCAAGAACTTGAACTCTGGTGATGTTGTTGAGTTAGAGATAACTGGATTAGGTAAGCTTCGAAACAAGGTGATTAAATCCTAAATCTTCAATTCATATATCTGAATATGCTGCTCTCCCCAGTTAAATAAGTACCCTTGGGCTAATAGGATGTGGAAATGAAAACAGATTTATATATTAATGGCCAATGGATTAAATCTGATCACACCGCTGTTGTAATAGATCCGAGTGATGGATCAGAAATTGCGCACGTTTCATATGCGAGTGAAGCCCATTGCGAAGCAGCTGTTACCGCTGCACATGAAGCTTTTCCAGCCTGGGCAGCCACTAGCCCACGAGTTCGCGCGGAGATGCTCAGAAAAACTTATGAAATTATGGTTGCCGAGTCAGATCGTTTGGCAAAGATTTTATCTAAGGAAAATGGAAAAATTTACGGTGATGCACTTAATGAAGTGATGTATGCCGCTGAATTCTTTAGATGGTTCTCGGAAGAGACTGTTCGAATCACAGGTGATTTTAGAAAATCTCCAAGTGGTGATAAAAGAATTTTAGTAACTCATCAACCAATTGGCGTCTCGTTATTGATTACCCCATGGAATTTCCCAACTGCCATGGTTGCTCGCAAGATTGCACCAGCGCTAGCTGCTGGCTGCACCGTAGTCCTTAAGCCTGCTTCGGAGACGCCACTTTCTGCCATTGCAGTAGTCGAAATTTTGGAGCGAGCTGGAGTCCCAGCTGGTGTTGTTAATTATATTTTGCCAAGCTCTGTCGGTTCGATGATTTCAAGAATATTGCATGATCCAAGAGTGCGTAACTTATCCTTCACTGGATCTACTCAGGTAGGTAGGATTTTAATTAAAGAGTGTGCCGATAATGTACTTCGTACATCGATGGAGCTAGGTGGTAATGCACCAGTAATTATCTTTGATGACGCCAATCTAGAGACCACAGTTGCTGGTGTCATGATTGCAAAAATGCGTAACGGTGGCGCGGCTTGTACCTCAGCAAATCGCATCTATGTCCATCGCTCCGTTGCAGAGAAATTTACGTCAGAATTTTCAAAAGCTATGTCGAACCTCAAAGTCGGCCCAGGTCTCTCCCAAGGAGTTCAACTTGGAGCATCTGTTTCAATTAAGGAGAGAGATAAGATCGCAGCTTTAGTAGATCAAGCTATAAGTGAGGGTGGCACTATTCATGCAGGAGGTGCTATTCCAGATGGTGATGGAGCCTTCTATCCAGCAACTGTGCTGACAGTTGCAAAAGATAATTCAATCCTTGAAAATGAAATTTTTGGACCAGTTGCACCGTTAATTATCTTTGACAATGATGATGAGGCAATTGCGCTAGCTAATGACACTCCCTACGGTTTGATCGCCTACGTTTTCACAGAAGATTTAAAGCGTGGCATTAAAGTCGCCGAAGCCCTTGAATCTGGAATGGTTGCAATTAACCGCGGAGTTATATCTGATCCAGCGGCACCATTTGGCGGATTTAAGCAATCAGGTTTAGGGCGTGAAGGTGGATTTGATGGAATTCATGAATTTCTTGAGACTAAATATATCGGCGTTGAAATCTAAACACTAGGAAAGTAAAACTGAGAGGAAAAGTAAATGCGCATAGTTCGTTTGGGAGAAGTTGGAAAAGAGAGAGCAGCTGTCGGAATTTCAGATGAGGAAGCCGTCTTTGTTGATGACGTTATCTCTGATTGGAACCGAGTCGAGTTAGAAAACGATGGGCTAGCAAAGGTAATGGCGCTAGATTTAACCACTCGGCCAAAGGTAAAGATTGCTGATTATCGAATTGGCGCACCAGTTGCACGTCCTACAAAAGTTATCTGCGTCGGTCTTAATTACAAACAACATATCGAAGAGACTGGCTCAGATACACCGGTTGAGCCAGTGATCTTTATGAAGGCTCCCGATACTGTTGTTGGCGGATTTGATGACCTCATTATTCCGCCTCACTCAGTGAAGACAGATTACGAAGTAGAGATCTGCGCGGTAATTGGAAAAACTGGGCTCTATCTATCGTCACCAGAAGAGGCAGCCAAATATATTCTTGGATACACCGTTTCCCAGGACACCTCCGAGCGGTATTGGCAGTTAGAGCGAAGCGGCCAATGGGTTAAGGGAAAATCGTTCCCTACCTTTAATCCAATGGGTCCGTGGGTTGTAACAGCAGATTCGTATGATCCATCTGATGTTCGTCTCTGGTGCAAAGTTGATGATGACACTCGTCAAAACTCTCGCAGCAGCGACATGCTTTATGACATTAACTACTGCGTCTGGTACATCAGCCAATTTATGGAACTCAAGGCAGGCGATGTAATTAATACCGGAACACCGCAAGGTGTTGGAATGGGATTTAAGCCCGAGAAATATTTACAAGGTGGCGAGATTCTAGAAACTGGTATTGAAGGTATCGGCATCATTCGCTCGCGTGTAACGAAGAGCAAATAGCCAATCGTTAACGGTTGGCTATTACTTCGGTATTCGCAGACCCTGCATTCCACCATCGACTGCTAACGAGGAACCAGTAGTTGATGATTGGAGTGGGCTAGCTAAGTAACAGATAGAGTTAGCAACTTCCTCTGAAGTTACTAACCGTCCCATCGGTTGGCGAGATTCGAGAGCTGCTCGTTCTGCCACTGGATCACTTGCTTGATCAAGTAAGCGACCAACCCACGGTGTATCTGCAGTACCTGGGTTAACACAGTTAACCCGAATTTTATCTTTAATCAGATCATTTGCCATCGCTAAGGTGAGTGTGAGCACGGCACCTTTAGAGGCAGAGTAGACAGCGCGGTTTGGGATGCCACATGTAGCTGCAATAGAACAGACATTTACAATCGATCCGACCTTACTTTTGCGCATGATGGGAAGCGCTGCCTTTGATACCCGAGCAATCCCATAGACGTTAATATTAAAAACTTTATGCCAATCTTCTGGATCTGCAGTTTCAACTGTGCCGATCGAACCAATGCCAGCGTTATTTATCAAAATATCCACCTGCGGAATATCTTTGAAGGCGTTAATAACTGACACATCATCTCCAACATCGCATGCGATGAAGGTGCCAACGCCATCGAGCTCGCCTTTGTGCAGATCTAACCCATAAATTGTGGCACCACGATCACGGAGTTGTTTGGCAACGTCCAATCCGATTCCGGAGCCAGCACCAGTGATGACCGCAGTCAGGCCTTCGAAGTCTTTTCCGTAATTCATGCTGCCACCTCTTTTTTCTACCGTTGCACTCTCGCAAACACAGGTCAATCCTATACGATTTGAGTCGCGAATGCTATTAAACCTTCAAAAAAGTGAATCGCCCTTGAGCGTTAACACCTTTCAGGTGGATGGACGATCCAAGACTTTAATAAGGGTCTTTGTTACCCTTATTTCAAAGATGAGAAATCTTCACTAAGGAGCTGCAATGAAAGTAACTCACTACGAATTATTTTTTATTGCACCACGTTGGCTTTTTCTTAAAATTGAAACTGACGAAGGCGTTAGCGGGTGGGGCGAACCTGTTCTTGAAGGTAAATCATTAACTGTCGCTGCTGCCGTCGATGAATTAATGGACCACGTAATTGGTCAAGACCCTTTCCAAATTGAGCGCCTGTGGCAGCGAATGAAAAAGGGGAGCTTTTATCGCGGTGGTGCGATTATGGATTCAGCAATTTCTGGAATTGATCAAGCCTTGTGGGATATTAAAGGTAAAGCCTTGGGTGTACCGGTTTACCAATTACTCGGTGGTCACGTTCGAGATCGGGTGCGCATTTATGGGCATGCTGGTCCATCCGGTGGCAATGGATATGTACACAATCCGGTCGTCCAAGATGTAAGTGATATGAAGAAAAGTATAGATATTCAGCTTGCGCGCGGCCTCACCGCAATTAAATTCTGTCCCTCAGATGGGCTAGAACATATTGATACTGCCGAGGAACTTAAGAATATTGTCGCTCGCGTCGAAAGTGCACGTGAGTATGTGGGTGACAAAATAGATATCGCACTTGATTTTCATGGTCGCTTTAGTTTGGCCATGGCTCGCCGAGTCTTCCCATTACTTGAACCGCTTAACTTACTTTTTATTGAAGAGCCAGTGCTACCAGAATTTACTGATCAATTTGGTTTGATAGTTTCTTCAACTTCAACACCAATTGCAACTGGAGAACGGCTCTTTGATCGGAATGACTTTAAGGATGTTTTACGGACTGGTATCGCAGTAGCGCAACCCGATCTCAGCCATGCAGGTGGTATCACTGAGTGCCAGAAGATTGCCAGTTTTGCAGATACCTACAATGTTGCAATGGCTCCACACTGCCCACTCGGTCCGATAGCACTTGCTGCCTGCCTGCAATTAGATTTTGCAACGCCAAATTTTCTGATTCAAGAGCAGATACTTGGACTCGGTAAAGGTAACAATGGAGATCTCATGAAATATCTAGTTGATTATTCGGTCTTTGATGCCCCTGAGGGTTACATCGAGCTAATGAAAAATCCTGGACTTGGAATCGAAGTTGATGAAGCGGCGGTAAGAAAAGCTGCAGGTGCTCCTGATGCAGGTATGCGTTGGCGTATTCCGGATTGGACCCATAAAGATGGTTCCCTGGCCGAATGGTGATGAGGACTCAATAAAAATTGCTCGCCGCAATTAACGCTGGCCGGTTAGCGAGGTTTAACTGAACCGAGATTTTCGTGATGGCTATCAAGTCCAGCTGATCGACTTAACCCGCGACGGCCGGTAACGGCGAGTGCGAGCGTGAAGAGGAATGCACCGACAAGCACAATTGTAATTCCAGATGGAATATCTGCGAAGTAACTTAAATACATTCCAGTCAATCCGCAGAATGTTCCGACTGCGGTGCTGTATGCCAACATGCGTCCGAAGGAGTTGGTGAGCATGCGTGCGATGACTGCCGGGATGACCAACATTGCGGCGACAAGTGTTACGCCGATGACTGTCAGGGTTGCCAGGATTGCTAGTGAGAGAACGATCATGAGTGCGGCTTCGATGCGGGCGACTTTGACGCCGGATACTTCGGCGACCTCGGGGTCGAAGGTGGTGAAGAGTAAGGCGCGATAGCGCAGGAAGATAAAGAATGCGGTTGCGGTTGTGACACCGAGTAGTCCGATGATTTGGCCGGTGGTGATTCCAAGGATGCTGCCAAAGAGTGCGTTTTCAAATGATGGGCCGCTGGTTCCGAACTTGGCAAAGAGTGCGACGCCGAATGCAAATGATGCAATTGAGATTACGCCGATGGCGGCGTCAGCACCCACGCGACTGCGTTTGGTGACGGTGGTGATGGCAAGTGCGGATGCGATGCCCCAGAGACCGGCGCCGATTGCGTAGAACTTTGCGGCAAATAATTGCATGGCGGCGAAACCACCGAAGATTGAGTGAGAGAGTCCGTGGCCGATGTAGCTCATGCCGCGTAGGACGATGAAGACACCAATCATGCCAAGGAGTGCGCCGGAGATGCCGGCGACGATTAAACCTTTTTGAAAGAAGAAGTATGAGAATGGTTCGATAAGTGTTGTCATATTAAATCTTCGTCTCGGGTGCGTTGAAGTTTGGCGATTGGTCGACGACTAAACGAACACCGAGATGTTCAAGCACATCCATCTGTGCGCCATATGTGCGCTCGAGAACTGCTGGTGTCATTACTTCTTCCGGGGTGCCTTGACCGACGATGCCACCGTTGACACAGACAAGGTGCGGCAGGTGGGTTGCGATTCCGTTGAGGTCGTGGGTGGTTAAGACAATGGCGACGCCGTCTTCGTGCAGGTCGGCTAATAAGTGCAAGATGTCGTGGCGGGTATTTACATCAACGCCACTTGTTGGTTCATCCAGTAGTAAGAGTTGTGGCTGGCGGATGAGTGCGCGAGCTAAGAACATACGTTGTTGTTGGCCGCCCGATAGTTCGCGGATGTGGCGCTGGCTGAGGTCGCCGATGTTAAGGCGATCGAGAACTTCAAAGACGCTGGCTTTCTCTTTCGGGCTAGCCCATGGGCGTAAGCGCGATGATTTGCGAGACATGAGTACGCAATCAAAGACGGTGATCGGGAAATTCCAATTAACGGTCTCGAGTTGTGGCACGTAAGCAACGCGCAGATCAGGTGCGCGCCAGACAGTGCCGTGAGCTGGTTTTAACGTCTGGAGTAATAGCCGTAACAGAGTTGTTTTACCGGCACCTGATGGGCCGACGATTCCGGTGAATTGATCTTCGTGGATGTGGAAGTCGACATCTTCGAGGACAAGTGTGCGGTCATAACTAGCGCTGACATGGTCTAGTCGAATTAACTCAGGGCCAACCCCGGTACCTGTCATCAAGTTACATTCCTTTACTGGGTACTTTTACTGAGGGTACTTAGCGTCGGACAACATTGCTGTGACAGTGATTTTATCAATCGCTGTTGGGGTGCCGCCTAGCCCGGAAATCATTGTTCGGTAATTGTATTTCATGAGGCCAAGCCATGAGTGCTCAGATTCGCCGGGTGCACCGGGAAGATCATCATCGCGAAGTGAATCCTCATAGCGAGCGCCGGTGGCGTTGCCGATTTCTTTAAGTACGGCAGATGGGAAAACTTCAGATCCAAAGATCGTTGTGACTTTCTCTGCCTTGACTTGCTTGATGAGTGCAGCCACATCTGCTGGTGATGGATCAGCGAAATCACCAGGTTGTAGCGCGCCGATCACAGTCCATCCGTAGAACTTTGCAAAGTATGCATATGCATCGTGATATGTCAGCAATTTCAGATTACCAGCTGGCACGCTCTTTTGATCAGCGGCAACTGCTGCGCCGAGTTCGGTGGCTTGCTTTGTAAAGGTGGCTAAGTTTTCGGTGAAGAAGTCGGCGCTAGCTGGATCAAGCAGTGTGAATTCGGCGCGGATGACATCGGCATATTTAATTGCATAACCTGGATCAGTCCATAGGTGTGGGTTTGGCTTTCCACCCTCTAGTGGGAAGGAAAAGTCGTAGATGTAATCTGCTTCGGGCAGCGAGATCGTTCCGAGTTCAACAATCTTGGCACTGGCCTTCATATTACTTTCGGCTAACTTGCGAGTTGGGTCCTCTAGCTTGAGCCCGTTGATCAGGATCAGATCGGCATCGCTGAGTAACTTGGCGATACTCGGTGCAGGTTCGAAGGTGTGGCTATTGACGCCTTCGGGCACGATCCCTTCAATCCGAATCCGGTCGCCACCGATTGATGCGGCAATCGATGTGATCGGAGAGACGGTGGTTGCGACAAGTGGGCGGGTATCTTCGGCGCCAGCGTCAGTCCCGGATGAACAGGCTGAAAGGGTCAGGGCCAGAATTGCTGTTGTTGCGACTAGGAGCCGGCTTTTTCTCACAATCAAATTTTAAGGGCAAATGGGGATTGTTGCAACTTATTCGCATCTGCGATAAAAAGGCAGATTGGCTAGCGCTTCGCGATGATCCGCTCGGTGCGATTAATCAAGGTATTGCAGGCTTGGCCAAAGCCGGCGAAGGCGGGATTGGTAGTTTGGCCGGCGCGATAGCGGGCCCAGATCTGTTGAATGATGACTGCTAATCGAAATAAGCCGAAGACTTCATAGAAAGTAAAGTCATCACAACGCACTCCACTTTCGGCGATGTACTTTGCGACGAACTCATCCCTGGTTGGCATTCCGGGTAAGTGACTTGGTTGTCGGCGAAGTGCGGCAAATGCTGGCTCATCGTCTTGATCTACCCAGTAAGCAAGGGAAGATCCCAAATCCATCAGCGGATCCCCCACTGTTGCGAGCTCCCAATCGAGCACGCCGATGATGCGAGCTTTTTCTAAGTCAAAGACGACGTTATCGATTCGCCAATCACCGTGGATGACACAAGATGCAACATCGTCGGGACGATTGGCTTCAAGCCATGCCATTACTTTTTCGCCGTTAGGGACATCGTCGGTGAGCGCGCTGCGATATCGCTTTGACCAACCACTGACTTGGCGCTCGACATATCCGGAACCTTTATTTAACTCATCCAGAATCAAAGCATCGACAGCATGCAGTTGCACTAATCCACTGATCAGTGATTGCGCCATCATTGCAACATCGGTTGGGCTGACACCTGCCGGGACATCTCTTCGGAAAATATCACCGACAACTCGCTCCATTACATAGAAATCTGAGCCGATGATGGATTGATCATCACAGAGTGCAAACATCGCTGGCACTAAGGGATAGACCGGCTGCAATCGTGATTGAATTAAAAACTCACGCTTCATATCATGGGCTGATGCGGCTTTGGTCCCCATCGGTGGCCGGCGCAATACCAGTTCGCGATCTGGGTACTTTAAAAGATAAGTCAGATTTGATGCGCCACTTCGAAATTGCATTACCTCGGGCAAGGCATCTTGATTTATATGTGGTGCCAGCCATTGCTGCATGCGCTTAACATCAAAGCCATCTTCATCGCGGACTGGTGTTAGATCTTTCATGTTATATAAGGCTTGATTTCCATACGTGCAATATCTCGAATATGGACTTCATCTGGCCCATCAACGATGCGTAAAACTCGGGCCCCGGCATACATTGAGGCCAGCGGTGAATCTTGGCTGACGCCGGCGCCACCATAACTTTGAATTGCATGATCAATAATTCGCTCGGCCATTTGTGGCACGGCAACTTTGATCGCGGCGATTTCTTTTCGGGCAGCTTTGGCACCGACTGTGTCGATCATCCAAGCTGTCTTAAGCACTAACAATCTGGCCTGTTCGATATCGATCCGAGCTTGCGCAATCCATTCTTGAATTACTCCTTGTCGGATTAACTCTTTTCCAAAAGTTGAACGCGATGCGGTGCGCGCAATCATCAATGAGAGCGCTCGTTCTGCCATGCCAATTGCGCGCATGCAGTGGTGAATTCTTCCTGGTCCTAGCCGCGCTTGCGCTAGCGCAAAGCCTTCGCCTTCGGCTCCTAATAGATTTGTAATTGGAACTCGCACATTGGTAAATGTCACCTCTGCATGGCCATGTTGATCAACGTATCCAAGCACGGTTAGGTTGCGAACAATTTTTACACCCGGTGTATCCATCGGGACCAACACCATCGACTGTTGCTGATGTGAATCTGCATCGGGATTGGTCTTTCCCATCACAATTAAAATCTTGCAGCGCTCGTCCATCGCACCTGTGGTCCACCACTTTGTTCCGTTAATGAGATAGTCATCGCCGTCTCGAACAATCTGAGTTTTAATATTTCGGGCATCACTTGATGCAACATCAGGTTCGGTCATTGCAAAACCAGATCGGATCTTGCCATCCAGTAGCGGTACTAACCAACGCTGGCGCTGTTCATCGGTGGCAAACATATCCAGCAACTCCATATTGCCGGTATCAGGGGCGGCGCAATTAATTACTTCAGGTGCAATCTCTGGAGACCATCCGGTAATTTCGGCCAAGGTTGCATACTCAGTCACAGTTAAACCATGAGCCGGATCAGTGTTATGTGGCAGAAATAAGTTCCATAGCCCTTGCTTTCGGGCCTTGATCTTTAGCTCTTCAATAATTGGTGGCAGCCCATGCGGCTTACCCTGTGCGGCAAATTCAGCGCGCTGATCGTGATAAATCGCCTCAGCCGGAAAGACTTCTTCATCCATAAATGCCTGAAGTTTTGCGGCGTATTCAATTGTCTTAGCGCTCAGGGTAAAGTCCATATCTGAACCTTACGCACAATTACCCGTTTTGAGGAGAGATCATGAGCATCCTGGACCGCTTTCGTTTAGATGACAAGGTTGCAGTTGTTACCGGTGCATCATCCGGGTTGGGTGTTGCATTCGCTAAAGCGTTGGCAGAAGCCGGTGCTGATTTGGTGCTTGGTGCAAGGCGCGAAGAACGTCTGGCAGATACCGGCGCGCTAGTGACCGCTGCTGGTCGCAGGTGGGTTGGTCGCAAAACTGATGTTACAAAACCTGAAGATTGCGCAGCACTCATTGCACTTGCAATTGAAAAGTATGGACGCGTCGACATTCTGGTAAATAACGCAGGCGTTGGTACTGCGGTTCCGGCAACTCATGAAACTCCAGAGCAATACCGATCAGTGATTGAAACAAATTTGATGGGTTCATATTGGATGGCACAAGAGTTTGCCCGCAACAATAAAGGTGGCGGTGCGATTGTAAATATCTCCAGTGTGCTCGGACTTAAACCGCAAGGGTTGCCACAAGCCGCCTATGCATCAAGTAAGGCTGGCGTAATTGGATTAACCCGCGATCTGGCGGCGCAGTGGACGGGTCGTAAAAATATTCGAGTCAACGCACTTGCTCCCGGATTTTTTCCATCGGAGATGAGTGATGATCTACCCGAAGATATGATCGGAATGATCAAGATGTTTACCCCTGCTGGTCGCTTGGGCGATCCAGAAGAGTTAGCAGCAACGCTTATTTGGTTAGTCAGCGATGCATCAAGTTATGTCACTGGAATTACTGTCCCCGTTGATGGCGGATTGGTAATGCCTTAACGGTACTTAGTAGTGCGCTCGAAGCGAAACGTTGTTTGACCACGATCTGCTTGATCAATACCTTCGAGAATCCACTTACGGTTATTTGGATTAGTTAAAAGCGCCATCGATTCCAAAATGGATTCCCATTCACTTTCAGAAATCAGAACCGCATTTCCCTTTTTAGAGGTGATAACTACAGAGGTGCTATCTAGATTTACCTGTTCGATGAGAGGAAAGAGTTGCTCGCGAGCTTGGGATGCGGTGATTGCCATAGTGCCTCCTGGGTTGAGAGCCGGTTAGCACATATGGTACGAGTTCTCATACGAGTAGAAATGAGTGGGGATCTACCTAGTTCTTTGCCAGCAGATCCAGATATTGATCCACTGGTGTCGCAGCTAGTGCGTCGTAGTTCAGAGATAAATCGAGGATCTTTTTCTGCGTATTTGCATCAAAGATACGTGCGATGTTGATCTTAAACTTCTCGATCAAGAGTGGGATTCCCTCGGTGCGACGACGTGCGTGCCCGATTGGGTACTCCACGACGACCTCTTCAAAACTTGAACTATCGGTAAATTCAATGGTGAGGGCGTTGGCGATAGAGCGCTTTTCTGGGTTGTGATAATCGGCGGTGAAGTTTTTATCTTCTACGCAGGTAATTTTCTCGCGCAATGAGTCAATTCGGGAATCCGATGCGACATCATCCTCGTAATCTCTGGCGGTGAGTCGGCCGAAGATGAGTGGGACGGCGACCATGTACTGAATACAGTGGTCACGATCTGCTGGGTTGTTTAGCGGTCCCTGCTTATCGATAATCCGAACGCAAGCTTCGTTTGTGCGGATGGTGACTGATTTGATATCGGCAGCGGTTTTTCCAGCTGCCTGCATCTTTGCATGAATCGTCATCGCTGCTTCAACAGCTGTCTGTGAATGGAATTCAGCGGGGAATGAGATCTTGAAAAGGATGTTCTCCATTACGTAAGAGCCGTACTTGCGCTGAAATTTAAATTTCTCACCTTTAAATGAGACATCGTAAAAGCCCCAGATCTTTGCTGACAGTACAGATGGATAACCCATCTCACCGGTCTTGGCAATCAGCGCTAGTCGCACGGCTCGAGATGTCGCATCACCGGCAGCCCATGATTTACGTGAACCGGCATTTGGAAAGTGGCGATAGGTACGTAGCGATTGGCCATCAACCCAGGCAAGAGAAACTGCTGCCAGAATCTGATCGCGAGTCAGCCCCATCATCTGGGCAACGACTGCAGTTGATGCAACCTTTACCAAGATAACGTGATCTAACCCGACTTTATTAAATGAATTTTCAAGTGCAATACAGCCCTGAATTTCGTGGGCTTTGATCATCGCAGTAAGGACATCTTTAATTGTTAACTTCTTACCTGATGTGCGAGAGAGCCAATCTGCAGTAGCCAAGATTCCACCTAGATTATCTGATGGGTGGCCCCACTCAGCTGCTAGCCAGGTATCGTTAAAATCTAACCAACGAATCATCGCCCCGATATTAAATGCGGCCTGAACCGGATCAAGAATGTAATTAGTTCCAGGAACCTTGACGCCATTGTCCATAGTTACTCCAGGGACAGTTGGACCAAGAAGTTTTTTACAGGCATCGTATTCAAGTGCTTCGAATCCACAACCAAGGGTGTCTAGTAAGCAATTCCAGGCAGTCTGATATGCAACCGTTGAATCAATCTGATAATTCTGAACATAATCGACGATATCAATTATTTCTTGATCATATGGTTGGTTGGACTTAGTTATATTGCTTGACATGTACCTATCGATTCTCTATTGATATAAATGGACGGTTATCTGGCCCGGTGTAATTAGCACTTGGTCGGATAATTTTATTATCGATGCGCTGCTCAATGACGTGAGCTGCCCAACCAGTCATTCTAGAAATAACAAAGATGGGGGTGAAGAAGTTAGTTGGAATTTTCATCTGATTGTAAGCAACTGCTGAGAACCAGTCTAAATTCGGGAACATATTCTTGGCATCCCACATGACAGATTCAATGCGCTCGGCAATGTCATAGTTCTTTCGATCGTTTTCTGACTCTGAAAGTTCGAGTGCGATCGATTTAATAATTACGTTGCGCGGATCTGAGATCGTATACACCGGATGCCCAAAGCCAATTACAACTTCTTTATTTGCTACCCGAGCGCGAATATCCTGTTCAGCGCTATCTGGATTCTGGTAGCGCTCTTGGATTTCCAGCGCCACTTCATTTGCGCCACCGTGTTTTGGACCGCGAAGTGCGCCAATGGCACCGGTGATTGCGGAATAGATATCAGAGCCGGTACCTGCGATTACTCGACCAGTAAAAGTTGAGGCATTGAACTCGTGCTCGGCATAAAGGATGAGTGAGGCGTGCATGGATTTAACCCATAAATCACTGGGAACTGAGCCATGAAGCAGATGGAGAAAGTGTCCACCGATTGAGCTATCTTCGGTCTCAATCGTTATCTTCTTGCCGTTATTTGCAAAGCGATACCAATATACAAGCATTGAACCTAGGCAGGCGATTAATTTATCCGCAATATCTTTTGCACCTTGCTCGTCGTGAGCGTCATTTTCTGGAGTAATACATCCCAGAACAGATACGCCGGTGCGCATGACATCCATGGGATGGGCAGAGGCTGGAATTTGTTCTAGAACTTTTAGGACTTGATCTGGCAATCCGCGTAAGCCTATTAAATGTTTCTTATATGCATCGAGCACGCTTTGAGTTGGTAGGGATCCATGTATGAGCAGATAAGCAATCTCTTCAAACTCACAATTGGCAGCTAAATCTGCAATGTCATAGCCACGATAATGCAGATCGTTACCGCTCTTACCAACGCTGCATAACTCGGTATTTCCGGCGGTCACTCCCGAAAGCGCTACCGATTTCTTAGGCTTAAACTCAGACATGACTCTCCCTTTTGATAATTATTTAAGTGGTGTTACTTGTTATCTTGCGTTTTGTCGATAGCTTCTTCATATGAATAATAATTAATTCGATCATAGAGTTCGTCACGAGTCTGCATCGAATCTAAAACGTTAGCTTGAGTGCCATCGCGACGGATCGCCTGAAAAACATTCTCAGCTGCTTTATTCATGGCCCGGAATGCTGAGAGTGGATATAAAATCATCCCCACACCATTGGCTTTTAATTCATCGCGGCCAAAGAGGGGTGTCATACCGAACTCGGTGATATTTGCCAAGATTGGTTTGGTAACAACTGAACTTACTTTTTTGAAATCTTCTAACGTCCGGATTGCTTCTGGGAAAATTGAATCTGCGCCAGCTTCAATATATGCGTGCATGCGATCGAGTGCTGAGTCTAAACCTTCAATAGCGATCGCATCGGTGCGCGCCATAATATGAAAACTGTCATCGGTACGGGCATCGACAGCGGCTTTAATTCGATCCACCATTTCGGCCTTGGAAACTACCTCTTTATTGGGGCGGTGACCACAACGCTTGGCACCCACTTGATCTTCCATATGCATCGCAGCTGCGCCAGCTTTAATCAGATCCTTTACGGTGCGACCAATGTTAAATGCCGATGGCCCAAAACCAGTATCAGCATCTACTAATAGCGGGGTATTACAGATACTTGTAATTCGGCGGACATCGGTAAGGACATCATCAAGAGTGGTGATTCCTAAATCCGGTAGCCCCATTGAGCCGGCGGCTACTCCTCCCCCTGAAAGGTAGATTGCTCGGTAACCGGCACGTTCTGCCAAAAGTGCATGATTGGCATTAATGGTGCCAACAATTTGTAGGGGTAATTCATCAACTAACGCCTTATTAAAAGCTAATCCCATACTCTCTACACTCACTTTCTTAAATATCGAGACTCAGCGCAGCAAGTGCGCCATTTACAATTGAACCCGAATCTAAATCATGAATTTTATATAAATCATGGATCGTTCCGGATTGTCCAAAGGTATCAACACCCATTGCTACTTGTGGCATTCCAAGAGCTGAACCCAACCAGGCCAACGCATGCGATGCGCCATCGTGAATTGAAACTATTGGTGCACGCTCAGTAAAGATTGCTCGCATTGATCCAGGAAATGATGGAGTCTGCGCGGTGCGAATACCTTGCTTAAGTGTGCGCTGCCAACTTCCATAAAGGCGACCAGGTGAAGTTATGTCAATCACGTGCGCAATAACGCCTTCAGAGGCTAACTCTGCCGCTGCCTTTAATACTTCTGGCATTACCGCACCGGTTGCAACGAGGTAGACTACAGGTGCGCCTTTTTCGATTGCGCTTTCAGAAGTTGGATCATTTCCATCAACTAGTCGGTATGCACCAGCGAGTACCTGTGACCGGAGCACCGCATCACCAAGTCGTTCACGGGCTTGGGTAAATGGCGCCTGATCAAGCGGGCGAGTTGTTAATCTAAAATAAAACGCTAACTCACTCGGGCGAAGATCTGGCGTCGTATCAACTTTGCTACCAGCAACGTGTGCGATCGCATCGCAGAGCAGCCAATCGAGAGCTTGTACATATGCTGGTTCTACCAACACAACACCTGGGATTTCCATTCCTACCGAAGGTGTAATTGTTGATTGATGTGCGCCACCTTCGGGGGCGAGCGTAATTCCTGATGGAGTTCCGGTAATAATAAATTTCGAACCAGAGTAGACGCCATAGATAAATGCATCTAGCCCGCGCAGAACGAATGGATCATAGACAGTACCGATTGGGATCAATGGTTGATCAGAGTGATCACTTGATAATCCAAGCATCGCCAGCAGCATAAAGAGGTTCATCTCTGAAATTCCAAGTTCAATGTGCTGACCTGTTGGACCCTCTGCCCATTTCAAAACCGGATCTTCATTCCAGCGACGTAGCTCCTGAGGGTGGTAAACCCCAGCACGGTTAATGAATCCACCTAAATTTGTCGAGGTAGCAACATCAGGTGCAGTCGTGACTAAATATGGTCGAATTTTTTCATCTCGTGAGATCTCGCTTAAGACTCGACCGAATGCTTCTTGAGTTGAACTCATACCAGTACTTTTTACACCGGTACTAATTGGAAACTCGGCCTCTATCTTTTTCGGATCGGATCCGCGCTTGAGTTGCTCTGCTCGTTGAGTAAGGAATGCACCGGCATCGGTGGTTGCATCAAATCGATCCCACTCATTTTCTAGATTTAATCCAAAACGTGTGCGAAGTAGATCAATCTGTTCACCAGAAATCTGAGCAGAGTGGTTACGTACATCACCGGCTATTGGCAGCCCCCACCCTTTAACGGTGTAGGCAAAGACCACGCTAGGAGAACTGGTGTGGCTATCACATGATTGAAAACCTTCAACGAGTGACTCTAAGTTATGTCCACCAAGATCAGATAAAATTGCGAATAGTTCTTGATCGTTATAGCGCTCAAGAAATTTCTCTACCCCATCAGGTGCGCCGTCAAGAAAACGTTTTCTGCAATCTTCAATTTTTTGTCCATAGATAGATTGGTACTGCTCATTTGGAATATCATCAAACCAGCTCTTGAATGCAGCGCTACTGTCTTCGGCAAATGCTTGCTTAAGTTTTGATCCATATTTAACTTCAATTACATTCCAGCCAGCAGCTTCAAATTGTGCGCGCCACTGTGCAATACGGATTCCTGGAATTACTCGATCGAGTGATTGGCGATTGAAATCTACAATCCACATTACATTTCCAAGGCCATGTGTTGCTGGGTCAGCTACCGCTTCCCATACATTGCCTTCATCGAGTTCGGCGTCGCCAATAATTGCGATAAAGCGCGAATCTGGCCGCTTACCAAAATGTGAATCAATATAACGACGTGTGACACCAGCAAAAAGTGGCGCTGCCGCCCCAAGTCCAACCGAACCTGTTGAAAAATCTACAACATCAGGATCTTTGGTCCGTGATGGATAACTCTGTAGACCACCAGCTTGTCGCAAAGTGGTGAGATATTTCTTATCTAAATTACCAAGTAAATATTGAATCGAGTGAAAGACGGGAGAAGCGTGTGGCTTCACCGAGATTCGGTCATGGGCGTTGATGTGATGCATATAGAGCGAGGTCATAATCGATACCATCGAAGCGCTAGAGGCCTGATGGCCTCCCACTTTTATGCCATCTAGATTTTCGCGTTCACGGTTGGCGCTATCGACCATGCGGACAGCAAGCCATAAGGTTCTTGCTTGGAT
>Ga0209284_10002408_pt1 | contig 25625 bp, 21 predicted proteins | sample FRY03_FD_187211 | JGI IMG/M metagenome (GOLD analysis project Ga0209284, IMG submission 187211) | Freshwater microbial communities from Lake Fryxell liftoff mats and glacier meltwater in Antarctica - FRY-03 (SPAdes) (version 2) | ecosystem: Environmental > Aquatic > Freshwater > Ice > Glacier...
CGCTGTACTTTGTGCAAATTGATAATTCCTACCTTGACCAAAAGAGGTCACGGCCAGCAGCATCAATCCAAAGAGCAATGGCAATTGTCTACTAGGCCAAAGCCGAAGTCGACGGTTCGTCGCGTAGCTGTTGTTCATAAAAAAGGTTTTAGATTTAGATAGCCCCAAATGTATAAAAAGTCAGGAATAAAACAATTTTTCTGAAAGCCTTCTCGAAAATTTATTTCATCTGCAAAAAAAACACCCTAAAATTGATGTCCTCATTTCTCATAAAAGCCACAAACTTCCCCAAATTAGGTGCGCGTCAACCGAAGGTTAAGTTGCCAAAATAGAACAAGCACATTTAACACCAAGGTTTTAGTATGATAGCCCTCCTAAAGTCTAAAAAGGGGGTTTATTGCGTTCAACATTTGATGATTTCCTACTAAATATTCGTTTTACCATTGACTTAAATACTTGCTCGCCTCTGCATAGCTACTTGCTGGAAACTGCAAAATAGGCAGTGCTTGGGCAAAAGATTGGGGCTTAAACTTTACATGTTTATTTTGGATGTTTTTCGTTAATCGTACTCGCATATTAGGGATCTGCCGCTCAAACTGATTGTGTGCTTTTGAGTTTGATCCCAATTATTTACGCCTTTTCCCTCATCTACAGTAATTCAAAGCCACAAGCGATCGATTACAAATTGAAACTGGCCTGTCGATCAGAAATGCATTATTTTCATAACATACTAAATATCATAGGAATAATTGAAGTTTAACTCATTCAAAATCCCCTTTAAATTAATTTATATCTCTAAGTATTTGTCATTAATTAAATTGCTTATAATTGCATCTAGAAAAACCAAAGCAACAGGTTTAACCAAATGTTCTCTGGGGCTAAACTTCCTGTGAACACCACGCTTTCGTTATTTTTGAGCTGCCCAAGCACTTCCACCTATATTTTGCTGCGCTAATAGTGCCTTCATTCATTGTTAAAATAAATATAAACTCCAACCAAAGGGCTTTTTTAACGGCTTCTAATTTGGAAACTATCTTTTTACTCTCTGGGCAGCTATTGGTAGCTGTAAAATCAAAACCCTACTCAAAACGAATCTGCGGTATTACACCAAATGTGCCCGTGCCAATGAATAATAGTGCTAAAAGTTACCCAGTTAAAGGTACTTCGCAGTTAAATTTTCTTTCATTTTTTTTAGGCCAGCCACCTCCCCGGCAAACAACACCTGTCCACCATGCCTGCCTCCTTCTGGACCAATGTCTATAATGTAATCCGCTGTCCTGATAACATCTAAATTATGCTCAATCACCAAAACCGTATTGCCGCGTTCAACCAAGGCATGCAACACCTCCATCAACACCCGCACATCTTCAAAATGCAAGCCTGTAGTTGGCTCATCCAAAATGTAAAAAGTGCTACCAGTATCTTTTTTAGATAACTCAGAAGCTAGCTTTACCCTCTGTGCTTCCCCTCCCGATAACGTAGTAGAAGGTTGCCCCAAGGTCAAATAGCCCAGACCCACATCTTGCAAGGTCTTGATCTTTCGCAAAATGTTCGGCATGTTCGCAAAAAACTCCACAGCCGCATCAATACTCATGTCTAAAACGTCGCTGATAGACTGGCTGCGGTAGCGTACCTCAAGCGTTTCTCGGTTGTAACGCTTACCTCCACAACTTTCACAAGGCACCTGCACATCCGGTAAAAAATTCATCTCAATTACCCGCACCCCAGCACCGCCGCAACCTTCGCAGCGCCCGCCTTTTACATTAAAGGAAAAACGACCTGGCTTGTAACCCCGAATTTTCGACTCAGGCAATTCTGAAAACAAGGCCCGGATGTCGGCAAAAACACCCGTATAGGTACTCGGGTTCGAGCGCGGCGTGCGCCCAATAGGTGCCTGGTCAATTTCTATGACCTTATCTACCAACTTCAAACCCTCCACGCTTTTGTAGGCCAATGGTTTCTTGCGGCTATTATAAAGGTATTGACTTAAGATAGGATACAGGGTTTCGTTGATCAAAGTAGACTTACCTGAACCCGACACACCAGTTACACAAATGAACTGGCCAAGCGGGAAACGAACGTCAAACCCTTTTAAATTATGGCCAGTAACCCCTTTCAACTCCAAATAAGCTTGCTTGGAGGGCTTACGCACCGGACGAATGGGTATTTTTTTCTCCCCATTCAAATAAGCTGCAGTCAAGGTGGGCAGCTTTAAAAACTGCGCTGGCGTTCCTGCACCAACAACTTGCCCGCCGTGGGCGCCTGCACCCGGACCAATATCCAGCACATAATCACATTCACGAATCATGTCCTCATCGTGCTCTACCACCAAAACGGTGTTTCCAGCATCGCGCAACTTCTTAAGCGACTCAATCAATCGGTGGTTGTCGCGCTGGTGCAAACCAATGCTTGGCTCATCGAGGATGTACAGCACCCCCACCAATTGCGAACCAATTTGAGTGGCCAGGCGGATGCGCTGTGATTCACCGCCACTAAGGGTGTTCGCTCCTCGGTCGAGCGACAAATAGCCAAGCCCTATGTCGAGCAAAAACTGAATGCGCATGACAATCTCCTTTAAAATTTCGGCGGCTATGAGCTTAGACTGGCCTTCAAAATAAGCGTCAAGCTGCTGAAACCAGCTCGACAATTCGGTCAACTCCATGCGATTCAACTCCGAAATGTTGAGGCTATTTATACGATAGTGCAGCGCTTCTTGCTTGAGTCTTCCACCGTTGCAAACGGGACAATCTACATGTGTTACATACTCCTCGGCCCACGATTGCATGCTCGCAGAACCGGCATCATCTTGCTGCTTGCGCAACATATTCACCAAGCCCTCGAACTGAATCTGATGCCCAAACTGCTCGTTATAGCGGCCGGGTACTTCAATCGGTTCTTCGGCGCCGTGCAGCAACAGCGCTATGGCCTTTTCATCCAGCTGCCCCACAGGAGTGCTCATGCTAAACTTATACTTTTTGGCCAAGGCCGAAATCATCCTAAAAGCCCAAATATCGCGGTACTCTCCCAAAGGCGCTAGTCCGCCCGAAGTAATGCTCAACGTGGCATCTGGCATAATCAAATCTGAGTCTATTTCAGGAATGGTCCCCAGGCCATCGCAATGTTCACACGCACCATAAGGTGAGTTAAAGCTGAACGTATTTGGTTGCGGTTCATCGTAGGCCAAGCCGCTTTCCGCATCCATTAAATATTTGCTGAAGTAAAAAACCTCCTTGGTTTCGTAATTAAGCACCAGCATGATGCCCTTTCCAAGGCGCAAGGCTTGTTGAATAGACTGACGCATGCGCTTGTACTCATCGGGCTCCGGAATCAGGCGATCTACTACTAATTCTATGTCATGCACCTTGTAGCGGTCGAGCTGCATTTTGGGTTCCAGTTCCACCACCTCGCCATCAATGCGCATTTTAAGATAGCCTTGCTTGCGCATTTGCTCAAAGAGTTCGCGGTAATGCCCTTTGCGGGCACGCACCAACGGCGCCAGTATGGCAATCTTTTTGCCCTGAAAGCGCGTTTGTATGCTCTCTTCTATTTGGGCCTCTGTAAAGCGCTGCATGCGCTTGCCAGTGACATGAGAATAGGCTTCCCCTACGCGCGCATACAGCAAACGCATAAAATCGTATACCTCGGTAATGGTGCCCACAGTAGACCGTGGATTGCGTGAAGTCGTTTTTTGCTCGATCGAGATTACGGGACTTAAACCCTCGATCTTGTCCACATCCGGCCGCTCCATATCACCAATAAATTGCCTAGCATAGGCCGAAAAGCTTTCCATGTAGCGCCGCTGACCTTCCGCATAAATGGTTTCAAAGGCCAAAGACGACTTGCCGCTGCCACTCAGACCGGTGATCACCACCAGTTGATTGCGTGGTATGCTTACATCAATGTTTTTGAGGTTGTGCTCCCTGGCGCCAAATACTTCAAGGAGCTCATCGGACTGGGGAGGATGGATGTTGTTTTTCATTCAGGTGCGAAACTACGAATTGCTATTCAGCTTCAACAGCTTCAACAGCAGCTGGTTTTTTCACATGCACAATAATTATTTGTCCTTTTACTACTTCGGTACTTTCCAATTCGTTCCAAATCACCAAATCTACCACCCGCACATCAAACATCTTGGCGATATCGCGAATGGTTTGCCCTTTTTCAACTGTGTATTTTACCTCTATATTGGTAGGCGTGGTGGCTTTCTTTTCAATGGCCTCCACTTCGGGCAATACCATTCTGTAGGCCGATTTTAACTCTTGGTGCTCGTCAAATACAGAAGGATCCGGAATTTGAATGGCATATGGCCTACCTGATTTGGGTGCAGGTAAATAAGTTTTACGCATCCAAGGATTGAATACTTTGAGATGCTTGTAAGTGATGCCTTGGCTTTTAGCAAAGCGCACCAAGTCCACAATGGCCGTGTCTACTTTCACAATATTGGCCTTCAATGGTTTGTAAAGATGTGCGTCGCGAAAGTGAAACCCATACTTTTTGGGTTGTTCCATGATGAGTTTCACCGCCAACAAACGAGGTACGTAGCGAGAAGTCTCGTTGTTGAGATACAAACCATGGTAATCTTCCAGTCCTTGCTGACCCACCTGGCGCCGTAAACCTGCCATGCCCATGTTATAAGATGCTGCTACCAGCGTCCAGCTGCCAAATTCCTTATGCGCCTTTTTAAAATACTTGCAAGCGGCATAGGTCGATTTGATGGGGTCGTAACGTTCATCCACTTCCTCATCAATCTGTAACCCCAGCTCCAAACCGGTGTTTTTCATGATTTGCCAGTAGCCCACGGCGCCTTGACCACTGATGGCATTTGACAACCCACTTTCGATTACCGCCACGTATTTGAAATCGTCGGGAATACCCTCCGCCTTTAAGATTTTCTCAATCTCTGGAAACCAGCGTGCGGCTTTTTTAAAATGTAAGATAGATGGCGACTGGAAATAAGTATTCACTACCACTTCACGATCTACCCGCTCACGCACTTCAAAATCGTACATCGGCACTGCCTCGCCTGCAAAGTATAAATCCTCTGGAAAAGGCACGGCGTACACTTGGTAATTCTTCCAAAACTGCTCCAAATATTCGCTGTCTTCGGTGTATTTGCTGGAAGTAGTTACTTTAAATACCAAGCCCGCTACCATCGCTAGCAAAAAACTCTGGAAATATTTGTTCCGCTTCAGTTCACTGAGTTTCATGTCATTTCTTTTTATAGACTGGCACGGTCGAACAGGGCTCTCCGTACATCAGACTTTTTACAAGGGGCAGCAAAGCGCTGCTCAATGCGGTGTATAAACTTACAGGCACGCTTTCGTCTCCGCAACCTTTTAAAATCACTCTGGCGCCTTTAAACCTGCTAAAGTCTGCCTGTTGAATAGCCGTCAAAGCCAATTGCTCACGCATGAACGCTGGTGTGGCCGCTGCAACCTTGGCTTCTACCCCGTGTAAATATTGCGTAACCAGCATAAATGCCCAAGTAGGTAAGATGGCGTCAGTAGTACAATGCAGTGCAACAAACTTGCCAGTATGGCTTTTCCAATCGAATGCCTTGAGCTGCTCACGAAAATCTTTCTCTTTAAGTACCATGCCGTGAAACAGGAAATCCTTTAAATCAAAGGCTTCCACCTTTATTTCGGTGAGGTATTGAGCGGGGTCTAAAACCAACAACCCGCTTTCAGCAACTTTATTTTGTATCAATTCCATATGAACGGCTTGTCCCAATAACAAGAAAACCCTTCCGTAAAACGGAAAGGCTTTCAAAAAAGTTTAAAATCGTTGGACTTAGTAAAACAAGTGCCGGTTGTCCTCGAGTTTGATAAGCTCTTTTTTGGCATTGAACGACTCAGAAGTACCTCTCGATGCCAACTGATTGCTAATGGTTTGCTTGCTGGCGGTGAGGTCAGCATTTTCATCGTAACCCGTGAAGCCGTCTACAGCTACAATGTACACACCGCGATCCCCTTTCACGGCTCCGCTGATGGTACCAGCTTCCATGGCAAAAATCACTCCGCTGAGTACCGGCTCACGACCGATACCGCTTAAAAAATTCGACTGGAAAGTGGCGTTGCTAAACGGCTGCAACATGCCTTCACTCGCGCGGGCGATGGCATCTAAATCAGTGCCGCCTTTGGTAATGGCCTCTTTGCCGCGTACCAATAACTGCTCGGCTTTCTTTTCGCGCTTTACCTTGGCTTCAATGTCTTCTTTTACGTCCTCAAAATCTTTCACACCCTCAGGAACAACTTTCACCACAGTAGCAACAATGTATTTGTCGCCAATTTCGAATACGCTGCTCACAGCGCTTTGCTCTGAACGGAAGGCCCATCGCACCATTTCACGGGAGTTTTCCATGCCTGCGATGCTGCGGTCGTTTACTCGAACTACCTCAGCTGAACGTTTTACCAAACCTTGCTCTTCGATGTTTTTTTCGAAGGACTCGGCGTCCTTGGTTGTGCTTAAAAACCTGCCTGCTTTGGCATAAATATCCCGGTAAGTATCGGTGCTAGGTTCAATTTTGTTAGCGATGGTCGCAAACTTAGCTACTTCTTTTTTGCCTTTTTGATCGGTGATGTTGATGATGTGGAAGCCAAAATCAGACTGTACCAATACCATATCACCCTTTTTGCCACCAAAACTAGCGTCATTGAAGGGCTTCACCATCATGCCTTCGGCGAAGAAACCTAAATCGCCTCCTTTTTCTGCTGAACCAGGATCCGAGCTGTTGGCTTTTGCCAAGGCTGCAAAGTCGCTGCCCTTTTTGGCCAACTCAAACAAACTATCAGCACGAACTCGAGCCACATCGGGCGCCTCCCCCTCGTTGATGCGTACCAAAATATGGCGCGCCTTCACGGAATCGGGACGACTGCTGCGTGCAATCATTTTGGTAATTTTGTAAAAGTCACCCTCTCGATACACCTCACTTACACCGCTGATGATGTTTGCGAATAATTGCTTTTGTACATCGCTTACCAAGGCACTCTGGGCTACAAAATTATCGTCGAATGGCAAATCTGAGTTCAACGATACAAAAAGTGAGTCGTTGGTTGACGTGCTAAACTGTTCACGCACCTCTGTTACTTGTTTAGCCGCACGGGCATCGTCATCCTCACTGGCAAATACCTCAAACACTAAATAATCGATGGCACGAAGCTCGTCTTTGCTCTCGTAATCTTTCTTGTGGTTGTTGTAAAAAGCCTTCAACTCCTTCTCACTCACTTCAATGGTGCTGTCTGCGATCAACGCAAAATCCATCAATATATAACGACCATTTGCTTGGCGCGTATTGTTTTTGTTGTAATTGCTGGCGAAAAACTTTGGCACATACAGTCCCTTGTTTACCAAATTGTTGTACTTCTGGCTTTCTCTTTCAGACTTGATGTACTTTTCGAAGTTGAACCAACGACGCTGAACATCTTCGGGCTGCTCGCTCAAGTTGCGCAGAAACTGCACTACTTGCGCACGATCAAATTCGCCGGTTTGTGGGTTCGAAAAGGCCTGACGCACCGAAGGATTGATGTTACTACCTTGCACCATGTCGAAGAGCTCCTCGGCTGACACCGCCAAACCCAATTGCTGGTAGCTGTTGCCCAACACCTTCTCCCGAATCAACTCGTTCCACACATTCTCGCGCAACATTCCGAGGGTTTGGTCGTCGACCTTGTCTTGCTGGCTGTTGACTTTGTAATTCTCAACTGCCTCGGTGGTGCGGCCTTCGAAATACATCAAACCAATCTCATCACCATCAATTTCGCCGACGGTATTGGAAGGGGGGCCAGAAAAAATTCCGTTGCCACTAAAAACGTCCATCAACAGAAACGAAAGAATCGCCAATCCAATGATGGCAACCATGAGGCCTGCTTTGTTTCTGATTTGTGTAATGATTGACATATATTGAATTCTAATTTAAGTTATGGCGCAAAAATAAAGTTTAACATGAGATTATCAAGCCCGTTTTTAACGAAAGCTGTTAATCCTCTGAAGATAATTTGATGAGTCGCAGCGTTTCTATCCTGGTTTCACCCACGGTGAGGATAAAAATTCTGAAGCCCGGTATTTCGATCATCTCGTTGGCCTCCGGAATAGACTGGTGAAATTCGATAATTAATCCCCCCAGCGTCTCATAATCGCCATCCGGTAAGCCGAGTTTGAATGCATCGTTCAAATAATCAACCTCATGCCGGGCCGAAAATATGAATTCATTTTCAGAAAGTTGCTTTTCTATCAAATCATCTACGTCGTGCTCGTCTTCAATCTCCCCAAAAATCTCTTCAATCAAATCTTCTACGGTGACGATGCCACTGGTGCCTCCAAACTCATCCACCACCAAGGCAATGCTGCGGCGGTCGGTATTAAATTGCTTGAGCAGCAGCATAGAAGACATACTCTCGGGTACAATCATGATGGGGAGCGTGACCTCCGCAATCTGTGCAGGCTTGCTTAAAACCGCCTGAAAATGCACATAACCGATAATATTGTCGATGCTTTCTTCGTAAACGAGGATTTTGGAGTGCTCACTATCGGCGAAAAGCGCCACCAATTTTTCGATAGACTCCGTTTTGCTGATGGCTACAATCCCGGTGCGGTGCACCATGCATTCACGCACTTTTACTTCGGTGAAATAAAGCGCATTTTGGAAATAATTGAGGTCTACGTCTTGGTTGCCGTTCTGCTGCTCGGGCGTATTGTTTTCTTGGATGAGGTGATCTAAGTCGTTTTTGCCGAAAACCGGACTGTTTTCCTCTAACCGCAAGCCAAAAAAGAACCTCAATATCGCGTTGGCTAAGCGCACAACCACCCATACCAAGGGATAAAAGAGGATGTAAAAAAACTGCATGGGTACCGCAAACAAAAACAGCAACCTGTCGGAGTTTAATCTGAAGATAGATTTAGGCAAAAACTCTCCAAATAGCAGCACAACTACGGTGGATAACAGGGTTTGCACGCCTAATATCACCAAATCGTTGTCGAAACTCGCCCCAAACCATGATAAAATAAATGGCTCGAGTAAAACAGCCATCATGGAGCCATAAATGACCAAAGCGATGTTGTTGCCTACTAAAATGGCACCGATAAAATCAGAGGGTTTCTTCAAAAAACCTGCAATCAAACGCGCGTTGAGTATTCCCTGCTTGCTTTTGAGCTCAACACGAAATTTATTCGCTGAAAAAAAAGCTATCTCCATCCCTGAAAAAAAGGCGGAAAGTACTAAGCTTAGCAGGATAATTAAGATAACGTCCACAGCGGTATTTGGGCTTCAAAGATAGCCAAAGATGTCGGCTATTCCGCTTCTTCGTTCAGGGCAATGGTGCCACGGATGTTGAGAATCTTGTATTTGGTGAAGTTTTGGTTCGACTCCATGCCGTCGCCGTAGATAATTTCGTCGGGCCGGATGATGCGTACATATTGGTCGGTGTAAATGCGCTCCGCCTTTTCTTCCCACACCAGTTTTTCGGTATACATGGTATCGCCGGCCGCATTTACCACCACCACATTGCCATGCGCTTCCATGAGCCCCTTATCGGGATATTGAATAGCACGGTTGGCGGTGAGTACGCTGTTTTGTTGGCCTTCACCGTCAAAAAAAAGTGCCCTGATCCCCTCCGGCATGTCAGTAACTGGGTCTTCACCCGGCGTACGTACCATCAGCGGTGCTGTGATTCGTACCTTAATTACCGCAGAGTCGGAGTAGATCAGGGTCACATCGCGCCCAGTTTCCTGTTGCATTTCTTTGCCCGCCACAAACTTTTGTAGCTTTTCGTTGGAGTTGGAACAAGCCCAAGCCAACACAGGCAGCAAAACGAACAGCCAGCGCATCTAAACTTAGTCTGAGCTTCTAATCGTGGTGCTTTCGCCAATCCAACAACCTACACTGTAGCTGCTGCCAGGAGTAATACCAGCGAAGAAGAGGTTCTCTTTCAACGGGAAGTAGCCCGCATATTTATTGATTTTGGCGGTGGCTTCTTCTGCAACACTACCATCTATACTTTTAGCACGCTGATATTTGTCAACCGCTGCCCAGTACACCGCTTGGGCTTCGATGCCGCTGCCGCACTGACTGTAGCTGGCAGCGTACAAATCGCCGATAAAGATGAAAGGCTTGCCCCAATTTGGCTGCAAACGTGCCGCTTCTTGCGCCAATTGACGGGCCTTTGAAAACTGCTTGTTGCTACTGTATAAGGTTGCAAAATCGTAGCTGTACTGTGCCTTTATCGAGTCATTCTCGGCGCCATTGATGGCCTTCTGGTAAAAATCTGCTGCTTTGGCAACATTGTCGCTCTGCTGGAGCTTGCGCGCTAAAATATGCGCTAAACGGGCATTGGGCACTTCGTTGTATTTGGCGGTCGCCACTTCCATAAACAAATCTTTGTCGGAACAACCCTTGCTCAACAAAAGACTGTAGATCAAATCACGCAAATCTTTGTTGGTTTTATCGTCCTTATACTTGCCTTCAAACAATGTGATAATTTCATCACAATCCTTGATGATGTTGCCCGCCAAGTCACCATCTAAGCTTTGTTTGCTTTCTGAAAACTTATCGGCATTTTGTTCTGCTGCAATATTGAAATCAGCAATTTTTGAAAGCTTTTCATAAATGGTAATTACTTGCTCCTTGGTAAGTCCACCTCCAGAAAACTCTTTTAGCGCTACTTTGAAGTAATACGACAACACAAAATGTTCTGACTCGTTGCCACCCAATTGAATGGACTTTTCAAAAGTCTTTAGCACAGCTGTATTGGGCTCCGGGCGGTAATTCAACATGTCAACACCTTTACGACCAAGGGTATTGCCAGCGCTTTTATCAAAATTGGCAGCACGCACATCGTAAATGAGCATCAAGGTATCAACTAATTCTTGTTTGCGCTTGGCATCTTTGGTTGCTGCTATTAAAGTTTTGTACATGGTCACCCCATCTAAGTGGGTTTGTTCGCGCGAACATGGAGCATTGGTGAACACAAACATCCACGATTCAAAGGCCGCGTCATAGTTCTTCTGCTTGAAAAACTCGCGATAAACCGAAATGTTTCGGATGGTTTTAACGCTATCCGGTCCCCACTTCTGCTCGCAATCAGCCGTTATTTGAGCCTGTGCTTGGGTTCCTCCGGCGGCGCCGAAAAGCACCAGCATCAAAGCTGCTTTCATCCAATTTTTAATCTTCTTCATGACTGTTTTATTTAATCGTACTTTCTTTTTATGAACCAACGGTCGTTGAGGGTAAGTCCCACGGTAATGCGGGTATATCGTTCTCTCACTAATCCGTTTGAAACGCTGCCCCTTTGACCAATTTCGCCGGTGATATTCATGTAAGGCATGGCATAAGGACGCTTTAACGGTATACCAATACCAAAGGTCATGCCAAGTTCACTGATTAGTTGACCTTTCAAAACAAGTGCTCCGCTGTTGTAGCGCATGCCTGCTCTGTAACGGATGGTTTTGAAGCCGGCGTCATCCCCGATGGCGTTGTATTTAGGTGTGTACTGCATGCCTGCGGCGAATTGAAGGCTGTTTTGCATGGAGTCGGGACGGCCAAACTGGCTAAAATCTGACCAATTGGTATATTTTGCTTCCACTGCCAACAATAATTTATTGTCGATACTGTACTGAAAGCCCGCCGATAACGCCCAAGGCAATTGCACCGTTCCGCCAACATCGGACAGGTTCAAAACTGTGTCGACCACCTTGATGATGTTACCTGCCGAAATAAAACGCTCTGACACGAAGCTGTTAGAGGCATTCAACGCGCTCGGAAGTTCAGCAACTACACCAAAAGCGATTGATTTTTTCTGTGTTTGGCCCGGCTTCATTTTCAACGTTTTGCGATACTGCAATCCGAAGCTTAACTGCACGTCGCTGATCCGTAATTTATCGGAATTGCGTACATTGAACAAAAACAAAGAATCTTGGAAAGGAAAAGTAAAGGTGCGTTCTTGGTTGATGGTACCGAACAAATAAGAAGCCGTCAATCCCAAATGAAAGCCCTTGCCTACATTCACGCCATTGCTCCAGCTCAATTGATTGAGGCCGCCTAGGCCGTTGTATTCTTCGCGCCAGCTGCCAAAGGAAGAATCAATATTAGACACCAAGTTATAATTGGTAAAAGAATACGGTTGAAAGCCGATGGCTGTACCCCAGCGTTTGTTGACGGGGAACCCAAACATCAAGTAGCCAAAATTAAAATTCGAACGGTATTGCGACGCGGCACTGGTGGCGATGTTTGCTATGTTGCCGATGGCGCCAAACTCAATGGTGGTGAGTTTAAGATCTGAAAGCGAAGCGGCATTCCCCAAATTGAGGGCTGCACTGTCGTAGGTTGTGGTGGTAATGCCTCCCATGGCGCGGTGATGGGCCAAAGAGAGGGGTTGCTGGTCGCCAAGACCAAATCGGCTGTAAGGCGAGCCATAATTCTCTGCCTGCGCTGCAGCTTGTTGGGCAGAAAAGGCAAAAAATAGGATTAAAACTGAGTAAAATCGCAAAAGAGAGTTCTTAAAGTAAGGCATGAAGGCCGTATAACGCCAAATTTGGCTCGGCAAATATGGGGCTATTGATCTGCTTTTCAAAAAAATGAGCGTCACCACCAGTTAAAATAATCGTTAAATCTGGTAAATGTTGCTCCAGCTGCTGAATTCTGCCTTGTATTTCGGCTACCATGCCCTGTACTACGCCGGTGCGCAGGGCGGAGCTGGTGTTGGTACCAAACGGCTGCAGCGGCTCGGGTGAAGTAACCAGCGGCAGGCGGGCGGTAAACTCGTGCATGGCGCGCCACCGCATGTGCATGCCCGGACTGATGTCGCCGCCCATATGTACATTTTTGGCTGTAACGATATCATAGGTAATGCAGCTGCCCATGCCAATGATCAGGCGGTTGCAGTTGGGATATAAGCCAATGGCGCCCAAAATCAGCATTTTACGGTCACTGCCGAGGGTTTCAAGACTGGTATAGGTGCTAGCAAAGGGCACCGGACTCATCGGGTCAAAGCGTACGATGCGGCTGATGCCTTGCTCACGTAGCCAATGCTCAAGCTCTGACTCAGGCAAACTTACAGAGGACAAAGCCGCTGCTTCGGCTGGCATTGGCAAGCCATGATGCTGCCAGTCGGTCAAGGCCAAAGCCGCTACCTGCACCAGCTTCTCACCTTCAAAACGACCGATTTTAAGGCGAGAATTTCCTGCATCGACCACATATTGCTGCTTAGCCATCAAAACGGAATTTAATTTCTTTGTTATTCATCACCATTCGGCCCATTGCACCTTCAAGTACAAGTCTTCCTTCTGCATCTACGTCCAAAATAGTAGCATGCAGGAGTTGGTTCTGGTATTCAAACATACGCTTTTCCCCCAATCCCAGCAGCCGCTGCAGGTATTCGCGGCGTTGCGAAAAGTGAGCGCCCGCTTTCAAAGCCGACAAACGGTGGTTCAAAAAGCCCAATAGTACTTCAAGTAAATCGGGCAGTTTGTAATAATTGCCGGTGATGCTGGCAAAAGAAGCAGCCTGTGGCAAGTTTTGCGAAAAATAGGTTTGATTGATGTTCAATCCGAGTCCTACCACCGAATCGCATAAAAAATTACCTTGGATGGTGTTTTCGATGAGCACCCCACCCCATTTTTTATCCTTGTAGTATAAATCGTTAGGCCACTTCAGCTTCACCTGCTCGCCCAAGTACAGTTTCCCGAAGTCGCTCAGAGCCAAAGCCACAGCCATATTGAGTTGGAATTGGTTATTGGCAGCTAAAAAATCAGTCTTCAAATAAAAACTCAGCAATAAATTCGCACCTGCTTCACTTTGCCATGCTGCACCTGCTTGTCCTTTGCCGTTGAGCTGAAAAGCTGCTTGCACAGCCGCACCATCTGGTAAACCTCGTTCTACCCAACTCCAAAGGAGGTCGTTGGTGCTGGAGGTTTCCTCTACAAACAGCAGCTCGTGGCCGATGCGTAAAAAGGATGCGCTGTAGTTATGCAAAAGAATTCAGTACTTTTGCACAAAAGTAATTAAAACGCATGTCGAAAGAACACCAACCTTTAGAGGAATTGCAAGATATAATCATTCACGGGTTTCAGGAGAAGAAGGGTAAAGACATTACGGTGCTCGACTTAAGGGGAATACGCGATCGGGTAGCCGATTTTTTTGTGATTTGTCAGGCAGAGTCCACTACACAAGTCAAAGCCCTCGCCGATTCGGTAGAGGAAGAAGTAAAAATGAAGTTGAAGGAACGCCCATTCAGCGTGGAAGGCCGTGAAAACGCCTCTTGGATACTATTGGATTATGGCAATGTGGTAGCACACGTTTTTCAGCCGCAGACGCGTGAATTTTACGCCTTAGAAGAGCTTTGGAATGATGCTATTCGTACCACAATTGAATAAGTTTGTGCCTACAACAGAAGTAAACTTTTCTGCATTGTAGCACGTTTAGACTACACGATAATCAAATCATGGCAAAAGAAATAAAGAAAAAGTCTGAGCTCAAGCCAGACAACAAACCTAAGTTCAATTTTTACTGGATTTACATCATCATCGCAGTGCTATTTATTGGCATTCAGATAGTTAATTCCGGTAACAGTTCTAAGAAAATAGGCTGGCAAGAATTTAAGTCCGACCTTCTCGCGAGCGGAGATGTTGACAAACTGGTCGGGTTTAAGCAGGATGACATCTACGTTATTGAGGTGTACATCAAAAAAGAAAAACTGCGCACTGAAAAGTACAAAGAATTTGAAGAACGCAGTTTTGGAGGCGCTACGGCACAATATTACTTCACCGAAAGCTCCCCTGAGGTGCTGCAAACCAAGTTAGAAGCGGCCCAAACGGAGCTAGAATTAGCCCCTCTATTTGTGCAGTGGGAAAGCCGCCGTTCGTGGTTTGGCGATATCCTGAGCTTTTTATTGCCGATGCTTTTACTTTTAGGCCTGTGGATGCTGCTGATGCGTCGTTTTGCAGGTGGTGCAGGTGGCGGCGGCGGTGGCCAAATATTCAACATTGGCAAATCGAAAGCTACCTTGTTCGATAAAAATTCGAAAGAAAACACCACGTTTAACGATGTTGCCGGCTTAGAAGAGGCGAAAGTTGAGGTAATGGAGGTGGTAGATTTCTTAAAAAATCCTAAAAAATACACAGTTTTAGGTGGCAAAATTCCGAAAGGGGTGTTGTTGGTAGGCCCTCCAGGGACTGGCAAAACATTGTTGGCAAAAGCCGTGGCAGGTGAAGCCCAAGTGCCTTTTTTCACCCTCAGCGGCTCCGATTTCGTGGAGATGTTTGTGGGTGTGGGTGCCAGCCGTGTGCGCGACCTTTTTAAGCAAGCGCGTGAGAAGGCCCCGTGTATCATTTTTATTGATGAAATAGACGCGGTGGGACGTTCACGGGGTAAAAATCAAATAATGGGCGGCAACGATGAGCGGGAGAGCACCCTCAATCAATTATTGGTTGAGATGGATGGTTTCAGTTCAGAGATCGGCATTATTATGATGGCGGCAACCAATAGGCCCGACGTATTGGATCCTGCTTTACTACGGCCGGGACGTTTCGACAGGATGATTACGGTTGACCGTCCGGACCTCATTGGTAGAGAAGAAATTTTTAATGTGCACCTCAAGCCGATTAAGGTTGGTCCTGATGTAGATGCGCGCAAACTTGCCGAGCAAACCCCAGGTTTTGCTGGTGCTGAAATTGCAAACGTTTGTAATGAAGCGGCTTTGATTGCGGCTCGTTCTGCCAAAAAAGTGGTAGAGATGGTAGATTTTAACGCTGCCATCGACCGTGTGATTGGCGGATTAGAGAAGAAAAACAAGATCATCTCGCCTGAAGAGAAAAAGATTGTGGCCTACCACGAAGCAGGTCACGCCATTGTAGGTTGGTTTCTGCACGGCACCGATCCGTTGGTGAAGGTGTCGATTGTGCCTCGCGGCGTAGCGGCTTTGGGTTATGCCCAATACTTGCCGAAGGAGCAGTATTTGTACACCACCGAGCAATTGCTCGACAGCATGTGCATGACCTTAGGTGGCAGGGCGGCAGAGGAAATTGTATTTGGACGTATCAGCACAGGTGCCCAAAACGACCTCGAACGCATTACCCGCATGGCTTATGGCATGGTGACTTTGTATGGCATGAACCCCAAGGTAGGTCCAGTGAGCTTCAACGACACACAGGGCGAGTACCAGTTTCGCAAGCCTTACTCGGAAGACATGGCCAAAATAATTGATGACGAAGCCCGCAAATTGATCGAAAACGCTTACATCAAAACCAAAGAATTGCTGGTAGAGAAGCGTCAAGAGCTGGAGGTGGTAGCACAAGAGCTGTTGGCCAAAGAAGTGATTTATAAAGTAGATTTAGAGCGTTTGATAGGTGCTCGTCCAACCGGCGAAACCAACCTTACCGAGCAAATTCCACAGGTAATTAGCAGCGAGACGGAGTCAGAAGTGGCTTTGAGCGAAGCATCAACCGCCGACGACGCACCAGAGCAAGCGTAATTTTTGGTCGAGTGCCAAAATTTGCTGACTTTTGATGTGCCCATACACACAGCCCCTGCTTACCTGAGGTAACAGGGGCTGTGAAATTTAAACAGCAGCCATGCGCGACAGCACGCCCAAAGAAAAAGTACTTAAAAAAATCCGCAAAGCCCTGATTCACAAGAGCAGCCCCAAAAGCTTGTCGGTAGCTTTTGAGAAATCGGTTTTTCCACCGCTCGATAGCGACCTAGCGTTGGCTTTTGCCGAGCGTTTGCTCGACATCAGCGGGTCATTTGCCTACTGCGAAAACATGCTCGACTTTGCCGAAAATTTAGTTTTGCTCGTGCAGCGGCAAGGGAGTCAGCATATACTTTGCTTTGAACCTGCCATTCAGAAGTTGTTTGACGAGGTGGAGTTTCCGTATTCGAGCAACATTCAGCAGCTGGGACAAGTAGAAATTGGCGTAACTGGCTGCGAGGCCTTGGTTGCGGCAACGGGCAGCGTCTTTGTGAGTTCAGCACAGCAGCAGGGCCGCAGCATGACTGTTTTTCCGCCGGTACATGTGGTGGTCGCCTTCACTTCGCAACTCGTTCCAGACCTCAAGAGTGCCTTTCAGCTCATCAAAAACAAGTACAACGGCAAGTTACCGAGCATGCTCAGCGCCGTTACCGGTCCTAGCCGCACCGCTGATATTGAAAAAACATTGGTGCTGGGAGCGCACGGACCAAAGGAGTTATACGTATTTTTGGTGCAAGACAATTAAGCAGTGAGCAGCGGCAAGCATACTTATTTCCTCAGCGACTTTCACCTCGGCATCCCGCACAGGGCTGATAGTTTAGCGCGTGAGCGCCGCATTATTGCCTTTTTAAATGAGATTGCCCCTCAGGCCGAAGCCATTTACTTAATGGGGGATGTATTTGATTTTTGGTTCGAATACAAGCACATGGTGCCCAAATACCATGTGCGTTTGCTTGGGAAGCTGGCGGAGCTCACCGACGCGGGCATTCCTGTACATTTTTTTATGGGCAACCACGATATGTGGACTTTTGGTTATTTAACCGAGGAGGTGGGTTTGCAGGTGCATTCCGATACCTATGTGACGGAAATCAACGGAAAACGTTTCTTTTTGGCTCATGGCGATGGTAAAGGCCCTGGTGACCGCGGCTTCAAGCGCCTGAAAAAAGTGTTCCGGCACCCTTTCAACCAATGGCTTTTTGGCCGTTTGCACCCCAATTTGGCTTTTGGCATGGCCCAGCATTTTAGTTATAAAAGTCGTGTTGCCGGGGATGACGAAAGCAGCTTTTTGAAAGAAAATGAATGGTTGTACCGATATTGCCAGCGCAAATTGGAGGCACAGCATTACGATTACTTTGTGTTTGGTCACCGTCATTTGCCCATTTGCACCAAAGTTGGTGCTGCCAGTTTGTATATCAATTTGGGTGACTGGATCGTTTATAATACTTATGCCGTTTTTGATGGGGAAAATATCGATTTACGCACTTATCCTACTCACGAGCCTGCTGGTTTCGGGCGGGGCTAAGGCCGAGGGCGACAGTCTGCAGCTCCAGCGCACCTATGTGCTCGAGCAACCCATCCAGTATTTCACCGTTGATAATTTAGGGGCTTACTACCTCATCACCCGGCGCAACGAGCTGGTAAAATACGACGAAAATGGCCAATGGGTAGGCAATCACCGAGAGCAGGTGTTGGGCCAATTGCGGCATGTAGATGTGTTTAATTCTTTACAATTGCTGCTTTTTTATCCTGAGGTTTCCGTGCTGTTGCAGCTCGACAACATGCTATACCAAACCAATCGTTTTGAAGTGGCTGGCTTGCAGCTGAGCAACCAATCGCAGGTGTGCAGGTCGTTTGACAATAATTTTTGGATTTATGATGAGCGCAGTTTCAGGCTGCGTAAGCTGGCTTTTGACATGCGCACGGTGGTAGAAGGCGAGTGGTTGCAGAATGAGATCAGTGAGGTTTTGGCGCCGACTTACTTGGCTGAGCATGCCGAGCGGGTGTATTTAACCGACCCCAACGTGGGCTTATTGGTATTCGATTTGTACGGGCGCTACCTCAAAACCATGTCTGAAAAAGGCATTGAGCGGATGGATTTTTGGGGCGAGTATGCCTATTTTGTGCGGGATGGGGGCCTTTGGCGTCTACCCTTGCGAGGGGGGAGTGCTGAGCCAATAGCCATCGGCAAGTACGTAGCCAAGATGGTGCGTGTGAACCAGCGCGGCCTCTATGTGTGGGCGAGCAACGAGTTGTTGCAATTCGCGCACCCTGTGAAGCGCTAATTTGTTAATTTTACAACATGCTTGATAAATACCCTGCCGCTCTCGGGCGCTTTCAGGAAATGGAACGCCAATTGCAAGACCCGGCTATTTTTGGGGATATGAAGCGCTATGCGGCACTCAATAAAGAATACCACGAGCTTGAGAAACTTGTGAATGCCTTCAAGTCTTTTAGCGATTTGTTGGGGAATATCGATACCAACAAAAAAATCATTTCTACCGAAAAGGACCCAGAGTTTATTGAGATGGCCAAGATGGAGCTTGATGCACTTGAGCCGCAGGTTGCGCCTACTGAGCATGCTTTGCGGATGTTGTTGGTGCCGAAGGAGCCGGAAGACAGTCGCAACATCTTGCTGGAACTGCGTGCCGGCACTGGTGGGGACGAAGCCAGTTTATTTGCTGGGGATTTGGCCCGCATGTACACCCGCTATTGCGAGCGCCGTGGCTGGAACATTGAAGTGCAGGATGAGAGCGAAGGCACCATGGGAGGCTATAAGGAAGTAATTTTTAAGATTTCAGGTGAGGACGTATATGCCACGATGAAGTATGAGTCGGGGGTGCACCGCGTACAGCGCGTACCTGACACTGAAACGCAGGGGCGTATACATACCTCAGCGGCCACGGTGGTGGTGATGCCCGAGGCAGAATCGTTTGATGTGGTGCTAAACCCAGCCGACATCGAGTTGCAGACCTCTCGTTCGGGCGGTGCAGGTGGCCAAAACGTAAACAAAGTAGAAACCAAGGTAATGTTAACTCACAAGCCTTCGGGCATTGTAGTGACTTGTCAGATTGAGCGGTCGCAGCTTGGCAACCGCGCGCGGGCGATGGAGATGTTGCGGACCAAGCTGTATGAGCTTGAGCTCAATAAGCGGAATGAGGCTGTGGCTGGCACCCGCAAGACCTTGGTGAGCACTGGCGACCGCTCTGCTAAAATCCGCACCTACAACTTCCCACAAAGCAGGGTAACCGATCACCGCATAGGCATGACCTTGTATAATTTAGACGGCTTTTTGAATGGCGACATCCAGGAAATGATTGATGGCTTAGAATTGGCCGAAAACACCGAAAAACTCAAGCTTACAGAATGAGAAAGCTGCTTTTTTTGGGTGTTTTACTCCTGTTAGCTGGCTGCAAAGCGGATGATTCGGAAAAAGAAATCAATCCTTTTAAAAGACTCGAAGGACATTGGACCAAAGCTGGCGCGACCGCTGTAGTGGCCGAACATTGGGAGCGTCTTGATGCCAATCGCTGGAAAGGCGCCGTATACCGCATTGCCGACGGCGACAGCCTGCTGTTAGAATTGTTAGAAATCAGGCCCGTTAATGACAGCACCTACGAATATGTGACTTTGGTGCAAGGCCAAAATAATGGTCAACCAGTAGCCTTTAGGCTGAATGAGCACCAGTCCGATTCGTTGTTCGTATTTGAAAATCCCAACCACGACTTCCCCCAAAAAATCAGTTACCATTTGCCGCAGCGCGACAGTTTGGTGATCGTACTTGGTTTACTGGCGGATGAAAGTAAAAACCGTGTTTTTAGTTTTGGCAGGGTACTTCAACAAGATTAAAACCCATCTGAAACTCCAAAACCCAGCAGCATGAGCCTCCATTTTTGCGTTCTACCGCACATACGTTTTGCTATTGTAAGCAGTTGGCTTTGCTTGTTGCTATCCTATCAGTTTGCAACTGCCCAATCATCCGATAGTTTGATAGTGCTTGAGGGCCAGGTAGTAGACGCACAATCCAGCGGTCCGTTGTCCTATGTGAACATCGGCATTGCCAATAAAAACGTTGGCACTGTGAGCGCAGAAGATGGCCAATTTCGCCTGATTTTGAGACCTGGACAAGCCAACGATACCCTTAGTTTTAGTTTTATTGGGTATGAAACCTTACGCATTCCTGTGGAGGTAATGTTTGCATTGCGAATACCTGTGGTGATGCACCGAAAAGCCGTTAAACTGCAGGAGATTGTAGTTAAGAACCACCGTTATAAAGCGCGTTTTTTTGGCACTTTCACTCAATCAGCTATAGCTCAGGCTGGGTTCAGCGAAAACATATTAGGTAAAGAATGTGGGGTAATGATGCGTACTCGAAGGCCTACACTTTTAGAGGAAGTGCAAATTAATTTTGGTCAATGCAGCTACGATAGCGTGTATTTTAGACTAAATGTGTACCAGGTAATGGACAAAAACACTTTTGAGCCGTTGCTTAGCACACCACAATATTATGCTTTTAGCAGGGCAGAATTGGTGCAAACCTTGGCCCTCGATATTCGTTCGCTTAACATTCAAGTCCAAGGTGATTTTTTAATAAGCGTGGAGTACTACCGCGACTTAGGTAGCGGCAACTTGTATTTCAAAAGTGCCCTCAATAAAAGCACCTACATCCGCGCTACAAGCATCGGCAATTGGAAAAAAGTCCATATCGGTATTAGTTTAGGTGTTTTTGGGCAAGTTGAGCAATGAAGTCAAATGCTGCACGCCAATCAAGTGCAATAATCATATTTGAGCGTCTAATTACCTATGAAAGCATTCAGTCAGGCCACCATTGGCGTTTTTCAACCGTTGGCGGTATCAAACGTATAAATATTGATAAAGGAAGTGACCTGCGGCATTTGGGCGAGCTTGATCAGAAGCTTTGGACGGTCTTAAGTTGTCCTGTAAACGGCCTTGAAATGGACACGCGAACCCTGCAGCTCATCGACTTAGATGGTGCCGGAAAGATTGGGGTGCCGGAAGCAGCAGCAGCCCCTGCTGTACCTTTTGACATTGGCAAGTTTGTGGGTGTTTTTGCAGCCATCAGTTTAGCACTAGGTGCCATCGGGACCGCCTTGGCGGCAGGGATAGGTGGTTTTTTAGGGCTTGAATGGTGGAAAATGCCGCTAGCCATTGCAGGTTTAATATGAATTGTTTCGGGACCGTACGTGATTTTAGCGTATTTAAAGCTTCGTAAACGGAGCCTTGCTCCTTTGCTAGATGCCAACGGCTGGGCCATCAACGGACGGGCTGCCATCAACATCAGGTTCGGCAAAACCTTGACCCTATTGGCGACTTTGCCCGCAGGTGCATCGGTGAGTTTATTTGATCCGTTTGCTGCCAAGCGCGTACCCTACCTTCAATATATGCTGTTTTTAACGCTATTAGCAGGGGTTGCAATTTACAGTATTTGGCGTGTGGGCTTGCTCCCTTGGCCTTTTTAAGGAGGAAATCACCGCAGCACTACCAGTTTAATGGAGGTTCGAAGCTTCGGTAGTTGTAAATAGTATATTCCCGGTTGCAGCGCTTGGAAGTTTAGCTGATTTTCTTCTTCGGTTACTTCAAATTGGTGTAACAACCGGCCATGAAGGTCCATCAATCGTGCGGTGCTGCCGATGAGACTTGCATCCACGCGCAGACGACTTTCTGGAACAAGAGGGTTGGGGAATACGCTGGCTGTGGGTTGTTTGTGTTCTGCTACTGAAGAACTTTGCCTCGGACTCAGCTTTACGATGCGGTGCGTAAACGGTTCCGAATTAACCCAAGAATTGCCGTTGGTGGCCAAATATAAATTACCATCGGGATCGGCAATTACATCCCGCAAACGACCGAACATTTGATTCAAATATTGGGTTTCGCTGGTGATGGTGTCGCCAGCTCCGTTTAGGGTAAGCACATACAGCCTGGCATCTTTCAAGGTGGTAAGGATAATTTTATTCTGAAAAACAGGCAATGCAGGGTGGTTGTACCAAATCATACCTGCCGGGGCGATGGTTGGCGTCCAGGTGCGTATAGGCTCGTAAACATTGTTGGCAAAACAGTACTGCAGCTCTGCGGGCGTGTTACACATACCATTCACCGTTGGCCAGCCATAATTTCGGCCTGGTGCAACGATATTGAGTTCGTCATCGCTGCTTGGGCCGTGCTCCGAAATATAAATACGACCATTAGGGTGCTGGAACATGCCTTGTGCATTGCGGTGGCCTAGGGTATATACGTAACTGCCTGGGGTAGGATTGTTGGCAGGAATGCTGCCATCGGTGTGCAGACGCAGCACTTTGCCTGGCAAAAGTACGGGATTCAGGGGCGCCTGTTGGTTTTGCGCGTCGCCGGTGGTCATGAGCAGGGTATTATCGGGTAAAAACAGCAAACGCGCGCCATTGTGCGTCGTGTTTCCCGGGATATTGTTAATCAGCACCAGCGGATTGACCAAACTTTGGGCGCTGCTGTCATAGGTGTAGCGCACCAAACGCCCGCGGATTTGTCCTGATTGCTGATAAGTGTATGCAAAAAATACCCAAGACGTATCTGTAAAATTGGGATAGAGGGCCATGCCGAGTAAGCCAGACTCACCCGTGGCGTAACAATCGCTGAGGGTGAGCAGTACCGATTGCTGTCCGGTTTGCGGGTTCACTCTGCTGATGCGGCCGTACCGTTCGGTCATCCAGATGTGGTTGTCGGGGCCCCAAACTATTTCCCAAGGAATATCGATGCCGCCGATCACGGTACTCGTATCGACGGCTGTATTGCCGATGGTAATTTGGGCGGAGGCAGGTGGCGCTAGTAAGCTGAGCAACAAGGCCCCTGCATACCAGAAATTCATTTTTTGCATCTATAAAAATAAACTAAACTTTAAACATTTCACAACATGACCTTAAAAAAATTACTGGAGTAGTGGGTATTAGCTTGTGGAAAGCCGACACCGACACGCTTGAAAAAAAACGTACCTTTGCGCTCAAATTTAAGTAGCATGTCAGCACAACTCGACCAGCGTGTAATTGCCGAGCTCAAAGGCTTGGTAATGGACGCCACCCGCAAAGCCAATTCGGGTCATCCCGGCGGCGCCTTTTCCTCGAGCGATTTCGCCGTGATTTTATTCCGCGATTATTTACGGTTTGCCCCGCAAATACCGGCATGGCACAACCGCGATCGTTTTGTTTTATCTGCGGGTCACGAGTCGATGTTGCTATACAGCTTGCTTCATTTTATGGATTTGCTGCCGATTGAGGAGCTAGAAAACTTCCGTCAGCTGGGTAGCTTAACACCCGGCCACCCCGAAAACCACCTTACCCCTGGTGTAGAAGCCACCACTGGTCCTTTGGGCCAAGGCGTGAGCATGGCCGTTGGCATGGCCATTGGCAGTTTGCACCAGCAAGCAGTTTTGGGCAGCGAACTCATCCACAACAAGGTTTACAGTTTGGTAGGAGATGGCGATTTGCAGGAAGATGTAGCCTTGGGCTCGATGCAAATTGCGGGACACCTCGGTTTGAGCAATCTGGTGGTGTATTACGACAAAAACGACATCCAAATATCTGGCAAAACCGACCGTGTGAGTTCGGTAAATTTTAAGGCATTGTTCGAAGCCATGCAGTGGGAAGTACACGAAATCAACGGTCACGACCATGCCGCCATCCGTGCAAGTCTCGATTACAGCCAAACCAAGCGCGAAAAACCGCTTTTAATCATTGGTACTACGGTGATGGCCAACGGCACCGCCACCATGGAAGGCAGCCATAAAACGCATGGTGAGCCGTTAAAGCCCGAAGAAATTGCTGCTACCAAGAGCAAGTTGGGCCTCGATCCTGAAGCTTTTTTCGAAGTGAGCGACGAAGCCAAGGAATATTTCACCGCCAAGCTCTCCACCTACAACCAGGAGGCTGACCAGTGGGCCCAAAAACTGAAAGCCCGTCGTGCTGCCGATACCCAAATTAACCACTATTGCGAGCAGGTTTTCGACGGTAAAATCACCTTAAGCGAGCTGCCGACCTTTGAAGTAGGCGGTTCATTGGCCACCCGGGTGGCTTTTGGCAAAGTACTCGAATATTTCGGGAAAGCCCTTCCTGGCGTGATGGGCGGCAGTGCCGACTTAGAGCCTTCTAACAATACCGGTGCTTTTGCAGCCGTTGTTGGCGAATTCACCAAAGCCAATCGCGCTGGTCGCAACCTCGCTTTTGGCGTGCGCGAGTTCCCGATGGCAGCCATTTGCAATGGTATGGCCTTGTACGGCGGCATTCTGCCCTTCGGTGCCACTTTCCTTACCTTTAGCGACTACAGCCGCAATGCCATCCGCATGAGTGCCATTCAAGAATTACAAGTGCTGCATGTGTTTACACACGACAGCATTTTCTTAGGCGAAGACGGGCCAACGCACCAGTCTGTTGAGCACGTCATGAGTCTGCGCACCATTCCAAACCTACTCGTATTCCGTCCTGCCGATGCCCTCGAAACCGTAGGCAGCCTGATTCAGTGGCTGCAAGAAGGGCACCGCCCGAGTTTGCTCGCACTCACACGCCAGAATGTGCCTACTTTGGCTGGCCCGGTAGACGTAGCCCGCGGGGCTTATGTGAAATTTGAAACACAGCCCGGAGAACCGGTGCACACCGTAATTTATGCTAGTGGTTCAGAAGTTTGGGTTTCCATTGCCGCTGCTGAAGCTTTGGCTAGCGAAACCGCAGGCAATATTCGCGTGGTGAGTTTGCCTTGTTGGGAGTTATTCGACGAGCAACCAGCCGACTACCAGCAAATGATCATGAGCATGGAAGCCAAGCAACGCATTTCGATTGAGGCAGGTGTAACCTTGGGTTGGCAGCGTTTTACCGGATTGGATGGTTTAAACATAGGTGTTGATACCTTCGGTTTGTCGGCCCCCGGCGATGCCCTGGCTGAATATTTTGGCCTCACCCCTGCCAAAGTAATTGAGCGCATCCAGGAATATTTTGCTTGAAAAGAGCCTATTTACGGATGCAGCTGCTACTTTTAAGTACAGCCAGCGCCGGCGATTGGCAGCGAGGTAACGGAGCCTTTTGCCTCAACACACTTCGCTTTTATCAGCGGAGGTTGCAAGGAGTTGGGCATTGAGTAAAAAGGTAAAGAAGGGAATAAACGGCTAATCATTATAAAAAAGCCAGCGTTGAT
>Ga0209284_10002416_pt1 | contig 25574 bp, 37 predicted proteins | sample FRY03_FD_187211 | JGI IMG/M metagenome (GOLD analysis project Ga0209284, IMG submission 187211) | Freshwater microbial communities from Lake Fryxell liftoff mats and glacier meltwater in Antarctica - FRY-03 (SPAdes) (version 2) | ecosystem: Environmental > Aquatic > Freshwater > Ice > Glacier...
AAGCGGAATTTTACATCCCGACGAAATAGACTATGCAATGTCTGGTGGGCAAGGTGTAGCGGAGGGTGACCAAAGCGACTCAGCTCGCAATCGCCGTGCAAAAGAAGCACACGAACAGAACCTTGATGCAGCTCACAAGGAATTAAGACAGCGTGATGCTGAAGGTGAGGACATGAGTCAACATCGTGTCAATCCCCGCACATACAAGATCGAGAAGAAGGCAGTTGCTGACAAGAAAAAGAAAACAGTTAAAGAAGGCCTAGGCGATTTAGCAAGTGCAGCAGAGCGTGATCACGAAGTGCAAATGGCTCGTGCTGATCTATATAAACTAGCAAAGTACGCTATTAAATTACACGATATGCTTAAAACAGTATCTGAAGCAGAAGGCATCGAAGGATGGCAGCAGGCAAAGATTACTAAAGCAGCAGACTATATCAGTAGTGTATATCATGCACTAGATTATGATATGAAGTTTGCAGAATCAAACTCAACAGCAAACGTTCTAACTAGAGCAAAAGATGTGGTTGAATCAAACTACACAGCAAAACTTGCAGAACGTGTTTACAAAACTTTAAAAAAAAAACTGATGTAACATGTAGCACGCTAGACGAAGAAAAACAAAAAGGTGTTGACGGCAAGGTATGCTGGAAGGGCTACAAGCGTATGGGCACTAAACAAAAGGACGGCAAGACTGTAGACAACTGCGTTAAGATGTAGTATGGAAGACAGTGCCGAAGATTTTGTTTGGCAGACTATTGACCCAGATTTAATTTGGGTAATGGACAAACTAATTGTAAGTAGAAAAATGCGATATAACTGTGGACCAGTGGGTCTTGATGTTCCGCATCCGGGCTTTTATATCGTGCGCCCTTGTGTTAATATGCTGGGACTAGGCCTGGGTGCAGAAAAAATGTGGCTTGAGAAAGACACTTGCAATTTGCCCTACGGTTACTTCTGGTGTGAGTGGTTTGAAGGTAGACATCTCAGCATAGACTACTTTTACGGTACACAAGAATTATGTGTAGAAGGTCGAAAGAGTGATGATACATTTACTCATTGGGACGAATGGGTTCGAACAGATGACATAGTAGAGTTTCCTAAAATGCTACACAATATATCATATCCGCACAAATGGATCAACTGTGAATTTATAGGCGGCAAACTAATCGAAGTGCATCTTAGACGCAACGAAGACTTCGACGAACACACTGAACATTTTATTCCAGTCTGGAAGGGCGAAGACACAACACCGCCCGACGGATACACATATCGTGAATATCCAGATGTCCACGGCAGAATTGGCGCTTTTATAAAATAAACACTTGACAACGCCTAAATAATCCTGTATACTTAACAAGTAATAACATTTATTTAGGAGTAATCTATGAGTGATCGTACCTATGGTGCAGAAGAAAAAGCAAAACTTGAGCGTCTTGTTCAAGAAGGCGTAACAGTGCTACAAGAAATTGAAGACTTACAAGAAGGTCTTAAAGATACTGTTAAAGCAGTAGCAGAAGAACTAAACATCAAACCAGCATTAATTAATAAAGCAATTAAAGTTGCACAGAAACGTGACTGGGAAAAGCATGCAGACTATTTTGAAGACCTTGAAACACTTGTTGCTACAGTCGGTGTTGACAAATAATGCAACAAATAAAAGAATTTTGGGTAGCTAGTTATACCAGTGACAAAACTGCGTTCTATTTTGAACTTGTAAGTTTTATCTTTACTGTAGGTGCAAGTTTAACTCTTGCAGTTAATGCTAAAGATCCTAATATGATGATGGTATACCCAGGATTCTTTGTTGGTAGTATTACTCAATGCTATGCAGCAGTACGTAGAGGTGCAGCGTGGGTGATGCTACTAACAGGGTACTTTGCAATAATTAACGTATTTGGATATGGAGTAGCAGCAACATGGTGGTAAAACCATACCAGTGGCTGGCTTGGGTAAGCACTGTAATCGTATTGATTGCAGCTTGTCTTGCCAGTTTTGTACCTGAACTATATCTACATCATTACTTCTTTATTGTAGGTAATGCATTATGGATCGTAGTCGGGTACTTATGGAAAGAGAATTCACTCCTATGGTTTAATATAGGCTTAACCGCTATATATGTTATAGGCTTAATATTATAAGAGTCGTTCACTTTAAGAACAGGTTTAAGGTTAGTTGGCCACAAACAACAGGAGGCATTTAATTGAGTTATGTAGACGCATTTTTCGACCGTGATCACGATATGATCAAGATAGTTGAACGAAAAGACGGAGCTAGAATATTCCGTGAACAACCTGTAAAATATACATTTTACTATAAGGATCAAAAGGGTAAGTACAAAAGTGTGTACGGTGATCCGTTGAGTCGTATTGTATCTAAGAATACTAAAGACTTCCGCAAGGAAATTGCAATCAATCGAGACAAAACGCTGTTTGAAAGCGACATTAATCCAATCTTTCAGTGTCTAAGTGAAAACTACCTTAACCAAGACGCACCTAAACTAAACATTGCATTTTTCGACATTGAGACAGACTTTGACCCAGAGCGCGGCTTTGCAGATCCTAGCGATCCGTTTATGGGCATTACGTCTATCTCCGTTTATTTGCAGTGGCTAGAAACAATGGTGTGTTTAGCAGTGCCTCCTAAAACACTTACAATGGAAGCTGCGACTGAGTTGCTTAAAGATATTCCTAACGTAATGCTGTTTGCTAAAGAAAAGGACATGTTAGACACGTTCTTAACAATTATTGAAGACAGCGACGTAATAAGTGGTTGGAACAGCGAAGGCTATGATATTCCCTACACTGTCAATCGTGTAGCTCGTGTATTAAGTAAAGATGACACAAGACGGTTTTGCTTGTGGGGTCAGCTGCCTAAGAAGCGTATTTACGAAAAGTTTGGTAAAGAAAGTGAAACATATGACTTGATTGGTCGTGTACACTTGGACAGTTTAAACTTGTATCGTAAGTATACCTATGAAGAACGCCACAGCTATCGACTAGATGCTATTGGTGAAATTGAAGTAGGTGAAAACAAAACAGCATACGAAGGTACACTGGATCAACTTTATAACAATGACTTTAAAAAGTTTATTGAATATAACATTCAAGATACTGCGCTGCTGGACAAACTGGATAGGAAACTGCGCTTTATTGAATTAAGTAATACTATTGCACACGAGAATACAGTTCTTATTCAGACTACTATGGGCGCTGTTGCTGTTACTGAACAAGGCATTATTAACGAGGCGCACAATCGTGGACTTCAAGTTCCTAATCGTAAGAATATAGATGACGAAGAAAACACACAGGCCGCTGGCGCATATGTTGCGTTCCCTAAAAAGGGCTTGCACAAGTGGATTGGGTCAATGGACTTGAACTCACTGTACCCTTCAGTGATTCGTGCGTTAAATATGGCTCCAGAAACTCTTGTAGGACAAATTCGTCCAGACATATCAGAAGCTCGTGTAGCAGAAGACATGGGTCTTAAGAAACAGAGCTTCGCGGGTAGTTGGGAAGGTCGCTTTGCAACAGAAGAATACGATGCTGTTATGGCCAAACGTAAAGATGTTGCACTTACTATTGAGTTTGAAAACGGCCAGTCTGAAGTAATGAGCGGAGCAGAGATTTACAAACTAGTATTTGACAGTAATAATCCATGGATGCTTAGTAGCAATGGTACAATCTTTACACAAGAGTTTGAAGGTGTTATTCCAGGTATTCTAAAGCGTTGGTATGGTGAACGTAAAGAGTTACAAGCAAAGCTGAAGAAAGCTAAGGATGCAGGTAATAAGGCAGAGATTGAGTATTGGGATAAACGTCAGCTAGTTAAGAAGATTTTGCTTAACAGTTTGTATGGTGCTATTCTTAACCCTGGTTGCCGCTTCTTTGATAAGCGTATTGGACAGTCAACTACACTTACTGGTCGTACTATTGTTAAGCATATGAGTGCAGAAGTTAATAAAGTTATTACTGGAGTTTACGATCACGTTGGTGATGCTGTTATCTATGGTGATAGCGTTACCGGTGATTCGATGATTAACACATCAAATGGCATGATTGCAATTGAAGATTTGTTTGATGCAGTTGAGGATAAAGTATTACATCCTAGTGGAAAGGAATATGCAATGTTTAACGACTCGGACATTACAACACTTGGATTCCATGCATTAAATGATAAAATTACTATTTCTAAAATGAACTATGTTATGCGTCATAAAACTTCTAAGCAATTATACAAGGTAACAATGGAAGACGGAACGTCGGTTACAGTAACAGAAGATCACAGTTTAATGATAGACCGAGATGGGTTCTTACTGGAAATAAAGGCAACAGATTTACAAGAAAATGATTTAGTTATTACTCTTGCTAAGTAGGGTTTTTTGACTATGATGTTAAATAAGTATAGCAAGCATACAACGATAGGAGTATCACCATAGTCATGCCAAAATGTATAGAGTGCGGCACAGTCGCAAAAAGATTACAGTGGACACATTTTTTTTATAAATGTACTGGAAAGTTTAAGAACGGTAAAGAATACAAAATCGCATATCCCCATGCTAAACTAGTAGACGATGAGTTTGCTAAGTCAACAGCCTGCACACTAGTTAATATGCAAAAGAAATACGGAACAGTGCAGGGTCAAGCTGCATGGGATGATTATAAAAGAAAACAAGCGTATTCTAATACGCTGCAATACAAACAAGAGAAACATGGATGGACCGAAGCCGACTTTGATGAATATAATAAATCAAGAGCTGTTACATTAAAAAACTTAATAGAACGGCACGGTGAAGTGACAGGTGCTATTAAATGGCAATCATATTGCGATAGACAGGCATACACAAACACAAAGGAATATTTCATAGAAAAGTTTGGTACTACAACTGGTACAGACATGTACAATGAAGTGTGTAGAATAAAGTCACACTCACTAGATGTAGTAATGGAAAGAAACAACTGTGATGAAGCAGTAGCACTAGATATAATTGCTAATTATAAACAGTCAGAAAAATATTCAAGTAATTTAGAAAAGCAGTTTGCTGATGAAATAATGTCTGCACTGGAAGAAGAATTGCGCTATTATTACAAAACGAAACAATATTGCATTTGGGCAAATGACAAGCCGAACTTTTATGACATTGTACACAATGACAAAGCAATAGAATTTAATGGCGACTACTGGCATTGCAATCCTAACAAATACGCTGAAAACTGGTATCATCCACAATCTGAGTTATTAGCAAGACACGTATGGGAAAAAGATGCAAAGAAGATTCAAGCATTAAAAGATAAGCGTAACATAGACACACTAATCATATGGGAGTCAGAGTATTTGGCTGATCCTAAAACAATAATTCAAAGGTGCATAACATGGCTGAAGTAATAAGACAACGAGTAGCAAGCGTAGAAAAGATACCAAACACAGGCGACCAGTACGTATATGATATAAGCATTGCCGAAGACGATCCGTTTTTCTTTGCAAATGGACATTTGGTTCATAACACAGATTCGGTCTACTTTAGTGCTTGGCCTACTTTACAAAATGAAATTAAGGCAGGCAATATTCCTTGGACTAAAGAGAATGTTATTACACTTTACGATCAAGTATCAGAAGCAGCTAATATAACCTTCCCAGATATGATGGCAAAATCATTCCATTGCCCAAAGAGTCGAAGTGTTGTTATTGCAGCAGGTCGTGAAATTGTTGCAGAAAGCGGATTGTTTATTACTAAGAAGCGTTATGCAGCTCTAGTAATTGATACAGAAGGTTTCCGCAGTGACGTAGACGGTAAAGCTGGTAAAGTAAAAGCCATGGGCTTAGACTTACGTAGAAGTGATACTCCTGTGTTTATGCAAGAGTTTTTAAGCGAGCTGTTGCTTATGGTACTTACAGATAAGCCGCAAACTGATGTGCTAGAACGTATTACTCAATTTCGTTTAGCATTTAGTGAACGGCCAGGTTGGGAGAAAGGTAGTCCGAAACGTGCAAACAAAGTTGGACATTATCGTCGCTTAGAAGAAAAAGCCGGCAAGGCTAATATGCCTGGACACGTTAGGGCAAGTATTAACTGGAATACACTCAAGCGTATGAATGGTGACAAATACTCGCAGGAGATTGTTGATGGTATGAAAGTTATTGTTTGTAAGCTCAAGCAGAATCCATTAGGGTACACTAGTGTTGCTTATCCGACAGACGAGCTGCGTATGCCTGAATGGTTTAAAGAACTTCCGTTTGATGATGCAGCAATGGCAGAAACAATTATTGATAATAAGTTAGATAATTTGATCGGTGTGCTTAACTATCCATTAGAGGATACTAAGCGTCATAACACGTTCAATAGTTTGTTTGACTTTGGAGACTAAAATGAAAATAAAATTAGAAATAGAAATTGATACCGAGAGCGATCAGGACCTAAATACTATTGAAGAGCTAATCAAAATGTTAAAAGGACTAGTGGAGCAGATGCAATGAAGGTAGGTTTCACCGCATCAACTTTTGATTTACTTCACGCCGGGCATGTACAAATGTTACGTGAAGCAAAAGAACAGTGCGATTATTTGATCTGCGGATTACAAGTGGATCCTAGCGTTGATCGTCTAGATAAAAATTCCCCTATACAGACTATTGTCGAGCGCTATACGCAACTTAAAGCAGTAGGATATGTAAATGAAATTATTCCTTATGGCACCGAACAAGACCTAGAAGATATCTTGACAATGTATCATATTCATGTTAGAATATTAGGAGAGGAGTATAGAGATAAAGATTTTACTGGTAAAGACATTTGCCGTAAAAGAGATATTGAATTATACTTTAATAAACGAGATCATCGTTTTAGTTCAAGTGATTTAAGAAAGAGAGTAGCTGATCGTGGGTAATAAGTTTATATTTGATGTTGACGGAACATTAACGCCAAGTCGCAGTGGTATGAATAGTGAGTTTCAAGGATACTTTATAGACTTTTGTTATGCAAACGAAGTTTATCTAGTTACAGGTAGCGACTATGCTAAAACATTAGAACAGGTTGGTCCTGATGTTTGTGATGCTGTGATGAGGATTTATAACTGTAACGGCAATGATGTTTGGGAGAAAGGTGTGAATATTCATACTAATGATTGGACACTTCCCGAAGATGCACACGAATGGTTATCTAATAAGCTAACCGAAAGTACCTATTGTACTCGTACAGGATTACACTTCGAACATCGCCCAGGGCTTGTTAACTTTAGCATAGTTGGACGTAGCGCTGACAAAGAACAACGAGCAGATTACGTTATATATGATGTTCTATTCGACGAACGTAATATTATTGCTCAAGAGTTTAATGGATTATTTCCTACACTACAAGCAACGGTAGGAGGCGAAACTGGTATTGATATTGCTCCACTAGGTGCGGACAAAGCACAAATTGTTGAGGACTTTGAAGTTGAAGATAAACTTTACTTCTTTGGTGATAGAATGGATCCTGCTGGTAATGATTATCTGCTGTCGTTAGAAGTAGACGTAGCAAAGCCTGTAAAACGCTGGCAAGAAACATTTGAACTGTTACAATATTTTCAAGAAGCAAAGGTAGCAGCGAAATGAAAATTTTGCTAACGGGTCACAGGGGCTTTATAGGTACTGCATTACTTGCACGATTAACAAATAACAATGATGTAGAAGTTATACACTGTATAGACTTGCAAGCAGGTACCAACTTGCTTACTTGTGACTTTCCGAATCATGTCGATCTTGTAATACATCTAGCAGGAAAAAGCGGTGTTCGTGAAAGCCTGAATGACCCGGGTGCTTATTGGTTAAACAATGTAGAAGCAAGCCGTAGACTGTTTGAACGCTATAGTAACACTCGCATATTGTATGCAAGCTCAAGCAGTGCGTACGAGCCCGATTTGAACCCTTATGCGGCATCTAAGTACATACTGGAAAAATTAGCAACACGGTATACTGATACTTTAGGTATGCGATTCCACACTGTGTATTCCGACTTACCTAGAAAGAACATGTTCTTTGATAAACTATTTAATGGTACATTAGAATACGTAACTCAACACCACAGAGATTTTGTACACATTAACGATATTTGCGATGCAATTGAAATACTGATTAAAAAGACGCACGTTAATGGTATAATAGATATTGGTTCAGGTGATCCAATTAGAGTTCAGGACTTGGCTCCTGGCTTGCCTATCCGCCTAAATACTCCACATGAAAGAACATTTACATGTGCAAATTTAGAAAAAATGAAAGCCTTAGGATATAAACCTAAATATATGATAAAAGAGTTCTTGACAAACAAAGAATTAGGCACTATAATAAAACTTAACACAGGAGAAATCGCATGAAAGATATTTTACAAGACGTAGTAGCACATACACACGCACTAGGGTTTTTATCATTAGTTAAAGTAACTGCTGATACTACTAGCACAGTCGTTGAAAGTATGGCAGATGATCGTTCAGTTATTATGACTGCAACGGCACATACACCAGTAACAGAATTTGATGGTATATTTGGTATGCCCAATTTGGACAAACTTGCACTACACTTAAAAAATCCCGAGTATCAAAAAGATGCAAAGATTGAAGTAGTCAAAGCAGTACGCAATGGCGAAACTATTCCTACACATATTCACTTTGAAAACTCAACTGGTGACTTTGAAAATGATTATCGCTTTATGAACCGAGCAATCATTGACGAAAAACTTAAGACGGTTACATTTAAAGGTGCAACATGGCAAGTTGAATTTCAGCCTAGCGTAGCAGCAATTGGACGTATGAAGTTACAGAGTGCTGCTCATAGTGAGGAACCTACATTTAATGTTAAGACTACTGCAACAGGCAGTGCAACTGACTTGGTGTTTAGCTTTGGCGATGCAAGCACACACTCAGGTGAGTTTGTATTTCAAAATGCAATAAAAGGTAAACTGTCGCACACTTGGAGTTGGCCAGTTGCCGCTGTTCAAAGTATTTTAAATCTAAGCGGTACTACTACTATGAGCATTAGTGATCAGGGTGCTATGATGATTAGTGTTGATTCAGGTATGGCAAAATACAACTACATCCTTCCAGCGCAGAGCAAATAATGCTAGAACTTTTAATAATTGTAACATTTTTAGCTATAACGCTTACAACTTATCACCGTGTAGGTTGGAAAAATATTAAAGAATGTTACAGTTACTGGTTTAAACCAGGATACTGGTCAAGTTACAATATTGTTGAAGCAGTATCCTGGTTAGCAAAAACATTAGTGATTATTCCGAGTCTAGTGTTCAATTTAGAGATATGGCAGTTACATTTTGTAACACTACTAACATCAGTAATGTTGATTTGGGCTAGCGAAAGAAAACTATTGCCAACGCTAGTTGCATTCAATACCCTATGGATTGCTATAAGTTCCATAGTAATAATAAGGAACATTGTTTAAAAATGAATAAAGACTTAACTGCAACACAAAACGATTACGCACATTTCTTACCTGCACTTAGTGGCTTCTATGCGACTTACGTGGGCAAACAGCGTCATCTAGATCCTGTTAAAGGTCCTTACATTGAAGATGCTCGTATTCCTGCTAACTTTCAGAATGGTGTAGAAAGTCTTAACTATCTAAATGCACAAGAAGGAGCGTTCACATACAAGTGGACGCTTTACTCTGCAGGACACGCCGATTTAGATACAACTAAGTTTGTGCCTAAAGAAGACATGGTTAGGAATAGAGATAGGCAGAACACTTGGTTGCTTGGCGACTCAGGTGGATTCCAGATTGGTAAGGGCGTTTGGGAAGGTGATTGGAAAGATCCTAATTGTCCTAAAGCTCAAAAGAAACGAGACGGTGTATTGCGTTGGATGGACGCTTACATGGACTATGGCATGGTACTTGATATCCCGGCTTGGGTTGCTCGTAGCCCTGAAGGTGCAAAAGCTACTGGCATTAGCACATACAACGAAGCAGTTAAAGCAACACGTATTAATAACGACTACTGGATGAAACACCGCACTGGTGCTTGTAAGTTCTTAAACGTACTACAAGGTGAGAATCATGCAGATGCAGATGACTGGTACGAGCAAATGAAAGACTATTGCGATCCAGCCAAGTATCCGGACAATCACTTTAATGGGTGGTCGATGGGCGGTCAAAACATGTGTGACGTACACTTGGTTCTTAAACGCATTGTTTCTATGCACTTTGATGGCTTGTTACAAAGCGGTATACACGATGTAATGCACTTTCTAGGCACAAGCAAGCTAGAGTGGGCATGTTTGCTTACGGACGTACAGCGGGCTATACGCAAGTACTATAACCCCACTATGATGCTTACATTTGACTGTGCAAGTCCTTTCTTAGCAACTGCTAATGGACAGATTTACATTCAGAATGAAACTCCTGATAGAGGTAAGTGGACTTACCGAATGGTGCCTAGCATTGATGATAAGAAGTATTCAATCGATACTAGAACTTTTAAACAAGCAGTATTGCAAGATGGCATCTTTAAAAACTTTGAAGATAGTCCTATTACAGCAGAAATGAAAGTCAGTGATGTATGCATTTACAAGCCGGGCGACTTAAATAAGATTGGCAAAGAAGGAAGAACATCTTGGGATAGTTTTTCATATGCCATTCAAATGGGTCATAATGTTTGGAGTCACATCAATGCAGTTCAAGAAGCCAATAGACAATACGATGCTGGAGTTGTACCGAGAATGCTTGTACAAGAGCAATTTGACAGGGTCTTTTTTAGAGACGTTGTTGAAACAATATTTGCAGCAACTACAAGAGAAGAAGCAAACGCCTTAATTGACAATAACTCTAAGTTTTGGATGTCAATTCCGGGCACTCGCGGAGCCATTGGTAAAAAGACTGTAAACTCTAGTACTTACTTTGGAGCATTGTTTGATGTTGTTGAACCAGAAGTAGAAGAACTAGAAGATGGTTGTTTTACTGAAGATCAAACACACTTGTTAGAGGACTTGGAAAATGGACAATTATGAAAATGACGAAGATAGACTCAAGCAGCATTACGAAGAACTAAAAATTAGGCATAGAGAACTTGACAACGAAATAGAAGCAAGTTATACTGATGTTACAAAACAAGACGAAATTCGTAGAATGAAAACTATGAAACTTTGGCTTAAAGATGAAATGTATCGTATTAATGCATATCTAATACAAAAGGATTTAGAATGATGATAAAAGTAATATCACTTAATAGTGCAATAAACCCTGGAACAGTTATTCCAATGAAACAGTATAATGGTAATATTGGAAGATGGATTGAAAACGATCTTGAAGATAAAGGTTACAAAGTTAATCGAGGAAAAGGTATAGATCTTCCCGAGTATGGACTAGAAATTAAAAGCCGTTTGAGAAGTAGCACAAGCGGTCATACAGTAGGTGCTATGCTACCTGTAGATATTATAAATACTCCTTGGGAATATAGTAATATTAGAAATAAGATTCAACGGCAATACCGTGTTGAATATGATGAAAATATACTTACTGGTGACAACATAGTTACTGAAGCAAAAGTTTATGATTTTACATGTAACGAAATACAATCTAAACTTAAAGAAGCATGGGAGTACGGACAATCTATGCTTAAATCTAGCAATCCAAAGAATATGCCTAAATACATTCGTTACGACAATCATTTGGGCTATTTTGAGAGGCAAACCAGTGGACAATACCAATATCGTATTACCGAAGGAGCAATGACACATATAAAAAAACTTTCAACTAATACAAGCAACCGACTTTTTGAGTTCGGAGCGTAATATGAAGCGTGATTACGACACAGGCACAGCAGACAGTATTACATTCTTTACAGGTGTAGAAGTTGAAAAGACTCCTGCATTTGGAATGAAGACATTGTTTGTTACTGGTATTCAAGACTACAATGAAGTTATGAAGTACTACAAAGAAGAACAATGCGAGCATATCTTTTTTGGTGCTAATCACAGTTACAATCCTGTTGCAGCGGAAGACTTTGAAGCATGGGATAAATTAATTCAACTGTTTTTAGATGAAGGTATCTTTTGTAGTCTAGATATTCCGAGCACTATTAACTTAGAATGGTTTATGGACGGCGGGCTGATTGAGAGCAATTATTTTATTCCGCAGCTTCGTGTAGTTGTTCCTTACGTTAAACAATGGAACTACAACACAATGGTCAAGATTGACGACAAAGGGTTTCGTGCAACTAATCCGGGCGTTTGGTGCCATAGCCTGCATAATTTGATGGACCGTGATAAATTTACTGACTGGCGCGAATATGGCCTTGACAAAGTGTTAAAGTGAGCGTATAATTAATGTATGAGCAAGAAAACTATCACAACTACATACTACGCAAAATAAGAGAAGAAAGAACTATGACAGAACCTACTAAAAGTATTTGGGTTACATTCCGCAAAGAAGGTGTACATCTGTACCCTGGTGCAGACACTGATCCTAAACTAGCAACAGGCGGATGGGATGATGTATCATTCCTTGGCGTTCCGCATCGCCATATTTTCCATTTTAAAGTTCGCATCGAAGTGTTCCATAACGATCGCGATATTGAGTTTATCCAATTTAAACGTTGGATGGAACGGTTGTATGCTGAAGTAGATAGCTCTACATCTGTACTACAACTAAATCACAAGAGCTGCGAAATGATCGCAGATGACTTGTACAAAGAAATTTCTACAAAGTATCCCGGCCGATTTGTAGAGATTGATGTTGCCGAAGATGGCGAAAACGGCTGTTCAAACTTTTATCCTAAGAATTAAAAAGGTAAAAACTATGTCAATTGAGAATCCTGTTATCCGCAAAGTATTTGACGACTTGGATAAATTCCGTGACTACTGTCGCTTTGAAGCAAAAGTCTTTGATGAAAAAGACATGTATAGCAACGAGTCACCAACTTGGATTGCGTACAACAAACACCAAGGTTGGCTGCGAGCAAAATCTCGTGCAGGCGCAAGCTATGATCCCAATCGTCGCACACGCCGTCCTAACCCAAGGTTTGAAAGCAATCGAGGTAACTAAATGACAATCTTCATAGTAGACATTGAAGCAGTAGATACCCGCTACACTAAACAGTGGAAAGAGTATTTGCCTAAGCAAATGCGGCATGCTACTAATGAAGATGTTAAAGTTATTAGCGGCGGAAATACTCCTCAGGCAACTACGCCTGGGGCGTTTCTTAATTTTGGTGGTACTAATGTTTATAAGAGTAAGCAATTAGAAATCATTGGTGAAATGTTTTGCAAAGGTGAGGTGAAGAATGGAGACTATTTTCTATATACGGATGCTTGGAACCCAACTGTTATCCAGCTTCGTTACATGGCTGAGCTCTTGGGCGTTGATATCAGAATCGGTGGCTTATGGCATGCTGGTAGTTATGATCCTCATGATTTCCTTGGTAGGCTAATTGGCAATAAGCCCTGGGTAAGACATGCTGAGAAGAGTATGTATCATGTGTACGACAATAACTTCTTTGCTACAGAGTTCCATGTTCGGATGTTCTTTGATGAATTACTGCATGGCGGCATGATGGTAGAGAATCCTTGGTACGACGATGACTGGGAAGAAATCTACGACAGTGGTAAAATTGTTCGTGTAGGATGGCCTATGGAGTATCTTAAAGATAGCTTAACACAATATAAAGGTATGGAGAAGCGAGACTTAATCTTGTTTCCACATCGTGTTGCTCCTGAGAAGCAAGTTGAAATCTTTAGAGACTTAGCACAGCGCCTGCCACAATATGAGTTTGTTGTTTGTCAAGAGCAACAGCTTACAAAGAATGAATATCATAACTTGCTAGGGGAAGCTAAACTTGTGTTTAGTGCTAACCTACAAGAAACACTAGGTATTAGTTGGTATGAAGGTGCATTAGTAAATGCTATTCCTATGGTGCCGAATAGACTAAGCTACAGTGAAATGGCTGTTCCAGAGTTCTTATACCCAAGCGAATGGACTGAAGACTATGACGCTTACTTGTATCACAAAGACAAAGTAATTGCACGTATTGTAGAGTACATGGAAAATTACGATGACTTTGCAGTTAGTCTAGCTAAACAAGTTACTAAACTAAACAAAGAATTTTTTAGTGGAGCAGCATTGTATGACACAATTAAAGGATAATATATCTATTGGCACAATCTTTCTTAAACTGCTAGAACGTGTAGATCGCAAGCGTGTGATTATGGACCGTTACCACAACGAGCCGTACTTAACACGCTATTATCTTTTCTTAAAAGAGCGTACATGGTTTCCGTTTAATGTCTTTTTACATAACTTTCATAAAGGAGATTTAGATGACTTACATGATCATCCTTGGCCTTACTTTACTTTTATTCTTAGCGGCGGGTATTGGGAACATACTCCAGCAGGTAAATTGTGGAGACGACCGGGGCATTTTAGGTTTAGCAGTCCTAAGTCTCTTCATAGCATTGAACTTGAGCCTGGTATTGAGCCTTGGACTTTGTTTGTACCTGGTCCTAAACTAAGAGAATGGGGCTTTGTCAAAGACGGTGCTTGGGTACAACATGAACAATACTTGAAGGAAAAATATGAGCTCGAACACTAATTCCAGTTCTAACACCATTGGACTCTTGTCCGGATCAGCAGCACAAAAAATGTCTGCTCTGAGCGGGTATATTAGTTGTACTGATACTGGTGTGTTAACCGGAACGTATAGTAGTGCTAGTGCTATTACTGGTAATCTGACTATAAGAGACTCGTTAGATCCTAATACGATGCAGATTGATATTCCTCTTGTTGTTCAAGGCAGAGATGTTATGAAAGAACTTGACGAACTGCGTGACTCTGTGTTATTATTAAAGCGACACGTAGATATGGAAGCAAAGTATCCTAAGCTAAAAGAACTAAAAGATGCGTATGAGTCGCAACTTGCAAAGTATAAAACATTTGATGCAATTAAGGAATCTAAATGAGATGGTTTAAAAAACTAGTAGCTAGCTGGGCAAGGCAAGGTAGCGATTATGAAGAAGAAAAATGCACAGTTGGTCGTGACACGGTAACATGTTCGCGTGATACTGAAGCAACTGTGTGCGATGCTGACCCTATACTAAACTTTAGAGTGTTTAGTGCAATAGGCGGACGTGTGGTAGAGTTTCGAACATATGATCGGGTAAAAGATCGTACTAATACAACTACTTACATTATTCACAAGGACGATGATTTTGGTGATAAGATTGCTAAAATTGCAACACTGGAGAGCATGAAATGATTAAGAAACATTATTACAGTTGGCAAGACATTGAAAAGATGTGCGTACAGATTGTTACTAGCATGTATGCAGACAACTGGCGTCCTGATTATATTGTAGGAATTACTCGTGGCGGCAATATTCCTGCTACTATCATTAGTAACATGCTTAAAGTTCGCTGCGAAGCACTTAAAGTTAGTTTGCGCGATAGTGAATGCGGACCTGAGAGTAATCTTTGGATGAGCGAGGAAGCGTTTGGATATAATAATGCTGAAGAAACTGGCATTACTGGTGCAAGATGGGACCTGTCACTGCGTAAGAATATTCTTATTGTAGATGATATCAACAATAGCGGTGCTACATTCAATTGGATTAAAGAAGATTGGCAGAGCAGTTGTTTGCCCGATGAAGAAACTTGGAATACAGTTTGGCATAAGAATGTTCGCTTTGCTACACTTACAGATAATCTAGCAAGTGGGTTTAACGGCACCGTAGATTATACTTGTCACGAAATTAACAAAGCAGAAGATGACGTTTGGTTAGTTTATCCTTGGGAAACTGTTAATGAATACTAAACCTTGGACTGAAGTATTAGTAGATACAAAAGACTTTACAGTATATAAGGACGACTTTCCGGTAACAGAAGGTCACGTTCTTTTTGTTCCTAAAGTAGAAGATTGGCAACATCTTGTAAAATGCTGGGAAGCAGCATACAAGTGGGGATACGATTGGACAGAACGTGGATATTGTGAAGCGTTTAACATAGGACAGAATGTAGGCGAAGCGGCAGGACAAACTGTAGAATATGCTCATGTACATTTGATTCCACGACGCAAAGAGGACATGGCGGATCCTCGAGGTGGCGTAAGGCACGTAATTCCTGAAAAAGGAAATTATAAGAAACTACTTGACAAAGCCTAAATAACAGTGTATACTTAATAGTATATAAGACATCCACGTCAATAACTCGGAGAAATAAATGACAGAAAAAAACTTATCTCAAGTGCTTCGTGAGAAGATGCACTCGGAAAATAAACGCTTTTGGGCAGGCGATAACATCAGCGAATATATTTCCAATGATACAAAAGACATCCTTATCAACGAAGCTGCACAAGCATTTGAAAGTGTACTTGACACACTGCTAATTGATCGTGAAAATGATCCTAACAGCAAAGGTACTGCAAAGCGCCTTGCTAAAATGTACTACAATGAGATTATGAGCGGACGTTATGATCCTATGCCTAGTGCAACGGCGTTCCCAAATGACAGCGAGGATAGATATGAAGGCATGTTGGTTGTTCGCAGTGAGTTGCGTAGCATGTGCAGTCATCATCACCAGCCCGTTAGTGGCATTGCTTATATTGGCATTATTGCTTCTCAAAAGTTAATTGGTCTCAGCAAATATACTCGTATTGCACAGTGGTGTGCTAGACGTGGTACATTACAAGAAGAACTGTGTAATGACATCGCACGTGAGATTAAAGCTGCTACAGGTACTAGTAACTTAGGAGTGTATATTCAAGCAACACACGGATGCTGTGAGAATCGCGGCATCATGGCAAATAGTAGTCTTACACAAACTACTGTACTTGAAGGTAGCTTTAAACACGATGCTGGTACAAAGAAAGAATTCTTTGACAATATTAAACTGCAACAGGAGTTTGCACGATGAAATTGAGATATAGCGAAGCCTTTTACAGTATACAAGGCGAAGGTGCATATGTAGGTGTACCTAGTGTATTCCTACGTACATATGGTTGCAACTTCCGTTGTCAAAACTTTGGACTTCCTCGTGGTACTCCTAAAGCTAAATATAATCCAGAAGTTAAAAAACTTATTGACTCCGGTGTGCATCTAACTGCAAAAGTATTTGAAGACTTGCCGCTGGTGTTTACTGGCTGCGACACTTACGCAAGTATCTATCCTGAGTTCAAACATCTTGTAATGGACAAGACTATCGACGAAGTTGTAGAACATATACTGTCGCTTACTCCAGAAGGTAAGTGGACTATGGATAATGGACAGGATGTCCATTTGATTCTCACTGGCGGTGAACCGCTACTTGCTTGGCAGCGTTTGTATATTGAGTTGTTTGAGCATCCTAGAATGAAGGACTTAAAGAATGTTACATTTGAAACAAACACTACACAATTTTTACACACGGAGTTTGCCGATTACCTTAAGAATCAGGCAAGATTTAAAACAACGTTTAGTTGTTCGCCCAAGCTCTCCGTATCTGGTGAATCTTGGACAGACGCTATTAAGCCTGCTGTTGCTGCCAATTACCGCTCTATACTTAATGCTGACATGTATTTTAAATTTGTTGTTGCTGACAGCGTTGACGTTGAAGAAGTTGATCGAGCTGTCGAGGCTTACAGAAAAATTGGGATCAATGTTCCAGTATATCTTATGCCGATGGGCGGTCGTACAGAAGGTTATAACCTTACCGTACAAGAAGTTGCAAAACTTGCTATGGCAAAAGGATACCGATTCACTCCGAGACTCCACATTAGCTTATTCGGAAATGCCTGGGGGACTTGATGACGATGCGCTTAACGCCCTTAGGCAGGGCGTACACAAAGATGAACAAATCGATAAACTAAGGAAACACATATGAAATGGCTCAATAAGCTACTAGGCAGAGAAGAAAAAGTACAACAAGAAATGCCTGTAGAATCTACTAATGAATATTTACGCAGAGCAATTCTTGCTAAAGAAAAAGAAGCTGCTACTGCTAAAGGCGAAGCATGGGTTGCTGTGTTAGATACACAAATTAATCCAAAGAATATTAAGAACGGTTTCTTTGAGCTTGATTGGAATAATCAGTTTATTGAAGAACTACTTGATGCTGGTTATAGCGGTGAGTCAAACGAACAGATTGTAGATGGATGGTTTCGAACTATTGCTATGCAAGTGTTAGGCGAAGAAGGTCTTAACACAGCGCGAGAAATGGGGTACATTAACGTAGTGCCTATTAATAAAAGCAAAAGCGAAGTATCATGATTGACATTCTATCAATCATATGCTATAATGATAACACTAAAGGCACATATATAATATGAGTACATACATTCTGGTAGACACAGCAAATACGTTCTTTAGAGCTCGTCACGTAGTACGCGGCGATATCGACACAAAGGTAGGCATGGCACTACACATTACGCTAAACAGTGTAAAGAAAGCATGGACTGACTTTAAAGCAGATCACGTTGTGTTCTGTTTAGAAGGTCGTAGCTGGCGCAAGGACTTTTACGAGCCCTACAAGCGCAACAGGCAAGTTGCCCGCGGCAAACTATCTGTAACAGAAGCAGAAGAAGATACTGCATTCTGGGGTATCTTTGACGAGTTTAAAAACTTCGTTACTGAAAAGACTAATTGTACTGTTATGCAACACAAGCAACTAGAAGCAGATGATCTTATTGCAGGTTGGGTACAAATGCACCCGAATGACACTCATATTATTATTAGTACAGATGGCGACTTTGCACAACTTATTGCACCTAATGTACAGCAGTACAACGGTGTGAGTAATACAATTATTACACACAAAGGATACTTTGACGATAAGAAGCGTGAGCCTATTATTGACAAGAAGACCAAAGAAGTAAAACCTGCTCCTAATCCTAAGTGGCAAATTTTTGAAAAGTGTATGCGTGGCGACACTAGTGATAATGTGTTTAGTGCATATCCCGGTGTGCGTACAAAAGGCACTAAGAACAAAGTTGGCCTTACAGAAGCGTTTGAAGATAAAGTTACAAAAGGCTTTAACTGGAATAACATGATGCTACAGCGTTGGACTGATCATGAAGGTGTCGAACATCGTGTGCTAGATGATTATCAGCGTAATGTAGTACTGTGTGACTTAACTGCACAACCCGAACACATTAAAGAACTAATTACTACTACAATTAAAGAGCATGCTGTGCCTAAGACAGTAGATCAAGTAGGCATGCGTCTTATGAAATTCTGTGCTAAGTGGGATATGCAACGTATTGCAGATCAAGCTACTTATTATGCAGAGCCATTAAATGCGAGGTATCCGGTATGAATGCAAAAGAAATTATTAAAAATAAGTTTTGGATTGTTGAAGACAAAGGTGTTAAATTTGGCACTATTAGTTTAAATGAGGATCAGTATATTTTAAGTACTCCGACAGGTACTAAATTTTATCATACTGAAAACCAACTTACTAAAGCATTAGATCAAAAACTAAGTTGGACTGAGTTAGCAATAACTGAAATCAGTACAAAAGAAGTACACGGTTATGCAACTAACTCAACTCCTTTTAACCCTATGTTTGACGTAAAACGTAAACTTCCTTTGTTTACTAAAAGCGATAAGAGCAAGAGTTTGTACTGTGCAGGATACTATATTATTCAGTTTGAAAAAGGTTGGGTTAAGAGCTTTTGTCCTAAACTTATTACAGTAGAACGTTACACTACTAAAGGTCCATTCAAAAGTGAAATTGAGATGCGTCAGGAGTTAAGCTGTGTCAACCGTTGAACCTTTAAACACTAATCCTATTCAGCAGTTTATTAGTCAAGTTAAGGGCGCTGATGCATCTAACCAAAAAGAGCTGAAGATGAATATTGATCAAGCTCGACGCCTTGCATTTACTCTAGGCGAAGTTATGGCAAGATTAAACGGCGACCTTGAGCAGTTGCTTGCACGTAAGAATAGCGGTGCGGACGATGTGATTCAAATTAATATGGATGGCGGAAGCAAGTGGTAAATCTACTCTAAAAAGAGATAAATATATGCGTAGTTAACTAAAGGACAACGTATATGAGCAGACCCAAGCCTACCATATTAAAAGAACATGTAAATAAAAAGACTTATAAAACTGAACAAGTCTTACATTCTGATGCCATTTGGGCTGTGTTTTTCCAAAATCAGCCTTTTAATCTTAAAAGTGCAAATATGCTTACTAGCTATCCAGGACCTAAGTATAAAAAGACCAGCTTCTCAAATCCTGGGCATGCATTTAATCTAGCCAAAAAATTAAACAATTTGTTTAATAGTGACGAATTTTCTGTGGTTAAACTTACCACAGGCGAAACGATCTTCGAATGAACTGGAAAGAAACATACACTAAAATATTCCTTAAGGCTGCTGACAAAAGTATCGGTGAGTCTGCTGTAAAGGAGTATTTTCCGGTGTGGTGGAAGAACACACGAGCAAAAGATACAGGCGGGCTGCGTCTTACTGATGAAGGCTTTCGCTTTATTACAGAAGATATAGAACTTACTACCTATGAAGTTCCGTATCCTAGAGATTTTGAGCTTACTACTAATGTAATAATTTGGATGGACAACTTTATCGACTGTCCGTATTACTTAGGTAGGCATGGCATTATTGTTACAAACGAGAAAAAAGCCATGGAATTACACCTGTTTAGCGGCGATATACGCAAGTATGGCCTAACAAAGGCCCTAAACAGACATAAAAAAGACGATTTAGACTCCAATAGTGGTTGACCTTTGCTGTTATCAGTGTTATTATATATACATAGTTAGACACAAGCACTTATAACCCTTTAAGGAACACAAAATGGAAATCTCCACACTTCGTACCGTTACTCCTAACAGCGCAAAGAAAAGCATTGTACGTGCTTTTAAGAAAAAGCGTCCGTTGTTCCTTTGGGGTCCTCCAGGTATTGGTAAATCAGATATTGTTCATCAGATTGGTGAACAAATGGAAGCCAAAGTTATTGATATTCGTTTGAGCCTTTGGGAACCTACAGACATCAAAGGTATTCCGTACTTTGATCCAAATCAGCACAAAATGGTTTGGGGTGCTCCTAGCGAGTTGCCAGATGCTGAAATGGCATCTAAATATAAATTCATTATTCTTTTCCTAGACGAAATGAACTCAGCGGCTCCTAGTGTACAAGCGGCAGCATATCAGTTGATTTTGAATCGCAAAGTTGGACAGTATACATTACCAGATAATGTTCTTATTATTGCCGCTGGTAACCGTGAAGCTGATAAGGGCGTTACGTACCGTATGCCTGCTCCGTTGGCTAACCGCTTTGTACACTTAGAACTTGCAGTATCATTTGATGACTGGTTCCAGTGGGCAGTTGATAACAAAGTACACCGCGATGTTGTAGGTTACTTGACATTTTCAAAGAAAGACTTGTACGACTTTGATCCTAAGAGCCCAAGTCGTTCGTTTGCTACTCCTCGTTCATGGACGTTTGTTAGTGAATTGCTTGAAGATGATGACGATGACACCACTACTACTGATTTAGTTAGTGGCGCAGTAGGCGAAGGTCTTGCTGTAAAATTTATGGCACATCGTCGAGTGTCGGCAACAATGCCTAATCCTACTGATATTTTAGAGGGCAAAGTTAAAGAGATGAAGTCAAAAGAAATTAGTGCTATGTACTCTTTAACTGTGTCTTTGTGCTATGAGCTTAAAGAAGCATGCGACAAGAACGATAAAAAGTTTGATGCCAAAGTAAATAACTTCCTGCGCTTTGCAATGGATAACTTTGAGACTGAGCTAGTTGTTATGGGTATTAAACTTGCTCTTACACAGTATGCTTTGCCTATTGACCCAGATGAAACTGAGTGCTTTGACGAGTTTCATACACGTTATGGTAAGTATATTACTGCCGCTCAACAAGCGTAACCATAAAAGAGTTTGGGCGTTCTCAATAAAAACGTCCATTTTCACTTGACTTTTCCTGTAAAGTAATATATAATACATACATAACAGTTAAAAAGGAATGCAAAATGAGCGTCACAGGCAAGAAAAATTGGCAACCTAAAGAGCTTACTGAAGAACAACTTAGATTGATGCGAGTTGATGTACTTGATCGTATCATTGTAGCTCGTGTTGGATTGCTGTTACGTCATCCATTTTTTGGTAATATGGCAACTCGTTTGCAGATCAAAAGTGCAGATGATTGGTTAGGTACTGCTGCCGTAGACGGACGTAACTTGTATTTTAATACTCAATTCTTTAATGCAATGTCAAACAAAGAAATTGAGTTTGTTATTGCACACGAGATTCTACACTGCGTCTTTGACCACTTAACTCGTAGACAAGACCGTATTCCAAAAATTTATAATATTGCCGCAGACTATATTGTAAATAATTTGCTTGTGCGAGATCGTATTGGTACTAAGCCAACATTTATTGACTGCTACCAAGACTTTAAATACGACAAATGGTCTTCAGAAGACGTATATGACGACATCTTTGAAGACGCTAAGAATAAAGGTGAAGAGTTTCTTAAACAACTTGGCGAACTACTAGACGAGCATATCGACTGGGAAGGTGAAGACGGCAATCCTGGCGGTAGCGGAGCCGACGGTAAAGAAAGCAAAAGCCGTCCTACATATTCTAAAGAAGAACTGAAAAAGATCAAAGACGAGATCAAAGAAAACATGATTTCGGCGGCGCAATCATCAGGTGCAGGTAATACACCAGGCGAAGTACAGCGTATGATCAAAGAGCTTACTGAGCCTAAGATGAACTGGCGCGAAATACTGCGTCAACAAATCCAAAGTACTATACGCAACGATTACACCTTTAGCCGGCCAAGCCGTAAAGGACAAATGACTGGTGCCATTTTGCCAGGAATGAACTTTGATGAAACTATTGATATTTGTATTGCACTTGATATGAGTGGCTCAATCGGTAACGATCAAGCAAAGGACTTCCTAAGCGAAATTAAAGGCATTATGGACGAATACAAAGACTACAACATTAAATTGTGGTGCTTTGATACTAAGGTCTATAACGAGCAAGACTTTAGTGCAGACGGCGGCGATGATTTGTCATCCTACGAAATTATTGGCGGCGGCGGTACTGATTTTGATGCTAACTGGGAGTACATGAAATATAATGATATTCAACCTAAGAAGTTCATTATGTTTACAGATGGATATCCTTGGAATAGCTGGGGTGATGAATCGTATTGCGATACTATCTTTATTATCCATAGTCATAGTGATAAGAACTTGCAGGCACCGTTTGGACTAACAGCACATTACGAGGAAACGGCTTGAAACTAAAAGAAGTCAATGCATTAAACTTTTTTGAAATACGGAGAGCAAATTTACCTGCTCCGCATTTTGAATACATTCTTTTGCCTACAAGATACAACTTAGACCAAAGTCTAGTTAAATGGATAGAACAACATCTTAAAGGTAGATTTTATGTAGGCAAGGCTGTTGCAGTATCTAGTAGCAACAGTATTGAGAACATGACTAAAGTTGGATTTGAGGAAGCTAAAGAAATTTCTTATTTCACTTTGGCGTGTCCGTATTTGAAATACAATTAAATATAATATAGATTACATAACAGGAGAAAAATTATGTCCGAAGAAGTTAAAGAAGCAGCAGCTACCCCCTTAAAAGAAGCAGCAGCTACCCCAGAGCTAACAGTTAATGACTTAACTACAATTAAACAAGTTATTGACGTAGCAAGTCAGCGCGGTGCATTTAAGACAAGCGAAATGGTAGCAGTTGGCACCATTTACAATAAACTAGAATCATTCTTGGCAGCAGTTGCGGCACAACAAGAAGCACCTAAAGGAGAATAACAATGGCTGATACAAAACACGTAGGTCGTATTGCTAAAACTAGAAAAAAATGCGGCGTAGTATATCGAGTAGTACCCGGTGAACCAGAAAACTGTGTCATAGTATTGACTGAAAGTTTAGAAGCAGCTGATCATGACTCGCTTATTAATTTAATTAATTCAGCTACTGCACAAGATGCATACGAACTTGGCGAAGCAATGGCAAGATCACAATTGTCCGATGGTAGTAATATGCTTGCCCGTTTCCACACCACAGGTAGAATGCAAAAAGTTGCTACTAACTTGGTAGAAATGACCCCTAATAACAATGCATCTATTAACTTAGCAGAACTTAATAACATTATTGCCCAACAAAAAGGTGTAACTGTTGCAGATCTTGCACTAGGTGGTGCTAAACCACAAGTAGCAAATACGGGTGTAGCTAATGCAGCTGATGCATATGTTACACCAAGTATGGCAGCAATGGACGAAGCGGTTACAACTAATGATGGTATTTTGGATGACGAAAGTTTAGCTAAACAACTACGCTCGCAAGCTGATGCAATGTTTAAAGAGGCACAGCGGTTACGCAGCGAAGCAGAAGAACTTGCTCCTACCAAAAAAACAACTAAGAAAACTGCCGAGAGTGCCTAAGGGTAAGAAACTTCCACCAGGTGTTGTTGATACATGGCCTGAGGTTTTTAGCGAAATTAATGTTGATGTTGTACCAATTGAATATTTGCACAGCATTAATGTCAAGTTTAAAGATGGAAAGATCTGGGAAATTGATGTTAAAAGATCTCGCGAAAAAAAGAACGTAGACATCGAATTGGCTCTACAAGAACTATTCGAGCAATACGAAGATGTTATCGATAATATTGATTTTAGACTAGATACTGAGAAAGTTAAGTACGATATTAAAAAGCGTACAGCATTATTTATGAAGAAGCGTAAGTAATCTTTCAGTCAAAGGCATAAATACTAGTAACAATATTATCCAGGAGTTAATAGATGGCCTTACAAGTAAGACGCGGTACTAATACAGAAAGATTAGGAATCACCCCCTTAGCAGGTGAATTAGTATATACAACAGACACAAAACAGCTATACGTAGGTGACGGTTCTACTGCTGGAGGTATTACTAGCATTTCAGGAACAATTGATTCTGTATTAGCTGATACTACTCCGCAACTAGGTGGAACACTAGACTTAAACGGAAACGATATTACTGGAACAGGTAATATTAATATTACTGGTACAATTACTGCTACAGGAAATATTAACCTAGGTGACGGTATTGGTAGTGATATTGTTGTGTTTGGTGGAGCAATACAAGGACATCTTGTACCAGATACTGACATTACTTGGAATTTAGGGTCTCCTACAAAACAATTTAATGAAGTATGGATTAGTCAACTTAATGTTGAAAATCAACTAACTGTAGGTCGCATTATGGGCAACTTAATTGCAGACGATAGTACTGTAGTTTTTGATGCAACTGCCGGAACATTGCTTGCAAGCACATTAACTGGCTCTGCTACAATTAACGTAACAGGCGACTTAACTGGTAGCGTATTTGGTGATGACAGTACACTACTAATAGACGGTATAAACAAGACTGTACTTGTTGATGTTAGTAATATTACTACTACAAGTTCAATATATACACAAGGCGCAAATATTCGTGTCGGCGGGGCAGGCGATGGAAACCTAATATTTCTTCAAGACAACTTATCTTCTGCAACATTAATTATAACAACCGAAGATACTGCTGGCGTAGTAGTAATTCCTAGACCTGTACAAATAGGTAGCAGTTCTGCGCTTGTTGCAGATG
>Ga0209284_10002420_pt1 | contig 25523 bp, 28 predicted proteins | sample FRY03_FD_187211 | JGI IMG/M metagenome (GOLD analysis project Ga0209284, IMG submission 187211) | Freshwater microbial communities from Lake Fryxell liftoff mats and glacier meltwater in Antarctica - FRY-03 (SPAdes) (version 2) | ecosystem: Environmental > Aquatic > Freshwater > Ice > Glacier...
CCATCGCATTGGTGGAATTTTTGAATTCAAGAATTTCACCTTTGACGTCACCGGTGATTTTCTTGGTGAGATCGCCTTTGACCACGGCGGCGGTCACTTCACCGACATTGCGAATCTGGGTGGTAAGGTTGGATGCCATCCGATTGACGTTTTCGGTGAGGTCTTTCCAGGTGCCCGACGCGCCCCCGACCTCGGCCTGGCCGCCGAGCTTGCCGTCAGTGCCGACCTCGCGCGCCACGCGGGTGACTTCGGAGGAGAAGATACCGAGCTGGTCTACCATGGTGTTGATGGTGTTCTTCAGCTCCAGGAACTCGCCCGCCACCTGCACCGTGATCTTCTTGGAGAGGTCGCCCATGGCCACTGCGGTGGTCACCTGTGCGATATTGCGCACCTGGCTGGTCAGATTGGACGCCATGAAGTTCACGTTGTCGGTCAGGTCCTTCCAGGTACCCGCCACGCCCTTGACATTGGCCTGTCCGCCGAGCTTGCCGTCCGTACCCACCTCGAACGACACGCGCCTGACTTCGGTGGAGAAGCTATCGAGCTGCTCGACCATGGTGTTGACGATCTGCGCCGACTTGAGGAATTGTCCCTGCAGCTTGAGCCCGTCGATCTCCATAGACACCTTCTGGGACAGATCGCCCTTGGCTACCGCGCCCACCACGCGGAGCAGCTCGTTCGTCGGGTTGATCAGGTCGTTGGTGAGCGCGTTGCTGGAATCCACCATCTTCGCCCACGAGCCCCTCATGTTGGGCAGCTTGATACGGTCGTCCTGCTTGCCCTGCTTGCCGACAAGCTGGGCCACGCGCCCGAACTCGGCAGTGGCTTCCACTCCCTGCTCGATAATGGCGTTCAGGGTGTCGGCCACCTTGCCCGATAGCCCGAGCAGATCGTTGGGCATGCGCGCGCTGAAGTCGCCCTTGCGGTAGGCGTCGAGCACGGTGAGCAGCTGTTTGAGATCGATTTCGACTGACGGCGTTTGTTTGGGTGTGGCCATGATTTATGCTATGTGAAGCTTGGGCTTATGGTTCTATGGCAATTGCTCACGACGAAAGCCGCCAACCCGATCAACGGGCTGGCGTATTGATGTTTTGACGCAGGAATGAAGCGACGTTGTGGCCAGCCGCACCGTGTCAAGCTGGGCAAAGTGGTGCCCGGGCGGAAAGATGACGACATAGCGTTCGTTGTAGAGCAGCTCGGCGCGGAATTCGTCACCGAGGCCGCCGGCCGAGTTGGCCACCGCGACGTCGAGGTCGGCGCTCGCCAGCCGCTTGGCCAGCGTTGCGACTGAACCTTCCGAAACCGCCAACTCGACGCCGGGATTCTGGTCGCGGAATACACCGAGAAAGCGCCCGATGCGTGCCGGACCGAACGTCGGCAGGATGCCCACGCGCAGCGGCGCCTGCTTGAGCAGTTTGTAGTTCTGGGCCACGATCAGCGCGTTGTCCTGCTCATCTGCGAGCCGCCGCAGGTGCGGGCAAACCATCTGACCAAGCCCCGACAGCACCAGGCGGTGGCCCTCCGGCGGTGAAACACCGCGCCGCCGAGTTCGCCCTCGAGCGCCTTCATCGCCATCGTCAACGCAGGCTGTGTGACGCCGCAGCGATCAGCGGCGCGCGAGAAGCTGCCTTGCTCGCAAATTTCCAGGAAGTAGCGAATCTGGCGCAGTTCCATCGTGATCCTCCGGGCATGACCCTTGGCAAAAATCCATTCCAAGAATTATGCATCGATAACCAAAACCGGCTTCCATTGCCGCAGGCGACTGCGTAGACTAAGCAGCACCCCATCCACTCTAGAAGGAGACAGTTATGAGCGTCTACATGGTCGAGCGATCCTTCAAGGGCATCGCAATGAGCGATCTGGCTACTGCGCAGCCGGAGCGTGTCATCGCCACTTCGAAACGGTTCAGCGCCGAGGGCATTCGAGCGGTGTGTGGCCTGGAATGACCGGGCGCCGCCAAAATTGCCAAGCTGCAAGGTCCCGGCCCGGTGATCGCCGGTCACAAGGTTCTGCTGATTCAACTGGCTGGAACTTGGCCTGTGTGGACTAGTCTAAATACTGGTCTACATATCTCAAAAGGAGTAGTGCGTGAACATCGAAGTTGGATCATACGAAGCGAAGACGAAGTTGCCAGAGTTGCTGCGTGGCATCCAGGCGGGTAATCGCTACACCATCACACTGCGGGGTGAAGCCGTGGCCGATTTGTTGCCGGTGCAAGGAAACAAGCACACGGATGCGATTGCAGCCGTCGATGAAATGCTGTCCTTCATGCGCTCTCGTAAACCGGTGGGCGGTGTCGATCTCAAAGCGCTGATAGATGAGGGCCGGGCATGAGTTTTGTTCTGGATGCCTCTGTGGCGCTGCTTTGGCTAGTGCCCGAAACCAATCTGGCGGGCGTGGATTATGCCGCGGTGACTCTGAAGGCGCTAAAGGAATCGCAAGCCGTTGTGCCTTCACTGTTTGCACTGGAAGCAGCCAACGTTGTCACCAAGGTCGAGTCCAAGGGTGTTGTGACCGAAGCAGATTCGCAACGCTTTATCGCACTCATTGGGCGGCTCAACTTAGTGACCGATCAGGCGACAGCAACGCACGCTTTGGGCGATACTTTGCATCTTGCTAGGCGCTATAGGCTGTCGGCCTATGACGCCGCCTATTTGGAATTAGCCCAGCGTACAGGTCTGCCTCTAGCAACGTTGGATGCCAATCTGGCGAAGGCAGCTACAACTGCTGGCGTGCCGATCTTCGGCACACTCTGATGACACCATCGTCTTGGCGCTCCGGATGCGTATTGCCAATCGACTTGGCTATCTCACCTGTAAAAGTGCAGTCGAAGCCGTAAGACATATCTGACCCCGGGTCGCAACGATCCAGGATCGATCCGAACAGTTTTGCATGCGTTTGCGGCCACTGGTCTGGGAGAAACCGATGGCCAAGGTCTGTCCCGCGCTCGCACTCACATGCGCTCGGCGACATTGCGCGTTTCGAACGGACCGAGCATGGCTGCGCTCATTTACTTCGCCAGCTTGCCACTCAAATGAAAAATGTGCTTACGGCTCGTTCGCCGTTGGTGACTCGTTTGGGTCAGTTCCGGAAATCCACTCAGCCAAGTCTAACGACAGCAGCATTGTTGACCACCACTGGCCAGCCATCTATTTTTCCCTTCGACCGGATGGACCTGGCAGGTGGCTGGCCGTCATGTGCGGCGCTCCGGACTGCGACGATCACGCCGATGCGAATGCGCCTGCGTTCGAAGCAGGTCGCAGCGTCATGTCTCGGCCTGCCTCAGGGCCGGCTGCACTGCGAACAGCGACCATTCGCCGGACACCCCCTTCAACGAATGGCGGCCACGATCCTCAAAACGAATGCCAGACCCTGCGACAAGATCCCGCACGGTGCTCGATACCAGGACCTCGCCGGAGCCTGCCTGACCCGCAATCCGTGCTCCGGTGTGAACGGCGATCCCCCCGACCTTCTCGCCGATGACCTCGCACTCGCCTGAATGAATGCCGACCCGGACAGCGATCCCCAGCACCCTCACTGCGTCGGCGATGGCGCTCCCACAGCGAATGGCGCGCGGGCCCGTCGAAGGTTGCGAATAGTCCGTCGCCGGCCGTGTCGATCTCGCGCCCGCGAAAGCGCGTGAGCTGGCGTCGCACGATCGCATAGTAGCGGTCCAGAAGGTCGCGCCACTCCCGGTCACCCAGCCCCGTCGCCTGCTCCGTGGAACCCACGATGTCGACAAACATGACGGTCGCCAGTACACGGTCGGGCTCGCGCGCCTCGCGCACTCCGGTCAAGAACTCCTGCACTTCCGCCAGCAGGCGATCCACGTCCTCGGCAAAGAACAGGTGATCGACTCCAGACAGCTCCACGTACTGCGCGCCGTGAATGTGCTCGGCCAGATAACGGCCGTGCTCCGGTCCGGTGAAGGGATCGCCGGCACGGTGCAGCACGAGCACGGGCACCGTGATGGCGGGCAGGACGGCACGCGCGTCTGTCGCGAATGCACTCCGGAGCAACGTGACTGCCGCGCCCGGGCTGGCTGCCAAGCGTTGGTAGCGGGACCACCAGATCTTCATTGGCGCGTTGTCGGCCTGGCTGGCCACCAACGCCTCGAAGGCGACACCTTTGCCCCAGCCCTCCTCAATGGCCTGCAGGAGACCCTGGGCCTGCTCGGCGGGAATTCCGTGAGGGTAGTCGGGCGCGTACGCCAACCGCGCGTAGGAGTTGAGCAGTACAAGAGCCGAGGTTCGGGACGGGTACGTCGCCGCGAACAGTAAGCTCAGCGCCCCAGCCTCCGAAGTTCCCATCAGGGCGGCCCGCTCTGATCCAACCGCGTCCATCACGGCGCGAAGGTCGTCCATCCGCTCTTCCAGGGTGGGCAAGCGGTCCAGTGGCACCGGGTCCGACAATCCGGTCCCCCGCTTGTCCAGCACGATAAGGCGAGCAAAGGACGCGAGTCGGTCCAGAAACCGCGCCACACGGGGCTCCTCCCACATGTGCTCGATGTGCGATATCCAGCCATGCATGAACACGAGGTCGAAAGGGCCCGTGCCGATGGCTTGGTACGCGATGTGGTAATCCCCGCTCTTCGCGTATTTGGTTTCTGGGACGGTGGTCATGGCAGCCTCCAGTCTATTTGTGGCGACGACATCACTCGGTGGCCAGATCGATATCGCGCGCCGAACGATCTAGGTAACCGGCCCCACCGGCCCCACCGGCCCCACCGGCGCGGCCGAAGGCCCGCCGGTGGGAGCCCGTGTTGACCGCGTGGTTGGGCGTACATCGCGCAACACGCTGGCCAATGCGAACGCGACAAGGCCATGGCAGATATACGCCGACTTTGCGCAGCATCTGATTGGCATGGCGCGCCCGCTGTACGTCAACGAGCCCTTGGGTGTGGACCTGGATGCCACCGTCTATGCATTCGACGCCACCACCATCGAGCTGTGCTTGTCGGTGTATCCCTGGGCGCCGTTTCGTCGTGCCAAGGCGGCGATCAAACTGCACACGCTGTTGGATCTGCGTGGCTCGATTCCCAGCTTCATCCGCATCACCGATGGCAAGACGCACGAGGTCAATGTGATGGACGATCTGGTGATCGAACCCGGCGCTTTTTACCTGCATGGTGGCATCCGCTCAAGCGCCTGTTGTGAAGATCGCGTTTGACCCGACTTATTCCAACTTCAGCCTCGCAAGCGCCTCGTTGGCTTCGATCCCCAAGTCGCTGGCGATTTCGCGTGCAGATCGAATTTTCCGAACAACTTTGAATCATGTCAAGCGCCAGTGCAGAAGGATAATGGGGCATGACGAGCCCAGGGGCCGGCATGCGAGAAAACACATGGCACTCGTCGCCGAGAACGTCCTCGGCAGCATTGGTAACACGCCGCTGGTCGAGTTGCGCAAGGTGGTGCCGGCGGGATGCGGGCGGGTGTTCGCCAAATTGGAGTGGACCAATCCAACCGGCAGCATGAAGGACCGGATGGCTGCGGCGGCGATCCGCAATGCCGAGGCCGATGGTCGACTGCAACCCGGCGGCACGGTGGTCGAATACACCGCCGGCACCACGGGCATCTCGCTGGCGCTGGTCTGCGCAGCCAGGGGCTATGGCCTTGAGATCGTATTTTCGGATGCCTTCAGCGAAGAGAAGCGCCGCACTATGCAGGCCTTCGGCGCCCGCATTACGGATGTGCCGAGCGACAACCGGCTGATCACCGAGACGCTGATCAGGGCCATGATCGACACAGCCGCCGAGATCAGCCGCCGACCCGGGCACTGGTATTGCGATCAGCTCAACAACCACGATGCGACGCAGGGATACTTGCCTCTAGGCGAAGAAATCTGGCGCCAGACCCGGGGGGAGGTTGCCGCTTTCGTGCACTCAGTCAGCACGGTGCACTCGATCCACGGCGTGACGCAGGCCCTGTGGCGGCACGATCCAAAGATCCGGGTGGTGGCGGTCGAGCCGGCTGAATCCGCTATGCTGTCGGGTGGGCCCTCGGGTTCTCACAAGATCGAGGGTATCGGCATCGGCTTCATCCCGCCGCTGTGGCGTCCAGACCAAGTCAACGAGATCCAGCCCGTCGCCACGCAGGAAGCCAAGGAAATGACCCGGCGGCTGGCGCGTGAGGAAGGCATCTTTGGCGGCACCTCCTCGGGCGCCAATGTGGCGGCGGCGATCCGGGTCGCGCGCAGCCTGGGTCCGGGTGCCAACGTGGTCACCATCATCTGCGACTCGGGGCTGCGCTACCTGAGTACAGACGTCTATCGCGCGCCGGCTTGACCGGTACCTCAACCCCGGAGCAATCCGCCACTGTCCACGGAGTCCGTCCCATGCACGCCACCACGCTCAAACATTTCGATGGGCCCGACGAGGTGCGGACCTTCCCTCACGGGCGCTTCGAGATCGTCCACCTGGCCGGCGCCAGCCTTGGCCGCGCCACCTACCAGCCGGGCTGGAAATGGTCCGAACACAACTCGGCGCTGGTTGGCACGGCGCTGTGCCATGCGCCTCACACCGGGGTCGTCATTTCAGGTCACGGGGTGGTACTGTACGAAACTGGCGAGCGGCTGGATCTGCTCCCGGGGCAAGCCTTCCACATCACGTCTACGCCGCACGACAGCTGGGTCGAGGGCGACCAGCCCTATGTCTCGCTGCACTTGTTGAGTCCCCCAGCGGCAGAAGTCATTGTGGATCGGGCGGATCATCAAAAGGAAAACCTGGGCTTGACCAGTTGGGGCGGTGCTCCCCAAGGGAAGATTCACAAATACGATGTTTCCATTGCCAAGAACTACCTCTCAGAGTTCGAATTGGCACAGTTGCAGCGGATTGTTTCCGCCTATCTCGACATGGCGGAAGTCCAAGCCATGCGCCATATACCGATGACCATGGCGGACTGGGAAAAACGTCTGGGCGGCTTCTTGAAACTTTGGGACAGGGAAGTGCTGCAGGACGCTGGCAAGGTGACGGCAGAAATCGCTACGGCGCACGCGGAAAGCGAGTTCGAGAAATACCGCATCGTGCAGGATCGACTGTTTGAGAGCGATTTCGACCGGGTGATCAAACAGATCAAAGACAGCAACAACCTCGATACCGACGAAGAGTAAGCGCCATGGCCACCAAGAAAACCACGCCGTCGTGGAGCGACGTCAAAACCAAGCTGACGGATTTCGACCGCGCCGGCCTACTCGCGCTGGTGCAAGACCTGTACGCCGCCAGCAAGGACAACCAGGCATTCCTGAACGCTCGCCTGAGTCTGGGCGATGACCCGCTCAAACCGTACATGGCCACCATCGAGCGTTGGCTACGGCCCGACGTGTACAAGAATCAGGACTATTCAGTCTCCAAGGCGAAGAAGGCCATTGCCGATTACAAAAAAGCTGTGGGGCGTTCCGAAGGTCTGGCCGAATTGATGGTGTTCTATTGTGAACAGGCAATCTGCTTTAGCAACGACGTGGGAGTCGATGACATGGGCTATTACGATGCCCTGGTGCGGATGTTTGAACAGGCGCTGAAGGTTGTCACATCCATGCCCGAGGCACAACGTGAGTCATTCCTCGATCAACTTGAAGATATTCGCGCCGACGGACAGGGATTCGGCTGGGGCGTTGGCGATGACTTCAATGCGCTGTGGCTTCAGGCAGGCCTTGAGCTTGACGAATGAAGACGCTCGCACCCGGTTTCGTTGGCTATTGGCGCATTACAGAAATGGAAGCCTGGGATGCGGACTACTTCGATATGGAGGCCCCAGCCTACATCAGCATTCGCGAGGATTCGACGGGCGAGTTTCAATTCGGACTGGTCCAGGCTGAGATGGATGGTCGCATGGAATCCGTTGATGGAGCTTCACGTTTCGAATTCACATGGAACGGCTTCGATGAGAACGACCCAGTCAGTGGGCGGGGTTGGCTGCGTGTAGCAGGCAATCAGGCCGAAGGACGAGTTTTCATCCACCTGGGCGACGATTCCGGATTGAGTGCGGTTCGGCAGGTATGAGCAAGTCGGAAGGCGAATCGGTGGCTGAACTCGAAAATCTGCACGCCGAAAACACACGCTTGATTGCGCTGCTGGAATCGCACGGCATTCAGTGGCAATTGCCGCCGGTTCAACCTGCGCCCCCGGCCATTGCCGTTGAACACTCGCGACTGACGACCGTGGAGAAAGTGGCGCTGTTTCGTCGCCTGTTTCGCGGACGAACCGATGTCTATCCAGTCCGCTGGGAAGGCAAAACCTCGGGCAAGTCGGGATACGCGCCCGCCTGCGCCAACGAGTGGCGCGCCGGGGTTTGCGAGAAGCCTCGCATCAAGTGCGGCGACTGCGGCAACAGATTGCTGATTCCGCTGACCGATGCGGTCATCTATGCACATCTCTCCGGTGACGACACCGTCGGTGTGTACGCCTTGTTGGCCGATGACACCTGCCATTTTCTGGCTGTCGACTTCGACGAGGAGCAGTGGCGGGACGATGCCAAGGCTTTTTATCAGTCCGGTGTGGAGTTGGGTGTGCCAGTCGCCCTGGAAATATCGCGTTCCGGCAAGGGCGCTCATGCATGGATTTTCTTCTCCGGCAGAGTATCTGCCCGCGATGCCCGCCGCCTGGGCACTGCACTCATCAGCCACACCTGTGCCCGTACACGCCAACTCAAGCTCACGTCCTACGACCGGCTGTTTCCAAATCAGGACTCGATGCCCAAGGGAGGCTTTGGCAATTTGATCGCTTTGCCTCTGCAAAAAAAGCCACGTGAAAACGGCTGCAGTGTTTTTGTCGACAGCAACTTGCAGCCCTATCCAGATCAGTGGGCGTTTCTGGCATCTATCCAACCGATGGCTGCGCACGATATCGAACCGACGATTCTGAGAGTGACCGGCAATGCGCACCCCCTTGATGTCACCTTCATCGACGAGGAGGATCAAAAAGAACCTTGGAAGCGTTCCGCTACGCCCAAGAAACTGGCTGGGCCGATGCCGAAGTCCCTCACCGTAACACTTGGAAATCTGGTCTATTTTGAAAAGACGCAACTGCCCCAATCGCTGGCCAACCGGTTGATTCGCTTGGCAGCGTTTCAGAACCCTGAGTTTTACAAGAAACAGGCGATGCGCTTTTCAGTGTGGGACGAACCGCGTGTTATCGGTTGCGCTGAAAATTTTCCCCTACACATCGCACTGCCGCGTGGCTGCCTGGATGCAGCCCAGGCGCTGCTTGTTGAAAATGGTATCGGCTGCGAATTGATCGATGATCGATTCGTCGGCAATCCGATTGACGTTGCCTTCGGTGGCACCTTGCGTCCAGACCAAGAAGCCGCGGTGACGGCCATGCTGCATCACGATGCGGGTGTCCTGTGTGCGCCGACTGCATTTGGTAAAACAGTGATTGCCGCCGCCATGATTGCCAGGCGCGGTATCAACACGCTGGTGTTGGTGCATCGCACTGAACTGCTCAAGCAGTGGCAAGAGCGCCTGCAATCATTTCTGGGCGTTGGCAAGGGCGTGGTGGGCACCATTGGTGGCGGCAAAGCCAAGCCGACCGGAATCATTGACATCGCCGTGATGCAGTCCCTGTCACGCCAAGGCGAAATCAACCCGCTTGTCGAAAACTACGGTCACGTCATCGTCGATGAATGCCACCACACGGTTGCAAAATCTTTCGAGGCAATTCTGAAACGGGTCAAAGCGAAATGCGTGCTTGGTCTGACAGCCACGCCCATCCGCCGCGATGGTCGGCAACCGATCATTTTCATGCAATGCGGGCCGACACGACACACTGCCGTCAAGCCTGAGAGTGCACCACATGATTTGGCGGTGACCCCTCACACACTCCACAAGCGAATTGAATTGCCGACGGATGCGGGCATTCAGGATGTATTTCGGCACCTCGTTGTTGATCCTGATCGAACCGCAGCGATTGCAATCGAAATAGAAAATGCTTACACACAAGGCCGAAAAGTACTCGTCCTGACCGAGCGCACTGAGCACCTCGATGCCATCAAAGCGGCACTGGGGGATAAAGTGGCCGCCTTGACTGTGCTGCACGGTCGGTTGGCAAAAATAGTGCGCGCCACCTTGATCACCGAGTTGGAGGCACTACCACCAGATGCACCGCGTGTGCTACTGGCAACTGGCAAACTGGTTGGCGAAGGCTTCGATCACCCGCCGCTGGATACCCTGGTGCTGGCGATGCCCGTGTCGTGGAAGGGAACATTGCAGCAGTACGCCGGTCGGCTGCACCGTGAGCACGCCACCAAAACGGACGTGCGCATCATCGACTTCGTTGATGCCGGTCATCCGGCACTGCTGCGCATGTGGGGCAAACGCCAGCGTGGTTACCGAGCGATGGGATACCGTGTTGGTGGCGATGATGGTGATTTGTGATCAGCAACGTGCCTGTGCGTGAAGGTGCAATTTCGGACAATTTCCGCAATGCAAGGACAAGCACCCGCAGCAGTACTCACCTGTCCAGTGAGCCGTTTTCCAGACTGTCACCCACCCGCCACCAATGCTCTCAACTAAGGCCACCAGGAATAACCACCTGGTGGCCTTTTTCATTGGGAAGTCAGTTTTATCTACTGCTGCAGCGCACATGGATCAATATTGATAGGCAGGCGATAGTGGGGGTGCCAATCGGGATTCAGAGCGAAGTTTTGAGAGTTTTTCCGATTTTGTACCCCCATTCTCTGGAGATCTACCCGATGCATCACTGATGCCCAACGCTGCAACGCTGCCTGCCTGCGGGGCTGGGTGGGTCAGCGTCTGCAAGAGATCCTGCGTGACACTGACAGCGCCAAGCCGACATCCTTGTGACAGGACTACAAAAAGACTATATTTGGTCCTGTTGAAATTTCTGAAGCTATCACCATGCGCTACTCCTCTCAAGTCAAGCCGATCAGCTACCTCAAGGCCAACGCCGCCGAAGTGTTGGCGCACCTGACACAGCAGCGTGAACCCTTGGTCATCACGCAAAACGGTGAAGCCAAAGCCGTGTTGCAGGACGTGGCTTCGTTTGAGGAAACCCAGGAAACCTTGGCTCTGCTGAAAATCCTCGCCCTGGGCAGTCAGGACGTGGCCGCTGGCAAGATCATGCCAGCGGCAGATGTTGTTGGACGTCTGCGGGCCAAGAGGACTCCCGCCTGATGGCAGGCGCGCCCGCCAAGTTCGCCGTTCTGCTCACCAAGGGCGCGGAGCAGGACTTGGAAGCTATCCATGACTACATCGCGGAGTTCGACTGCGCGACCAATGCCAACCACGTGCTCGACCAATTGATGGCGGTCGTAGAGAGCCTGTCGAGATTGCCTGAGCGTGGCAGCTACCCGAAAGAGCTGGTGGCGCTCGGTATCAAGGAATATCGGCAAACCGCGTTCAAACCGTATCGGGTGATCTACCGCGTCACGGGCAGCCAAGTCATCATTTACCTGATCGCCGATGGCCGCAGGGATATGCATTCTGTGCTCGCGCGCAGGCTGCTGGGCGCGTAGCACAGCACCTGTCCGCACTGTCACGTAGCAGTGCTCACCCGTCCAGTGAGCCAGTTTTGCGAGCGGCAACCATACGCCATCATTCACTTCGGCTTGCAGACAGCCTGCGACAAGGGTTTTGTCGTGTATGGGAGGGGGCTCGAATTCATGCGAGATTGCTCCCGGCAGGGGCTTGCGCAAAGTTATCGATCGGACTGGTAATAGTTCGCGCCAACAGGAAACTGGGGTCCGTGCCGAGCGGCGATACTTGCGGGATGCAATTGCAGGACGTTCTTTACTCCCAGGGTTTCGGTACCCGGCGCGTATGTGCCGGGCTGATTCAGCAAGGGTTGGTGCAGGTTCACAATTGGGCGGAGGGCGGCGCATTGCAGTCGGTGACCGACTCGGCGCGCGATGTCACCCCGCAAGGGCTGCGTGTGCGCGTGCAAGGTGTGGACTGGCCTTACCACGAGAAGGCCTACTTGATGCTGCACAAGCCCTCGGGGACCGAATGCTCGCAGAAGCCGTCGACCTATCCCAGCATCTATTCGCTGTTGCCATCGCCACTGCGCATGCGCCCGCAAAAGGGCGCGGTGCAGGGCGTGCAGGCGGTGGGGCGACTCGACCAGGACACCACCGGTCTGCTGCTGCTCACCGACGACGGCAAGTTCATCCACCGCATGAGTTCGCCGCGTCATCATGTGCCCAAGGTCTACGAGGTCACGGTCAAGCATGCGCTGGACGATGACCAGGTCGCCCGGCTGCTGCATGGCGTCGTGCTCGACGATGATCCCAAGCCGGTCCGGGCTGCCGCCTGTGTCGCCAACGATGTTTTCCATCTGAGCCTGACCCTCACCGAGGGAAAGTACCACCAGGTCAAGCGCATGCTGGCGGCCGTCGGCAACCGGGTCGAAGGTTTGCACCGGTCCCGCATTGGCGCACTGGCCTTGCCGGCCGACTTGCTGCCGGGCCAATGGCGCTGGCTGGGTGCAGACGATCTGGCGCTTGCGTCGGGCTGACCCGGATTACGTCGGTTCAAGGGCCATCCGTCGCCGGCTCCCCGCGCCTGCTTGCCAGGGCCAATACGCCGATGTTCAGGCCATCGACGCGAGGAAGTCGGCTATCAGTTCGGTGGCTTGATCGGCCTGGTCTCGGTGCGGAGAATGCCCGCACGCGGCCAGCACTTCGCGGCGGATCTGCTGCACCGGCAGCGCGATACCGTTGATCTGTTCCAGTGTTCCGTATGGATCCTCGGCACCCTGCAAGGCCAGCACCGGCGCCGTGATGTCCCGGCACTCGGCGCGGATGTCGAAACTGCGAAATGCGGGATCGAGCCAGATGTCGTTCCATTGCCAGAATGCGCCGTCAACGTCCCGGTGGTAACGGGCCAGGCGCGAGCGCAAGTCCTGATGCACAAACGCCTCACGCGCCTGGGTGATGCTGCGTATCGACAGGTCTTCCACGATGATGTGGGGTGCCATGACCACGCAGGCCGACACCGGGTTTCGGCTGGCATGGAGCAAGGCAATCGTGCCGCCGTCGGAATGCCCGATCAGTACAGGACTCTCGACTCCCCAGTCGGCCAACAAGGCGGGCAACACCGACCAGGCCTCGTGGTGCATGTAGTCCGGTTGCAGGCGACCGTTGCGCACGCCGTCGATGTCGGTCGAGAGGCCCCTCACGTCATGAGCCGACTCGGACAGGCCGTAACCGCGACGTGAATACACCCATCCAGCGCGTGCGGTTTGCGCGCACAGGCGCTGCGGCCAATCCCGCCACATCGCCAGCGAGCCGAGTCCCTCGTGCAGGAACACCAGGGGCGCACGCGCAGGCGCCCGCGATGGGGCGGGGATGTGCTGCACTTCCAGCGGCGAATCGGTGGTCGGGAGGACGGGCATGGCGGCAATGCTACCCAAAGTCGCAAGCACCTTGGCTCCGCGCGTTATGCTCGCCCAATGAACCTGTTTCTTGATTCGTTCTGGCGCGCCGCCGCCGACTGCCTGCGTCCGCGGGTGATCGCGTTATCGATGCTTCCGCTGATTCTGATGGTGGCTTTGTTTTTGACCCTGGGTTATTTCTACTGGGATGCCGCGCTCGACGGTGTCCGAGGCCTGCTCGAGAGTTCGTCGCTGCTGGCGACCCTGTTCGAGTGGTTGCAGGGCATCGGTGCCGAAGGATTCAAGACCGTTCTGGCCCCGTTGATCGTGGTGTTTGCCATCACACCGCTGATCGTGGTGCTGTCGCTGCTCGTGGTCGCGATCATGATGACGCCGTCACTGGTGGACATGGTGGCGCAACGCCGCTTCAAGTCGCTCGAGCGCAAGCATGGCGGCTCACTGCTGGTCAGCCTGGTGTGGTCGCTGGGCTCGACCCTGCTCGCGATCATTGCCTTGCTGGTATCGGTGCCCCTGTGGCTGATTCCGCCGCTGATTCTGGTGTTGCCCCCGTTGATCTGGGGCTGGCTGACCTATCGGGTCATGGCGTTTGATGCGCTGGCGGAGCACGCCAGCAAGGCCGAGCGTGTCGAACTGCTGCGACGCCACCGCGCGTCCCTGCTTGCCATCGGCGTGATCACTGGCTACATGGGAGCGGCACCGAGCCTGCTGTGGGCCTCTGGCGCCTTGTTCGTCGTGGCCTTTGTCATCCTGGTCCCGATCGCGATCTGGATCTATACCCTGGTGTTCGCGTTCTCGTCACTCTGGTTTGCGCACTACAGCCTGTCCGCGCTGCAGACCATGCGCGCCATCGGCAACGACGCCACCCCTCCAACTCCCGCCTTATTGCCCCATGACGACCGCCCCTGAAAACGCCGCACCGCAGCCCACGCACCTTGTCCCGGCCTTCGGCCTGATCATCATCGGTGACGAGATCATGTCCGGCAAGCGGGCCGACAAGCATCTGCCCGCAGTCATCGAACGCCTGCAGGCCCGTGGCCTGTCGCTGGCGTATGCCGATTACGTGGGCGATTCTCGTACGCGGATCACCGCGTCACTGCGGCGCGCGTTTGCATCAAGCGATGTGGTTTTTTCCTGTGGCGGCATCGGTGCCACGCCGGACGACCATACACGGCAATGTGCCGCCGCAGCCCTGGAGCTGGAACTGGAACTGCATCCGCAGGCGCGGTTGCTGATTGAAGACCGGATGCGCGATGTGGCGCGCGAGCAGGGCGCGGCCTTTGATCCGGTTCGTTCCGATAACGTGCATCGTCTGAACATGGGGGTGTTTCCGGCCGGCGCCGACATCATCCCGAACCCCTACAACAAGATTCCGGGTTTTAGTTGTGATGCCGCCCGATTGACGGGCCGTGGCGGTGGTGTGGTGCATTTCATGCCGGGCTTTCCGGTCATGGCCTGGCCGATGATCGATTGGGTGCTTGACAACCAGTACGCAGATTGTTTCCATCGCAGCCAGTCGGTCGAAAAGTCCGTCATTGTGTATGGCGCCATGGAAGCGGCACTGACACCATTGATGGAAGATATCGAACGCCAGTTTTCCGAGGTGCGGGTGTTCAGCCTGCCCAGTGTCGATCACCCCGAGCATGGTCGGCATATCGAGTTGGGCGTCAAAGGGGATGCCCGCATTATCGACGCCGCCTATGCGGTGCTGCTTGACGGACTTCGGCAATGCGCGGCTCGCATGGGCCCCGAAATGGTGCGAAACTGAACGGCACCAAATAGGTGCCAAAACGTCGACACACCCTTTTTTGGTGCATTGTGCGTCGTGATTGCTTCGCCCGGAATCATCGCTGCCCATGTTTTGACCGACGAAACAACAGGCAAAATGATGGGTTGCGCCAAACTGGAGCGCGCACCGGACGATTGGCACAAAAACTGCGTTTATCTGCCCGTAACGAATTTCAATAACCGCTCAACAGGAGTATTTGATGGCAAAGACCGTCGCAGACGTGATCAAAATGGTGAAGGAAAACGAAGTCAAGTTCGTCGACTTCCGTTTTACCGACACCCGGGGCAAGGAGCAGCACGTGACGGTGCCTGTTTCGCATTTCGACGAAGACAAGTTCACATCCGGTCACGCTTTTGACGGCTCGTCAATTGGCGGCTGGAAAGGCATTGAAGCATCGGACATGCAACTGATGCCCGACCCCAATACCGCCAACATCGACCCGTTCTTCGAAGAGACGACACTGTTCATGAGCTGCGACGTGGTCGAGCCCAGCGATGGCAAGGCCTATGACCGCGATCCACGTTCGATCGCCAAACGTGCCGAGGCCTACCTCAAGGCCTCCGGCATGGGCGACACCGCCTACTTTGGTCCCGAGCCTGAGTTTTTCATCTTTGACGATGTACGCTGGGGCGCCGACGCGTCCGGCTCGTTCGTCAAGATCGACGAATACGAAGCGCCGTGGAACTCCGGCAAGAAGATCGAAGGCGGCAATCGCGGCCATCGCCCGACCACCAAGGGAGGCTACTTTCCGGTTCCTCCGGTCGACAGCACGCAGGACCTGCGCGCTGAAATTTCCTTGATTCTCGAGTCCCTGGGCATCCCGGTCGAGGTGTTCCACCATGAGGTGGGGGGTGCCGGCCAGAACGAAATCGGCACTCGCTTCAGCACGCTGGTGCAACGCGCCGACTGGGTGCAGATCCTCAAGTACGTGGTCTGGAACGTTTCCAACTCGTACGGCAAGACGGCCACCTTCATGCCCAAGCCGATCGTGGGCGACAACGGCTCAGGCATGCACGTGCACCAGTCGGTGTGGAAAGACGGCAAGAACCTGTTTGCCGGCGACGGCTACGCAGGCCTGTCGGACTTCGCGCTGTATTACATCGGCGGCATCATCAAACATGCCCGGGCACTGAACGCCATCACCAACCCCGGTACCAACAGCTACAAGCGCCTGGTGCCCGGTTTTGAAGCTCCGGTCAAGCTGGCCTATTCGGCCAAGAACCGTTCGGCATCGATCCGCATCCCGTTCGTGGCGAATCCGAAAGGGCGTCGCGTCGAGGCCCGTTTCCCGGATCCGCTGGCCAACCCCTACCTGTGCTTCTCGGCATTGCTGATGGCCGGTCTTGACGGTGTGGAAAACAAGATCCATCCGGGCGAAGCCGCCACCAAGGATCTGTACCATCTGCCGCCGGAAGAAGACGCGCTGATCCCGACCGTATGCCACAGCCTGGACCAGGCGCTGGAGTACCTCGACAAGGATCGCGAATTCCTGACCAGGGGTGGCGTGTTCTCCGACACCATGATCGACGCCTACATCGAACTCAAGATGGGTGAAGTGACCCGCATGCGGATGGCCACCCATCCGATCGAGTTCGACATGTACTATTCGCTGTAATAGCGGTTCACCGGGCTTGCCAAGGCGAGCCTGTTGAACGAATGGCAAGGGCGGTTTCGACCGCCCTTGTTCTTTGTGGGATATGTTGCTGGTTTGGCCAATCGGGTTAACTGGCGCATACTCAAAAGTCGTCCCTGCATCCTGAGACGCGTGGAGAGAGCATCATGCATTTGTCGTCAATACCTTTGGTTGCCATCCTGCTGGTTCTGGCCGGCCCGACACAGGCCGAAATTTACCGCTGCGGCAACGAATACACCAACAAGATCACGGACGCGCAAAAAGGCCACTGCAAGCTGCTGGAAGGCGGAAACGTCACCGTCATCCAGGGTTTCAAGGCGCCGGCCAAGGTCGTGGCGCCATCCGGTTCTGCTGGCGCGCCGCTAGCCGGCTCGCCGGTGCGCCTGGCCTCGGCAGCGCCTTCGCCGGCGCGCGTGGACAGCGCGGATCAAAAAGCACGCGATTCCGATGCGCGGCTGATTCTGGAGTCCGAACTCAAGAAAGCCGAAGGGCGAAACACTAATTTGTTGCGAGAGTACAACGGTGGTGAGCCCGATAAGCAGGGCGATGAGGCGCGCAATTACCAGAAGTATCTGGATCGTGTCGTCGAATTGAAGGCCACCTTGGCGCGCAACGAAAGCGATATCGCCGGCATTCGACGCGAACTCGGTCGGGTTGTCGGTTCAAAATAGCGCGCTTGAGTCCCGCCCATTCTTCCGCCCTGACCGATACCCCCCCGTCGCGCTTCAGATCGTTCGATCTGCTGGCCACGCTGGTGGCGGTCGTGCATGAGGACGGCATCGTCGTGTTTGCCAACGCGGCCCTCGAAGATGCGCTGGGCGTTTCCCGTCGTGCCATCGTCGCATCGCAGTTTTCCGACAACTTCACCGAGCCCCAGGCCTTGCTCCACGCGCTGCAGGGTGCCGGCGGAAATGCCTTCGCCGCGATGCGTTATGACGCCTGGCTCCAACGGCTCAACCATGAGCCGATGCCAGTGCATGTGATCGTCACGCAGACCGAGTCAGGGCGTGAAATCGTGGTGGAGTTGCTACCCCAGGAGCAGCAGGCGCGCCAGGAGCGCGAGGAGCGCCTGACCGACCAGGCGCAGGCGAACAAGGAACTGATACGCAATCTGGCCCACGAGATCAAGAACCCGCTGGGCGGCATCCGCGGCGCCGCCCAGTTGCTCGAGATGGAGATCGAGGGGCGCGGGCTGAACGAATACACCCAGGTCATCATCCGTGAGGCGGACCGGCTGCAGTCGTTGGTCGATAGACTGCTGGCGCCACATCGCTTCCCGCAGCGGGTGGGTGACGTCAACATCCATGAGGTATGCGAACGCGTGCGTTCGCTGATCGTTGCGGAATTCCCGCGTGGCCTGCGCGTGGTGCGCGATTACGACACATCGATTCCCGAATTGCGAGCCGATCGGGAGCAACTGATACAGACCGTTCTGAACATCGCGCAGAACGCCTGCCAGGCACTGCACGAACACATCGCGGCGGGCGACGCGATGCTGACCCTGCGCACCCGCATTGCGCGGCAGGTCACTTTTGGCAAACACAGGTACAAACTGGCATTGGAATTGCATGTCATCGACAACGGGCCTGGTGTTCCAGACTCGATCAAGGATCGCATCTTCTATCCGCTGGTGTCGGGCAGGGATGGTGGATCGGGGCTGGGGTTGACGCTGGCACAGACGTTCGTGCAGCAACACCATGGCCTGATCGAGGTGGACAGCAGTCCCGGTCGAACCGACTTCAAGATCCTCATACCACTGTCCTGAATTTTGCCCAATCACCTACCTCAACGCCGGCGCCCGATGCGCCAGACCTCACCATGAAGCCCATCTGGATTGTTGACGATGACCAGTCCATCCGGTTCGTGCTGGAAAAGGCCTTGCTGCGAGAGAACCTGGCCACACGCAGTTTCACCAATATTCGCGATGTGCTGGCCGCACTGGAGTCGTCCGGCGAGGACGATGGGCCGCAGATCCTGGTGAGCGACATCCGCATGCCGGGTGGCTCGGGGCTGGACCTGCTTGAGCGGGTCAAGCGGGAACGCCCGTCCTTGCCGGTCATCATCATGACGGCGTTCTCCGATCTGGAAAGTGCGGTCTCGGCGTTTCGAGGTGGTGCATTTGAATACCTGCCCAAACCCTTTGATCTGCCCAAGGCGGTGGAGCTGATCCGTCGCGCGATGCAGGAAAGCCAGCGCGAAGTGGTGGCCGAGCAGCGAAGTGTGGCGGCTCCGGAGATGCTGGGCCAGGCGCCGGCGATGCAGGACGTGTTCCGCGCCATCGGTCGACTGAGTCAGAGCAATGTGACAGTCATGATTACCGGCGAATCCGGCACCGGCAAGGAGCTGGTGGCGCACGCCTTGCACAAGCACTCGCCGCGCGGCCTTGGTGGCAAGGCGCCGTTTGTCGCCATCAATACCGCGGCCATACCCAAGGATCTGCTCGAGAGTGAGCTGTTCGGTCACGAGCGGGGCGCGTTCACCGGCGCGCAGACCATGCGTCGCGGCCGCTTCGAGCAGGCTGACGGCGGCACCTTGTTTCTGGACGAAATCGGCGACATGCCGTTCGATCTGCAGACCCGGCTGCTGCGTGTGTTGTCGGACGGCAATTTCTACCGCGTCGGCGGACATGACGCGATCAAGGCCAATGTACGGGTGATCGCCGCCACCCACCAGGACCTGGAGCAACGCGTCAAGGAGGGCGTGTTCCGCGAAGACCTGTTCCACCGCCTCAACGTGATCCGGCTGCGTTTGCCGCCCTTGCGCGAACGCCGCGAGGACATTACCGGACTGACGCGCCACTTTCTGCAGCAAAGCGCGCGTCAGCTCGAAGTGGAGCCCAAGCGCATCTCCGACCTGGCGCTGGCCCAGTTGTCGCGGTTTGCGTTTCCTGGCAATGTGCGTCAGCTCGAGAATATCTGCCACTGGCTGACCGTGATGGCGCCGGCGCAGGTGATCGATGCCAAGGATCTGCCGCCGGAGGTGCTCGCTGCGACATCGGCGCAGGTACCAAAGGATGTGGCGCCAGGCCCTGCATTGGCGGGCACGACGCCGGTAACGCTGACCGATTCTGCGCCGCAGTCAGCGTCGGGCCCGTCGGATGTCGAATGGCATGCGGCCGAAACATCGCGCGATACGTCAGCATGGGAGACGGGCGTCGAGACCGAGGCGCGCCTGCTGCTCGACGCGGGTCGACAGGACGTGTGGGAGGCCATGACGCGAAGGTTCGAGTCGCGCCTCATCCTCACAGCCTTGGCCCATACCCGTGGCCGGCGCATCGAGGCGGCGCAAAAGCTCGGCATCGGTCGCAACACGATCACGCGCAAGATCCAGGATCTTGGCCTGGAATGAGCCTCAGGGCCACCGGCCCGCGACTGGCGCTCTGGACGATCTGGCTCAGCCGTCCAGTTCCACAACCACCGGTGTGTGGTCGCTCGGGCGTTCGTTCTTGCGCGGCGCCTTGTCGATGCTGCAGGCGCTTACCCGGGCCTTGAGCGCATCGCTGACCAGGATGTAGTCGATGCGCAGACCCCGGTTACGGCGAAACGCGAATTCCCGGTAGTCCCACCAGCTATAGGTTTTCTCAAGCTGCTCGAACAGGCGGTAGCTGTCGTGCAGACCGAGTTGCAACAAGGCCTGGAAGTTCTCTCGCTCTTGAGTCGTATGGTGGATGGCCTCGCGCAGGCCTTCGGGGTCCCAGCTGTCGCGGTCCTCGGCCGTCACGTTGAAGTCCCCCAGCAGCGCCAATTGCGAATGCGCGGCCAGTTCGCCGCGTACATGGCCGTGCAAGGCCTCGAGCCAGCGCATCTTGTAGGCGAACTTCTCGCTGCCCGGTTCCTGGCCGTTGACGAAATAGCCGTTGACCACGCGCAGTGCGCCGGTCGGTGTGTCCACTGAGGCGGCGATCACACGCGACTGCTCGTCGGAAAATCCGGGAATATTGGTCACCACGTCACGCAGCGGCGTGCGGCTGAGGATGGCAACGCCGTTGTAGGTTTTCTGCCCGAACGCCGCACATTGGTATCCCGCCGCCTGCAAGGCCTCGTGCGGAAACTTCTCGTTGGTGAGCTTGAGCTCCTGCAGGCACAACACATCCACCGGATTGGCAGCCAGCCAGTCCAGCACTTGAGGAAGGCGTACGGTCAGGGAGTTGATGTTCCAGGTGGCAAGTTTCATGCTGCCATTGTCCACAACTCGCCTATCACCTACCACCCGACACGTCGATCGTGGTGCCATGCACATACGAGGCCTGTGGACCGAGCAGCCAGATTGCGGCATTGGCGATCTCCTCGGGTTGCCCGACCCGGCCCAGTGGGATGCTGGGCGCCACGTCGCGTATCAATTTGGCGCCGCCCATGGGTCCGAGAATGTCGGTTTCGACAACGCCGGGCCGGATACCGACCACGCGTATGCCTTGCCCGCCGACTTCCTTGGCCAGACCCACGGTCAGGCTGTCGATCGCACCTTTGCTGGCGGCGTACGCAACCATGCCGGCGAGCCCGCCCAGTCGCGCGGCAGCCGACGAGATGTTCACGATGACACCGCCGTTGCCGCCGTGGCGCACCGCCATGCGGCGAATCGCTGCCGCACTGCAGTGGATGCAGGCGAAGACGTTGGTGCGGAACAAGGTTTCCAGCGCATCGGGAGTCATGTCCTCCAGCGGCTGTATCGCGCCGCCGATGCCGGCGTTGTTGATCAGCGCTGTCAGTTTGCCGAAATGGGCGTCGGTCTGTGCGAACAACTGCTGCACCTCGTCCGGTCGGGACACATCGGCGCGAATCGCGGTGGCCACGCCGCCAGCGTTCTCGATATCGGCCACCACCGCCAACGCAGCGTCGCGGCTGCTGCTGTAGTTGACGACAACGCGGTAGCCCGCGCGCCCACCGGCACGCGCACACGCAGCGCCGATGCCGCGCGAGGCGCCGGTGACGATCAGCACCGGCGGGTCGTGACCTGGATCGCTGTTGTCGGACTGTGGCATGGCAAGACTCCGTCAGGCAGGACGCGCATTGCGCGCCTGCGGATTGACCACGTAAGGTGGCATGCGGCCCTGCGCCACGTCTATGACCGCGCGAAATGCGCTTTCGGCTAGGCTGCGCATGCATTCGTCGGTGAAGCAGATGGCGTGGGGTGTCACGACCACGTTGTCCAACTGCAGAATCGGGTTGTCATCGGGCGTCGGCTCCTGCTCGAACACGTCCAGACCGGCGCCGGCAATCCTGCCACTGATGAGCGCCGCATAGAGCGCCTTTTCATCGACGATCGGCCCGCGTGCGGTATTGATCAGGTAGGCGCCCGGTTTCATCAGTGCCAGCTTGCGGGCATCGACCAGAGCGCGCGTGTGTTCGTTCAAGGGGCAATTGACGGTCAGGAAGTCAGATTCGCGAAACAGCGTGTCCATGTCCACCAGCCGTATGCCCATGGCGGCAGCTTGTGCCGGATCGATGGCGGGGTCATGGGCGATGGCGACCATGTCCAGAGGTTTGGCCAGCCGGAACAGTTCGGCCCCGATGTTGCCAATGCCGATCGAGCCCAGCGTGCGGCCGGTCAGCCCAGTCCCCATGTGGTCCAGTTTTTCATTCCAGCGGCCGCTGCGGGTCAGCCGGTCCTTGATCAACACCTTCTGTGCCAGCATCAGCACCAGCGTCAGTGCCGAGGTCGCGACCGGTCGGCGTACGGCGTCCGGCGCGATGGTCAGCCACACGCCGGCGCTGTTGCATGCCGGCACATCGATGGTGTCGTAACCGACGCCGAAGCGCGCAATCAGCTTGAGCCGGATGTCCGGACCGCTCAGACTGGCGGGTGTTACGCGTGTGAGCATGGCGCAGATGGCGTCAAAGCGGGCCACATGCGCCGGCGTGATCTCGCTGGAGTCGTCGTCCATGAATTCCCATTCAACGCCTGGCCGCTCGAGCAAGGCCAGCGGGGTGTTGCCGAAGATGGGCGAGCCGTCGGACTGCAGTACATCGGCTGTGATGCCGACACGGAATGTGTTCATGGGTCAACTCCTTAAAAGGAAACGCCGGGCCGCTCCCAAGTTTCCTCGCACCCCCTCTGGGGGCCTGGCGAAGCCAGGGCTGGGGGCGCTCACTCCATGCAGGACATTGGGCGGCACTTGCGCTAGCCGTGGCCAACGATCTTACCGGTGAACAGGAACGTGCCGTGACCTATGCATTCGGGGATATATTAATGGTCACCTTGCATGCACCCCAGCCCAGGAGACAACAACATGACCAGCGCCGAAGATCGCGACAGTGCACCATGACCCCGAATGCCATCAAGCAGGATGTGCAGGGCGGCAAGACCGTTGCCGGCGCCATGGTTTTCGAATTTTTCTCGCCCGGCATGAGCGCCATCCTGGCCAATGCCGGTTGCCGATTCGTGCTGTACGACATGGAGCACACCGGGCTTGGCTTCGAAACCCTCAAATGGCTTTTCTCCAGCTGCCGTGGATTGCCGATCGAACCCATGGTCCGGGTTCCGCGCGGCGAATACACCTGGCTGGCGCGCTCGCTTGACCTGGGCGCGCGCGGCGTGATGATTCCAATGGTCGAGACTGCGGAGCAGGCACTCAGCATTGTTCAGGCCTGCCGCTATCCGCCGGTCGGACGACGCGGCGCCGCATTCGGTTTTGCACAGTGCGACTACCGGGGTGGCGACGTCGGCGAGAAGATCCTGGAGGCGAATGCCCGCACCATGGTGATCGCGCAGATCGAGACCGAACACGGCCTGGCGAATGTCGACGCGATCGCCGCCGTCGATGGCGTCGATGTGTTGTGGGTCGGGCATTTCGACCTGTCGAATTTCATGGGCATACCCGGGCAGTTCGACGATCCCCGCTTTGACGCTGCAATGCGCGACGTGGTGCGAGCCTGCCGCCGCCATGGCAAGGCGGCCGGGTTCATGGCCACCGACCCGGCGTGGGTGCAACGGGCGCGGGAAATGGGTTACACCATGATCGCGGCCGGTACCGACAACGGATTGCTGCAACAGGCCTTCACGCACATGGTGGGCCATATCGATGAAAGGCGGGCGCCATGATGTGCCCAATAGAACATGTTTGATCTGCACAACAAGGTGGCACTGGTGACCGGCGCGTCGCGCGGCCTGGGCTGGGCGATGGCGCAGGCGTTGGCAAGCCGCGGCGCACATGTCGTGCTCAACGCGCGTGACCCTGCGACGCTCGAAGCGCGGGTGGCGACATTGCGCGGCGATGGCTTGTCCGGCGAGTCGGCGGCGTTTGATGTCAACGACGCTGCAGCAGTAGAACGCTGTGTGGCCGGCATCGTTGCGCAACACGGCCATCTGGACATCCTGGTGGCCAACGCCGGCATCAACCACCGCGCGCCGATCGGCGACTTTGCATTGGCCGATTTTCAGCGGGTCATGAACACCAATCTGACCTCGGTCTGGCTGCTCTGTCGCGCTGGCGCCGGTGTGATGGCGCCCCGGCGCCAGGGCCGCATCATCCTGACCGGCTCCATTAGCGCCATCAATGCGCGCGCGTCGATCTCGGCCTATGTCGCCAGCAAGGGTGCGGTCCACGCGCTGACCAAGCAGCTGGCGGTCGAACTGGCGCCGTCTGAGATCACCGTCAATTGCATCGCACCTGGCTTCTTTGCCACCGAGATGAACACACCGCTGCTGGAGAACCAGGAATTCAATGACTGGGTCTGCCGCCGCACGCCCGCCGGTCGTTGGGGCCGTCTGCAGGAGATCGGTCCCGCCGCCGTGTTCCTGGCGTCTGACGAGGCTTCCTACGTCAGCGGCCTGATCTTGACCGTCGATGGCGGATTCACGTCTGCGATGTAGCCTTGCCGTGCACGCATATCGCGGTGCGCAGGCGGGTACCGGCACGGCGCCGGCCATGACACGGTTCTTGCCATGTTGTCGACCTTCAACTGAACCACCAAGACTGTCATGACAACACTGCGTGAACGATTCGGACGCCCATTGCGGCTGGCCGTCATTGGCGGCGGCCCCGGCGCCTGGATCGGTGATATGCACCGCGGAGCAGCCCAGATGGATGGCCATTGGCGCGTGGTCGCGGGCGTGTTTTCCGGCGATCCGGGGCGTTCACGCGCCGCCGGCATTGCACTCGGGCTCGAGCCGGAGCGGGCCTATGGTGAGGTCGCGCAGATGCTTGCGCGCGAGCACACGCGTGACGACGCCATCGACGCGGTGGCCATCATGACGCCCAACGACACCCACCATCCCTATGCGGCGGCGGCACTCGATGCGGGGTTCGATGTGGTGGGCGACAAACCGGTGGCGCATGACTTTGCGCAGGCCTGTGACCTGTTGCAGCGCACCCGCAAGGGCAAGCGCCTGTTCGCCGTCACCCACGGCTACTCGGCCTATCCGATGACGCGCTACGCGCGGCACCTGGTGCGAGAAGGTGAGCTGGGCGATATGCGCCTGGTGCAGGTCGAATACATCCAGAGCGGCCTGGCGACCCGTGTCGAGGACGGCCCACCGAGTCGGCGCTTCGACTGGATACTGGACCCGCGACGCAGCGGACTGGCCCTGGTGATGGGGGCCATCGGATGCCACGCGCAACATTTGGCCTGCTTTGTCGCAAATGCGTCGATCGCCAAGGTCAGCGCCGACGTCGGCGCCCTGATGCCGGGGCGTGCAGTGATTGACCATGTGTCTGCCTTGCTGGCATTCGACAATGGCGCGCGCGGCACTTTTACCGTCACGCAGGCGGCCGCAGGCGCCGAAAACGACATCCGGTTGCGCGTGTTCGGATCCAAAGGTTC
>Ga0209284_10002421_pt1 | contig 25505 bp, 26 predicted proteins | sample FRY03_FD_187211 | JGI IMG/M metagenome (GOLD analysis project Ga0209284, IMG submission 187211) | Freshwater microbial communities from Lake Fryxell liftoff mats and glacier meltwater in Antarctica - FRY-03 (SPAdes) (version 2) | ecosystem: Environmental > Aquatic > Freshwater > Ice > Glacier...
AATTCTTGGATTTTTGCAATATCTTCGTGTTGTAGCATGTTTTGTACTTTATGTGTGGTAACCTAAAGATACAGTAAAACCAAGGGTTAACCTTGGTTTTCATGCTATTTATTATCAATCAAAGCCTGTAAACAGTGGGTGCGAAACTTGAGATAGTAATAAAAAAAAATCCCTGCCAAAAGACAGGGATTTTATTTATCTAATTAAAAGGTATTATTAATTCTTTAGCAGTTCAATGCGCCTTCTTACGTCCTCTTCTGCACCTGTAAATTCAAAATCTTCTTCCACATTTTGACCATTTACGGTAGATATAGTCGTCACTTTTGCTGTGGCAACATCTTCAACAATGGACATTTCCACAAAGATGCGTTTGGAAACCGGCGCTGTTCTAGCGGCTTCTCTTACCTGTTCTTCTGTTAACTGAATAGATGTGCCGTCTTCAGAAATAACATACGTTTCCGTAGTTGTATTTGGACCTTCTACAACTGCAGAATCACTACCAAGTACCGGTGCTATTACTAAACCTATCAAACAAGTAAGTTTTATAAGAATATTCATCGATGGTCCTGAAGTATCTTTAAATGGATCCCCTACGGTATCTCCTGTAACTGCTGCTTTATGAGCATCACTTCCTTTGTAACTCATTTGACCGTCAATTTCAACACCTGCTTCAAATGATTTTTTAGCATTATCCCATGCGCCTCCGGCATTGTTTTGAAATATAGCCCACATTACACCACTCACACAAACCCCTGCCATATAACCTCCAAGTGGTTCTGCCCCAAAAATAAACCCAATTACTATCGGGAAAATAATAGTGATAAGTCCGGGAAGCAACATTTCTTTTAATGCTGCATTGGTAGAAATTGCTACACATTTTGCATATTCGGGAGTAGCGGTGCCTTCCATTATTCCGGGGATTTCCCGGAACTGACGACGCACTTCATGTACCATTTCCATAGCTGCTTTTCCTACAGATTGCATAGCCAACGCTGAGAAAATCACAGGAATCATACCTCCCACAAAAAGCATGGCAAGTACGTCTGCTTTAAAAATATTGATACCGTTAATTCCTGTAAATGTTACATAGGCTGCAAAAAGTGCTAAAGCCGTAAGTGCCGCAGAAGCAATGGCAAAACCTTTTCCGGTTGCAGCTGTGGTATTCCCTACAGAATCTAAAATATCTGTTCGGGTTCTAACTTCTTTTGGGAGATCACTCATTTCTGCAATCCCACCTGCATTATCTGCAATAGGACCAAAAGCATCAATAGCTAATTGCATCCCGGTGGTAGCCATCATCGCTGAAGCAGCTAGTGCAACACCATAAAATCCGGCCAATTCATAAGAACCATAAATTGCAGCAGCAAAAAGTAATACCGATGCAAATGTGGATTTCATACCTACTGCGAGACCGGCAATAATATTTGTGGCAGCTCCTGTAGAACTGTTTCTTACAATATTCATAACCGGTTTCTTACCGATACTGGTATAATATGCCGTTACAAATGAAATTAATGCACCTACAGCAAGACCAATACAAGCTGCATAGAACACATTCATCGATGGTATAACCTTAGTACCCTCCCCAAAGAAAGTCATTTCCATCGTTTCCGGAAGCATCCATTCTATTAAGAAGTAACTGGCAATTAAAGTTAAGATTATGGAAGACCAGTTTCCAATGTCCAATGCTTTTTGTACTTGCTTCTCTTTGGCGTTATTATCTTTTATTCTCACAAGGAAAGTTCCCAGTATAGATGCTAAAACACCTACACCTGCAATAACCAATGGTAACAATATAGGCCCCATGTTGAAAAATAAATCTTCAAAAGGCGCTGTTAAAGACATATCCCTTATTACATAATTACCAAGCACCATAGCCGCAAGAACCGTTGCAACATAACTTCCAAAAAGATCTGCTCCCATACCGGCAACATCCCCTACATTATCTCCCACATTATCTGCAATAGTAGCCGGGTTTCTTGGGTCATCCTCTGGGATACCTGCCTCCACTTTTCCTACTAAATCTGCTCCCACATCAGCAGCTTTGGTATAAATACCTCCACCTACACGGGCAAATAGCGCTATAGATTCTGCACCTAAGGAAAAGCCTGCAAGAGCTTCCAGTACCATAGTCATTTTAATATAGTCATAGCTTCCTAGACCCATAAACTGGCCTATGAAAAACAAAAACAATAAACTGAGACCTAAAACTGCCAGACCGGCAACTCCCAGACCCATAACGGTTCCTCCATTAAAGGAGACTTTTAAGGCTTGCGGTAAACTTGTTTTTGCAGCCTCAGCAGTACGCGTATTTGCATCTGTGGCAATTCGCATACCGATATTCCCTGCTAAGCCTGAAAAGAAAGCTCCAATAATAAATGCGGGCACAATCATCCAGCTAGTCAGTTCCACAAGTGTGGAAATATAAAACAAAGCTGCAGATGCAATTACCACAAATATGGCGAGTATACGATATTCTGCATTTAAGAATGCCAATGCTCCTTCTTTTATACTTTTGGAAATAAACTGCATGCGATCACTTCCCGGGGATTGTTTTTTTACCCAACTCATTTTATAGAGCATAAACAACAACCCTAGAACAGAAAGGGCAATTGGCACATAAATAACATTAGATTCCATATAATTAATGATTTGATTAGTGTTTAGCTGCGCAAAAGTAATAAAATGAATGTTAACAAAAAAAGCCATACACGTATTAGCGTATTGCTTTTTAAAAAATAGATATAACTTAACTTAAAAACTCAAATTTATGCAATACTGTAGGAGGCTTTTACTTCTTCAGAAAGATTAGCAAACCTGTCTGTACATTTATCAATAATATCCAACGCTTCTTCGGCATTTCCCCAACCGCCAACATCTACTCTTTTCTTTTCTAAATCTTTATACACCTGAAAAAAATGTTCAATTTCCTTGATTAAATGCGGATTGATATCTGAAATATCTTCGATTTTATGACCATTTGGGTCACTGATAGGTACACAAATAATTTTTTCATCAGGTCCTTTTTCATCGGCCATATGAAAAACACCTATGGGCTTCACTTCGATTATACAACCTGGAAATGTAGGTTCAGTCACTAAAACCAACACATCCAAAGGATCATGGTCCAAAGCAAAAGTTTCCGGGATAAAACCATAATCTGCAGGGTACATCATGGAAGAGAACAACATTCTGTCATACCTGATTTTTTTCATTTTAAAATCAAATTCATATTTGTTTCTGCTTCCTTTCGGAATTTCCACTAAAACATCAAACTTTTTCAATCGTGCAGCGCTCATAGTTCCTTTTTAAATTGGGGTGCAAAAATACGAATTTAAGGTAGTAGTAAACAAGGAAAACGGGAAGGATTTTATTGAAAATTCAGCTCCTAAAACTCAAATCCAAAAGATCCGGTAACACCAAAACTTCGCGCACCCGGATTTTCAAAATAATTACCCCTGAAAGTAAAGTCCAAGCGGAATATTTTAAAAATATTACCCACACCCACACTGTATTCATAATAAATATCTTCAGGTGCTTTATATTCTATATTGGAAGCATTAATAGCAATGTTTTCCGAAGAAATAGTTCCATAAACAGCTCTGAAACCAACAACTTCTCTTAGATTTAGTTTGCGAATACCTGGAATCCTAGAGAAAAACCTGCCACCAAAATTATGTTCTAAATGTAAAGAGGTATAGGTATCGCTAACAAATTCATAATAATCCAGTAAGGTAAAGGTATTGTAAGCGCTAAAAAGTGTCTGATTCCCAGGAATAGGACTTAGCAAAGCAAGTGGAACTTCCCCAAAAATTTTACCAACCTCAACCGTGGAATATAATGTACCGAAACCGCCTAAATTCCAAGGTTGTGTATATAAAGCTTGTGCTTTTTGGTATTCAAAATCGCTATCCAGGATTCCTTTTAAACCCGTAGTGTACCCCAAAAAGAACTGTGGAAACCTTCCTGAATTTATAATCGTGCGTTCCACCCCATACCCAGATGTTCTCCTTCCAGGTGTAAAGTTGATCGCTACTTCCACTTCGGTCTGGCGTACTTCTCTTTGCACATTGCCAAAGGCATCTATATAATCCAGACTAAAAGTATCTGTAGCAGATTTTAAGGTTCGGAAAGAATTAGTAACCCTGAAAACCAAGTTTTTTGCAACTTCCATTTCCAGTCCGAATGTGGTGAGGTTTATATTGGTAAGCCGATCGTTTGCCCCAACAGAGATCAACGAGGAAGATGCAAGACCCCTACCCAAAACATCATTGGAAGTTGTTAAACTTGCTCCGGTTTGTTCTACATCCCTTCGGTTTCCGCCAAAAACAATTAATCTGGAAGTCCTGTCCAGTAACCACTTTCCGGAAATACCGTATTTAAATTTATTGTCTCCAAAACCATAGGCAAGAAACCCTTCCAGTCGCCAGGGATCGCTTTGCCCAAAATAAGTCCTTCCGCCTAAGCGCATTCGAAAACCTTCGGCTTCATTAAATCCAAAAATGGAAAAAACCGGACCAATATCAAAATTGGGAATCTCATAATATCCGGAAGACAGCACACTACCAATATTGTATATGGTTTTAAACCTGCGCACCGTTTGTAAGGTATCCAGCATTTGATAAACCTGCAACTCATTTTTATTGAGTTGCTCCATGCGCTTTGCCTCCCAGAATTCATCCGGGCGGTTAAATATTTCAAATTGATATGGGTCAACCTGTGCTCGGTAAAAACTACGTTCTTTTTCTATATCAAACTCGTGGTTATCATATAAAGTCGTACGCTTACCATACATACCGCGCGACTCTTCTTTTTTGGAAAAACTGAAATCAGACATGAAATAATCCCGGGTAAGAAGAAAAATGGAATCATTTAACACTTCAAATTCCTGTTCTATATATATGTCTTTTACCCAGTTAATGTTAGCACTTTTATTCACATATAAATTGATTTCTTTAATAGCCCAGGTAGTATCGTTTACCCAGAAATCCCCTTTAAAGGTCAATTCCCCTTTTCTGCGCGGGTAATAAATAATATTGTAGCACCATTTGTTATCTATGTAGGCACTGTCGTTTAAAACATAATTGTACACATCAATACCGGTTGTGGAAAGTGGGCTGGTAAATGCTTTGTCAAAAAACTTCAGATAGTTATCATAGACATCATAGTCTGAATACAAATCTTTTACAAATTCTATAATGGTTTGGTTATTACTAAAACCGGAATTTTTATTTCCTTCCAGAACCTCTTTTTCCTGATTGGTTAGATTGTCGCCATACACTCTTGAGATTGCCTCATTGATGAAAATGGGAAGAAAGGTTTTTCCGGTAACACTGGAGGTGTCGGTAAAATCAAAAACAAATTCCATACCATTGAACATACGGTTTTTCATAAAAGAGCTGTCAATGGTATTGATGTCAAATTCCAGCTTTTCATATTTATCATACTGGTATTGCTTGAATTTTTTAACCCCGTTTTCCCTTCGGTTTTCCCATATTTTTCTGAGAATATCGATTGCAGGATTATCTTTTTTAGAGGTTTTTCCACCAAAAATAACCACTTCATCCAGTTGAGCAGTTTCCTCTTCCAGCACAACACGCATTTCATAAGTAGTGCGCTTTTCTAATATAACTTCTTTCGAAATATATCCTATAAAAGAAACTTCCAGCGTAGTGTAAGTTGCATCAGATTCCAAATAAAACCTGCCATTTTCATCTGTGATAGTACCATCCCGGGAGTCTTTGAAAATCACATTTGCAAACGGCACAGATACACCTGCATTGTCTACCACCACCCCACTCACTTTGGTTTGTGAGAAAGCAGAGCAGGTTATCAAAACCAGTATAAGTAGGATTATATACTTCATAAGACAAAAAAACTTCACCAATAATGCTGATGAAGTTTTTGATACTATTTTATAATATTATTATTTATAAAGCACTTTTTTTACTGCTTTTATAACATCTTCGCTATCAGGCAACCATTCTTTAAACAAGTTTGGGGAGTATGGCGCAGGAGTGTCTGCAGTGTTTATTTTAATTATTGGGGCATCCAGAAAATCAAAAGCTTCTGATTGTACTTTATAAGTGATTTCTGTGGAAACATTACCAAAAGGCCATGCCTCTTCTAAAATCACTAATCTATTTGTTTTCTTAACGGAATCTAATATAGTTTTATAATCTAACGGACGCACTGTACGCAAGTCGATAATTTCACAACTGATATTGTCTTTTTCTAATTCTTCAGCAGCTTTATAAGCTTCTTTAATAATTTTTCCGAACGAAACGATAGTCACATCTTTTCCTTCCCTTTTTATTTCGGCAACACCAATTGGGATTACATATTCTCCTTCAGGCACCTCCCCTTTGTCACCATACATTTGCTCACTTTCCATAAAAATTACCGGATCGTTGTCTCTAATAGCCGATTTTAAAAGCCCTTTGGCATCTTTGGGATTAGAAGGCACAATAACTTTAAGTCCTGGACAATTTGCATACCAACTTTCAAAAGCCTGGGAGTGAGTTGCACCCAATTGGCCTGCTGAAGCAGTAGGCCCCCTAAAAACGATGGGAATATTAAATTGCCCACCACTCATCTGACGCATTTTTGCAGCATTATTGATTATTTGGTCAATACCCACTAAAGAAAAGTTGAAAGTCATAAACTCTACAATGGGGCGGTTACCGTTCATAGCAGATCCTATGGCAATACCTGAGAAACCAAGTTCCGCAATAGGGGTATCAATAACACGCTCAGGACCAAATTCATCCAGCATCCCTTTGGAAGCTTTATAGGCACCATTATACTCTGCGACTTCCTCACCCATTAAATAAATGGTCTCATCCCTTCGCATTTCTTCGCTCATGGCTTCACAAATAGCTTCTCTAAATTGTATTGTCTTCATATAATAAGATTACTTCTTTTTAATAAATAGGTACTTGTAACTTTCAAACGAGCAAAAATAGTATTATTTCCACTTTAAGTGGGATATTTTATTAACTTTTAACGTAAATTTGTTATGCACGCATAGTAAAAAATAAAAATATATTGGTTAACTTCGCAGTGCAAAATAATTTGGATAAAAATAGCGATAAAAAATGAAAATATTAGTTTGTATAAGTCACGTTCCTGACACTACTTCAAAAATAAACTTTACTGATAACGATACTAAATTTGACACTAATGGTGTACAATTTGTAATCAATCCTAATGATGAATTTGGCCTAACCCGCGCCATGTGGTTTAAAGAAAAACAAGGTGCTACCGTTCACGTTGTAAATGTAGGCGGGCCAGAAACCGAGCCTACCTTGCGCAAAGCACTTGCAATTGGTGCTGATGAAGCCATTCGTGTAAATGCAACTCCTTTAGATGGTCTTTTCGTCGCCAAACAACTTGCTAAAGTAATGCAGGATGGCAGTTATGATTTAGTAATTGCCGGTAGGGAATCCATCGACTATAATGGTGGTATGGTTCCCGGAATGCTTGCGGCATTAACAAATGCTAATTTTGTAAATACCTGCATAAAACTGGAAATCGATGGCACAAACGCAACAGCAGTAAGGGAAATAGATGGCGGAAAGGAAACTTTAAAAACCACTTTGCCACTAGTAATTGGCGGTCAAAAAGGTTTAGTGGAAGAAAGCGATTTACGTATCCCAAATATGCGCGGTATCATGCAAGCACGTCAAAAACCTTTAAATGTTATGGAACCTACAGATGCCAAAGGGCAAATGCAAACCATCTCCTTTGAAAAACCAGCCCCTAAAGGACCTGTTAAAATGGTAAGCGCTGAAAATATCGAAGAACTTGTTAATTTACTTCACAACGAAGCAAAAGTTATTTAAAACAACATACTTTAAAAAATAATCGTCATCACTAAAGAATATATAAGTAAAACCGTCATCACGAACGAATGTGAAGTGAAACCATTAACTATTAACTAAAAAAATATGTCTGTTCTAGTATATACCGAATCTGATCAAGGAAAATTCAAGAAAATAGCTTTAGAAGCCACTGCTTATGCACACGCTGTTGCACAACAATTGGGCACAACTGTTACGGCTGTTTCCATCCACGGCGGGGACACAGCAGAACTAGGAAAGCACGGTGCTTCTAAAGTATTACAGGTAAGTAGTGCTTCTTTGGAGAAATTTAATGCCAAAGCCTATGCAGATGTCATAAAACAAGCCGCTGAAAAAGAAGAAGCAAAAGTGATTGTTTTAACTTCCAGCGCAAATAGCAAATACCTTGCGCCTTTATTGGCAATACATTTAAATGCATCGCTGGGTACCAATGTAGTTTCCGTTCCAGAAAGCACATCGCCCTTTAAAGTAAAATCCACCGCATTTACAAACAAAGCTTTTGTAGTGACAGAACTTAAAGCCGATATAAAAATTATTGAACTTGCTAAAAATGCCTACGGAATAAAAGAAAATGAAACCTCTGAAACTTCTGAAGATTTTTCGCCCCAATTAGCAGATGGGGATTTTGCAATAGAAGTGCAGTCTGTAGATAAAGCAACTAATCAAGTAACTATTGCAGATGCAGAAATTGTAGTTTCTGCCGGTCGTGGTATGAAAGGTCCTGAAAACTGGGGAATGATTGAAGATTTAGCAAAAGTACTTGGTGCTGCAACAGCATGTTCAAAACCGGTAAGTGATATGGGATGGCGCCCACATAGCGAGCACGTGGGACAAACCGGAAAACCGGTAGCTTCTAACCTGTATATTGCCATAGGAATCTCTGGAGCAATTCAGCATTTAGCGGGAATAAACTCTTCTAAAGTTAAAGTAGTAATCAATAATGATCCCGAAGCGCCATTTTTCAAAGCGGCTGATTATGGGATAGTTGGCGATGCTTTTGAGATAGTTCCAAAGCTAACTGAAAAATTAAAAGAATTTAAAGCCAATAACGCATAATTTTTTATAAATTGTGCCTCTAAAATGGGCTGTTTAAATAAGGTAAAGTCCTTTTTAAACAGCTTTTTTCTTTATTGTAAAATATATGAGCTTAGTCCGCCTTAATATAAAAGGAATTTCCTACAGTCAGACACAAAATGGTGCCTATGCACTTATTTTGAGTGAGGTAGATGGCGACAGGAAACTTCCCATTGTTATTGGTGCTTTTGAAGCACAATCCATTGCCATTGCACTTGAAAAAGAAATAAAACCTCCAAGACCCCTCACCCACGATTTGTTTAAAAACTTTGCTGACAGGTTTGATATTGTAATCAAGCAAGTGATTATCCATAAATTGGTAGACGGTGTTTTCTTTTCTAGCATTATTTGTGAGCGTGACAAAATCGAGGAAATTATCGATGCCAGGACCAGTGACGCTATTGCTTTGGCACTTAGGTTTAACGCTCCTATTTTTACTTATAAAAACATTTTGGAGAAAGCCGGTATCTATCTAAAAGTGAACCCCAAGAAAAAAGAAGAGGATAGCGAAAAGGTGATTTTAGAACAACTGATGCTGGGCGATGAAGAGTCTAAAAAGAAAACGTCAAAAAGTTATACTTCCTACTCTATGAAAGAGCTAAATGAAATGCTGGACAAAGCAGTGGATAATGAAGATTATGAAAAAGCTGCCCAGATAAGGGATGAAATTTCCAAACGGGAAAAATAAAATCTAAATGATAAAAAAAATATTTCTCCTGGGTATTTTTGTATGCCTTTTTTCAAGCACCTTTGGGCAAAGTATTGAAAAAAACTGGGAGTTTACAAGTATAACAGAGCAAAGCAAAGATTCTCTTTTTGATGTAAACCCGAAAACAGATACCTTTTCCCTCACTGATGGTGGTTATTTATTAACTATTGGTGCGAAAGACAGTCTGGAATCTTCAGGCGATTATATTTTCCAAAATAATTTACTAGTCCTTTTTCAGGTAAAACCGGAAGAATCTACCATCAGATATCGAGTTACAGAGGTTACAGATTCTACTATGGTCTTAACCGAAAATGGCATAGTATACCGGCTATCGGAAGTAAAATCAAATGACGGTTTGATAGTCTCCATGGAGAAAAAAATGATTGGTAGTGAAGGATTTACTTTTACCAGTTTGTGGCGGGGTGCTTTAGGAATGTTTTCCCTACTACTATTAGCATTTTTATTTAGCAGTAACCGCAGAAACATTAGATGGAAAACCATTGGCGTGGGTTTGACTGCACAGTTAATTCTCGCTATAGGAGTCCTCAAAGTACCTTTCATTCAAAGTGGATTTGAATTGGTTGGGAAAGTATTCGTAAAAATACTTCAATTCACGCAAGCAGGAAGTGAGTTTCTCCTGGGAGGTATGATGAATATAGATAGTTTTGGTTTTATATTTCTCTTTCAGGTATTGCCTACCATCATTTTCTTTTCGGCGTTAACTTCTGTGCTTTTTTATCTTGGATTCATTCAAGTTGTGGTAAAAGGAATGGCTTGGGTATTAACAAGATTAATGGGAATTTCAGGCGCAGAAAGCCTTTCCGTTGCCGGAAATATATTTCTGGGACAAACCGAAGCACCATTAATGATCAAGGCATATTTAGATAAAATGAGCAAATCAGAAATGTTGCTCGTGATGGTAGGCGGTATGGCGACAGTTGCCGGTGGTGTTTTAGCTGCTTATATTGGATTTTTAGGTGGTGAAGACGAGGCATTAAAAATATTTTATGCAAAACATTTACTCACCGCATCAGTAATGGCAGCTCCGGGAGCAATTGTAATAGCAAAAATGCTGTATCCGGAAACTCAAAAAATCACCAATGAATTGGAAGTTTCCCAAGATAAAATAGGTTCAAATATTTTGGACGCAATTGCAAACGGTACCACCGAAGGTCTAAAACTTGCCGCTAATGTGGGAGCCATGTTGCTTGTATTTATTGCCTTTATAGCAATGATCAATTACGGGTTTGAAAAACTAGGAGCAGTAACGACTATAAATACCTGGATTGCCGCTAGCACCCCTTATGATAAATTATCGTTAGAATTTATTCTTGGTTACATTTTCGCTCCGCTTATGTGGCTTATAGGAGTTGCAAAAGAAGATATGGCACTAATGGGTCAGTTACTTGGAATCAAACTAGTAGCCAGCGAATTTGTGGGCTATATTCAACTTTCGGAATTAAAAAATACAGCAAATCTCATTAGCTTGAATTATGAAAAATCAGTGATTATGGCTACCTATATGCTGTGTGGTTTTGCGAATTTTGCCTCTATTGGGATTCAAATTGGCGGTATTGGCTCCATCGCCCCTACCCAACGCAAAACCCTTTCAGAATTCGGAATGAAAGCTTTGATAGGAGGAACTATTGCCTCATTACTATCAGCAACCATAGCAGGAATGATTATCGGGTAAAATGCCCGTCCCCAAGTCAACTTGGGGAGGTGTCCCGTAATTAAAAACTTCAAATCATAAGTATTAAATTCATCATAGGTGAGGCCCTCATTCACAAAACCGGTTCATAACTTTTAATAGAATATTGAAACTTCACAACGCTATTAAAAAGCTTTTTTATATTTTTGAATTTCAATAAAAGTGCTCCTGAAATTGATAGGAAAGCTTTAATAGCTGGAACTAATGCCTCTTTATTGTAATTTACAATTGCGAGCGTGATTATTTGAGATTTAACCTATTTCCTTTTTTTGTATATTTGAGAAAATATCAATGCCATGGATATTGCTGGAAAAAAAATTGAACTTATCAATTTATTAATTGAAGAAAACCAAGAATCGGTATTAGACGAAATTAAAAGTATTTTAAGCCTTTCTGTCTCTAAACAACAAAAAAAAGCTATAGACGATGGGTATTCAAGCTTGGAAACTCATCCCCCTATTTTACATGATAAAGTAATGGAAGAAACAAAAAAAAGGTATCCGGAATATTTTAAAAAATGAAAGTACTGTGGTCAGAGCTTGCCAAAATTGACTATTGGAAAAACATTGAATATCTTGAACAGAATTGGACTTCACAAGATGTAATGAATTTTATTACAAAAGTGGAAGAAGCAATAGATCTTTTGGAAACAAAAAAGATTTCCTTCCAAAAAAAAAATTACAGGAAGCTTTATAAATTTGTTATAGTTAAACAGATTATGCTTTACTACCTGATGGATAATCCCACGATTGTTATTATAAGATTTTGGAATAACTATCAAGATCTCAAAAGTTTTAAAATTGAATAACCCGTTGATAAACCTTGAATAACTACTCCTCATTTTCAATATTTTTATAGAATTACTTTTCTACTTTTGAAACTGTTTATTAGCATACTAATTTAATCGATACATGAAACAATACCACGACCTGATAAAACACGTACTTGAAAACGGAAACCACAAAGAAGACCGCACCGGCACCGGAACCAAAAGTGTTTTTGGCTACCAGATGCGATTTGATTTATCGGAAGGATTCCCAATGGTTACCACTAAAAAACTGCATTTAAAATCCATCGTTCATGAACTACTTTGGTTTTTAAAAGGCGACACAAACATTGACTATCTAAAAGAAAATGGGGTAAATATATGGAACGCTTGGGCAGATGAAAATGGAGATTTAGGTCCTGTTTATGGCCATCAATGGCGCAACTGGAACAGTGAAGAAATCGACCAGATACAGGAAATCATAGAAACCCTGAAAAAAAATCCGGATAGCAGGAGAATGCTGGTTTCTGCATGGAACCCAAGTGTGTTGCCCGATACTTCGAGGTCTTTTGATGATAATGTTGCCAATGGCAAAGCCGCACTGCCGCCTTGCCATGCTTTTTTTCAATTTTATGTGTCCCCACCAAATGAAAGCTCCCTCTCCTTGGGAGAACCTGTCCCGAGTCATCGGGAGGGCGGGGGGAGAGGAAAACTATCTTGCCAACTTTACCAGCGTAGCGCTGATATTTTCTTGGGTGTGCCTTTCAATATTGCTTCTTATGCATTGCTAACGATGATGATGGCACAGGTATGCGACTTGGAAGCCGGTGATTTTATACACACTTTTGGTGATGCACATATTTATTCCAATCATTTAGAGCAAGTTAATTTGCAATTATCGAGAGAACCTCGTAAATTGCCAACCATGAAAATCAATCCGGAGGTAAAAAACATATTTGATTTTACTTTTGATGATTTTACGTTAGAAAATTATGACCCGCATCCCCATATAAAAGGTGCGGTTGCCGTTTAACCCAAATTTTACATTATGAAAATAATCACAGTATTCGCTGTCCTTCTTTTATCTTTTACCGGTATTTCCCAGGAATGGGGGGATGTTCAAAAAAACAATGTGACCATGAAGGAAATTGCCCCTATTTGGCCGGGCTGTGAAAACAATGATGTCGCAAAAAGAGATGTCTGTTTTGACCAGATGCTGAGTAAGCATATTCAAAAAAACTTTAAATACCCCGCAAATGCTTGGAAAGATAATGTCCAGGGGCGCATTGTGGTAAAGTTTTGTATAAACACGAAAGGCGAAGTTGATATTTTAGCTGTGGAAGGAGAAAACCAGGAATTAAAAGAAGAGGCCAAAAGAAATATTCTCGCCATCCCAAAAATGAAACCCGGTATGTATGCAGGAAAACCAAAAGCCATTGAATACACCGTCCCATTTACCTTTAAAACCGGAAAGTAAATGAAGAGTACTTTTGTATTGGGTTTTCTATTTTTGATTTCTTCCTATATCTATGCGCAACAATTAGACCTAAACACCTGCAATAGTATTACAGAAGCTTCTTCCAGAACACATTGCTTAAAAAGTAGCGTAGATACCCTGATTCTTAAGGAACTGGAAAAAGATTTAGAAATGCTTCGGTTACAACCCGGCGTATCAGAAAAACTGGATTTGGAAATTGAGGTAAGTTCGGTGGGGAATTTTTCCATTGTGTCCATCAATACCCCAAACTTTGCAATTGCAAGGGCTGTAAATGTAGCTATCTCAAGCATTAAACCGGTAGCGATGTATAAGGATAAGGAGGGTAATTTTATGAAAAGCATACTGGTTTTTAGCAATGCATACACAGTGACCCCGCAAAATAAAATTCAAGTCAAGGATTTACTGCAAAACACATCCGCCCAAAATGAAGTTGCTATCGATACCCCCCCTGAAGAAGATAAAGATGTTGGTTTTGCAATTATAGAAAATGTACCGGTATTTCCGGGCTGTGAAAGTGGGACCAATGCAGCAAAGAAAAATTGTATGTCTATAGCTATTGACCAATTTGTAAAAGAAAATTTTAACCTGTCCGTGGCAAATACCTTAAAACTTGAACCCGGGAGACACCGCATTAGTGTTCAGTTTAAAATAGATACCAATGGGTATATTTCCGAAGTTTGGGCTAAAGCACCACATCCGTTGTTAGAAGCTGAGGCGAAAAGAATTATAGAATCCTTGCCTAAAATGGAACCGGGCAGACAAAAAGGAAAAGAAGTCAACGTGATGTATACCTTGCCAATTGTTTTCCAAATAGAAGACGATTCCCCTAAAGAAAAAAAGAAAAGTCGCAGAAAATCTTAAATCTATTGCGGTTTAAATGCAATTATTTTATTTCTTGTTAATGTAATTTTGCAATAACGCCACAAGACTTCCTACCTCTTTTTCAGTATTGTAAATGTGAAAGCTCAAACGTATACCGCTACCCCTTTGGGAACAAATAATGTTATTTGACCGCAAGTATTGGTATAATTTATCATCCCCTTTGAGATTGAAAATAGTGGAATGCTTTTGCCGTTGAGCGACTGCGTCTTCGAGAAGGTTAAGTTTTGTAAATCCTTGTTTTGCCATTTCAGACAATAGAGCAAGGTGTTCGGCTATGGTCTCCAACCCTATTTGATGCATGAAACGCAAAGAAAACCCCAAACTACCAAAATTAAAGGTATCCTGATGCCCGGGCTCAAAGTGCTTTATAAAAAGGGTTTCTTCAGCTGAAGAAGCCATCGTTTCCGCAGAATTATACCCAATGGTTTTAGGTGAAATTTTATTTTTCACATCGTCTTTCACCATTAAAAATCCGTTGCCAAAACCGCCCAGTAACCATTTATAACCACTCGCTCCCAAAATATCCAACGCACTGTCTTCAAAATTAAAAACCTCGGTTCCTACATATTGGGTGCCATCTGCAATGAACAAAGTATCCGGATATTTTCCCTTTAATTCTTTTAAAAAATCAAGATCTATCTTAATGCCATTGATAAATTGCACCATGCTGAATACAAAAACTTCCGGGCGATTTATTTCAAAAGCCAAAGCAATATTTTGTTCTACATGGGCATCTAGTGGTGCATAAAAAATTTCAAAATCCCTAGATTGGATTGCCCAGGAAATAGATGGGTATTCATTCTCTAAAAGAAGCACCTTTTTAGGTTTTTCTATCCCTTCTAAAATGGCATTAAAACCATAGGAAAAATTAGGAATTAAAGCTATATTTTCTTTTTTTCCGCCGAAAGTAGTTGCCACTTGTTTTCTAACCGTATCTAAAAACTTTTTATGGGTGTTCCGGAATGTACTCCCTCCCATTAAGTAATCCAAATCATGAACATTACGCCATTCCATTAAAGAATCATATAGCAATCCGGTGGAAGCAGTATCAAAATAAAGATGGTGTTTTGCGACAGGAAATTCTTTTCGTAAATCTCTCATAAGTGTTTTACAGATAGCATTAAAAATGGTAACTTTGATAAACAAGTTAAAAATTCGTAACCCATGTTTTCAAAAAGTAAAGATAGTACATCTAATGAAGACCGTGAACAATTCCTTTATGCTCAAGACAGAATTCGTCAGAAAAAACGGCTGAACCAGCACTTCGTTATTTTTCTGGTTGGCGCTGTATTTATTATTATTGTCAATCCGGTCTTAGGATATGGCGAGAATTTTTTTATTGAAAACTGGTTTGTCTGGGCAATACTTATCTGGGCATTTCTTTTTATTGTGCACGCATTTAATGTATATGTGACTAACAGTTTTATGGGAAAAGAATGGGAAAATAAACAACTCATCAAACTAAGGGAAAAACAGCGCCAGCGCTTGATAGAACTCGAAAATCAGGTAGAACAGGAAAGAAAAAGCACCTATAAACCCGAAACCCCCACTAAACCGGAAATTGGAACCGAAAACGACAACCCGCCACCAGCACCATTAATATGATCACTATTATTGCTGCCGTTTCAGAAAACAATGCCCTGGGAAAAGACAATGACTTGGTATGGCACCTGCCTGACGATTTTAAAAGATTTAAGCAACTCACCACCGGCCATCATATAGTGATGGGAAGAAAGACATTTGAATCCTTTCCAAAACCGCTTCCCAATCGCATACATATTGTCATCACACGTGATAAAAATTACAAAAAAGAAGGCGCTGTGGTAGTGCATTCCTTAAAAGAAGCACTCAAAATAGCTAAAAAAGATAAACAGCCATACATTATAGGTGGTGGTGAAATCTACAAACAGGCATTGCCTTTAACAGAAAAACTAGAACTTACCCGTGTTCACGCCACTGTAGAAGCAGACACCTTCTTCCCAGAAATTGACGAAAAGGAATGGGAATTAATACATCAGGAATTTCACCCAAAAGATGATAAACATGAATTTGCATTTACCTACCTGACTTATATTCGTAAGTAACAAAAATTCACTTTGCGCCTCTGCGCACTCATTACTAACCATAGCTTCAGCGAAGAATGGTTTGCGTGAAAAAATATCATCAGAAGTAGTTATTATTTTTCAATAAAAGATATCCTAAAAAACTATTCAGGAATAATTTTTAATTTTGCAGTATATTTATAATTGAAACATTGAACATTAACATTGAACCTTAAACATTAAACCCTCTATGAACGCATACATATTCCCCGGACAAGGCGCCCAATTCACCGGAATGGGCAAAGAACTTTACGATTCCTCAGAACAAGCCAGAAAACGTTTTCATCAGGCCAATGAAATCCTTGGCTTTGATATCACAAAAATCATGTTTGAAGGCACTGCGGAAGAACTAAAAGAAACCAAAGTCACCCAGCCGGCTATCTTTTTACATTCGGTGATTTTAGCCGAAGTTCTTGGTAACAGCTTTAAACCCGATATGGTTGCAGGACACTCTTTGGGCGAGTTTTCTGCCTTGGTGGCCAATAAAACACTTGCTTTTGAAGATGCACTTCTACTGGTTTCCAAGCGTGCGCAGGCGATGCAAAAAGCCTGCGAAATGCAACCTTCCACTATGGCAGCTGTTTTAGGGCTAGAAGACCATATCGTGGAAGCGGTTTGTGCAGATGTGGATGGCATTGTGGTTGCGGCAAATTATAACTGTCCCGGCCAACTCGTAATTTCAGGGGAAGTAAAAGCGGTGGAAGAAGCGTGCGAACGACTAAAAGAACGTGGTGCCAGACGCGCTTTGTTGCTTCCGGTGGGTGGCGCGTTTCACTCACCATTAATGGAACCTGCTCGCGAAGAACTTGCAAAAGCAATAGAAAACACCCCATTTGCAACACCCGTTTGCCCGGTGTACCAAAACGTGTCTACCTTTGCAGTAACAAATCCGGAAGAAATAAAAGAAAACCTCATCTTTCAATTAACGGCTCCTGTAAAATGGACCCAAAGCATACATAATATGGTAACAGACGGCGCCACAAAATTCATCGAAGTTGGCCCCGGCAATGTGTTACAAGGCCTTGTAAAGAAAATTCATAAAGACGCTGTCACCGAAGCAGCAACAATGGAATAAAAATCAACCCCCGCAGTCCCGAAACTTCGGGATAAACCCTGAGGGGGTTATAATCCGCAAAATTTAAGGGAAAAAACCTCTCAAATCTCAAATCTCACCACTCACCTCTCACCACTCTCCTCTCACCTCTATTCCTTATAAACCACCCCATCCTTCATTACAAAAACCACATTTTCTACGGTATTTATATTTTGCGTGGGATCTTCATCTGTGGCAATAATATCTGCAAAATAACCTGCCTCAAGAACCCCAATCTGGGTTTCCATACCTAACAATTTTGCGTTGGTAGTGGTTGCAGATTGCAATGCTGCCATAATGGGCATACCCACTTCGGTCATATAGATAAACTCTTTGGCATTCTCCCCATGTGGAAAAACCCCTGCATCAGTTCCAAAAGCTATGGGTACTCCCCTTTTATATGCTTTTCCAAATGTTTCCTGAATTTGTGCCCCTATTGCTAAAGCTTTAGGAACAATGATCGCCGGATAGTAGTTTTCCACTTTTGCTTTACCGGCAACATACTTACCGGCAGAAATCGTAGGAACCAGAAACACATCATTTTGCTTCATCAAGTCCATGGTAGCCTCGCTCATTTGTGTGCCGTGTTCTATGGTTTTCACACCGCCTTTTATGGCACGCTGCATTCCTTCATCGCCGTGCGCATGCGCAGCAACTTGCATCCCATAATCTTTTGCGGTTTCTACAATGGCTTTGATTTCGTCGATAAAAAATTGCGGATTAGACCCACTTTTGGCGACACTAAGAACGCCTCCAGTTGCGGTGATTTTTATCCAGTCTGCACCATTTTTATAGCGTTGCCGCACTGCTTTTCTGGCATCTTCTAAACTGTTTACCACGCCTTCCTTTGGTCCCGGGTCGCCCATTAATTCGCTTTTCACTCCATTGGTGGGGTCTGCATGACCACCTGTGGTTGCGAGGGATTTTTCAGAAGTAAAAATACGCGGACCTGCAACTTTATTACGGTTTATGGCATTGCGCAAGGAAACGTTGACACCGCTTCCCCCCAAATCCCTAACTGTAGTGAAACCTGCCATCAGGGTACGTTTTGCAATTTCCTGTGCATTATAGGCAACGTCAGCTTCGTTCATGGTAAACTCGTCTAAGTATTGTGTAGGGCTGGTTTCTGATTCTATATGTACGTGCATATCAATCCACCCGGGCATTACGGTTTTTGTCTTTAGATCAATAACGACATCGTCAGGATTTACTGGGTTTACAAAGTTATTTTCAATACTTTTTATTTTGTTGCCGGAAACCACAATGGTTTTATTGGCAAGTACTTTTCCATTTTTGGTGTCGATAAGTTTGCCGCAGTGGATGTAGGTGTCTTGGGCAGCAATCCCAAAAGAAATTAAAAAAATACTAAAAAGAAGAAGTTTTTTCATAGTCATACCCCAAAAATGGGGGTTTTGTTGATTAGTTAGACAATAGATAAAGGTAGCGGTTTTTTTTTGAAAGCAAAAACAGATTGGCAAGCCAACTCCGCATTATAATACGCTACTAAACATAACCCGGGAGGAATGACTTATTAGTTCGTACTTCTTACTTCTTATTTTTCCTCCCGCACCTTCTGCTCCCATTTCCATGCAGAAGCAAGGGCATCGGCTAAAGTATGTCGGGCAGTCCACCCAAGGTCTTTATTGGCTTTGGTAGTATCTGCATACACGGCAATTACATCCCCCGGTCTTCTATCCACTATTTTATAGTTTAATTTTTGCCCTGTAACTGCATCAAAGGTTTGGATAACCTCAAAAACAGAACTTCCGGTACCGGTACCAACATTAAAAACCTCAAAAACAGCGGTATTTTTATTTTCCAGTAATCGCTTGAGGGAAACTACATGCGCTTCCGCCAGATCGACCACGTGAATATAATCGCGAATGCAACTTCCATCTTTAGTGGGATAATCATCACCATAAACGGAAAGCTCCTCACGAATCCCATAAGCAGTCTGCGTAATAAAAGGAACTAAATTTTGAGGTACCCCTAGAGGCAACTCTCCTATTTCAACAGAAGCATGAGCTCCAATTGGATTAAAATAACGCAAGGCAATTGCTTTTAAATCAGAAACTTTTGTGGTGTCCTGAATAATTTCTTCCGAAATTTGTTTCGTATTTCCATAGGGGGAAGTGGCAGTTTTTACGGGGGCATTTTCTGTGATTGGCAAACTATCCGGTTCCCCGTAAACCGTGCATGACGAACTAAAAATAAAGTTTTGAATGTTGTATGTATTGCATTCCTTTAATAGATGTACAAGACTGCTCACATTATTTTCATAATAAAGCAACGGATTTTCAACACTTTCCCCTACTGCTTTTGAGGCTGCAAAATGGATAATGCCATCGATTTCTTTGTGGGTTTTAAAGTAATGATGCACTTCACTTTTATCGCGAAGATCCAGAAATTTGAATTGTGGATGTATTCCCGTAATTTTTACGATTCCTTCCAAAACGTCTATGGACGAATTAGACATATTATCTACTATGGCAACCTCAAATCCGGCTTGCTGTAAAGCTACCACTGTATGAGAACCTATATAACCTAAACCTCCTGTAACCAATATTTTCATAACCTACACCCTCGCGAAAGCGGGGGTCCCGTAATTTAAATGATTAAACTTTAATGCTAACTAAAACCATTAAGATTCCTGCCTGCGCAGGAATTCTAAAATTGATGAAGTAATAAACCCTATCTGCTCATCATCCAATTCTGTATGCATAGGTAAAGATATAACTTCTTTGACCAGTTGGTTAGTCACAGGAAAATCTTCTTCCCTGTAACGACTGTCTTTGTATGCTTTTTGATTATGTAAAGGTATGGGGTAATATATCCCATGCGGAATTTGTAATTCGTTTAAATGTTTTGCCAGTGCATCTCTTTTACCATTGGTGATGCGCAAAGTATATTGATGAAATACATGACAATCGCAGGTGTCGCAAATGCCGTTATTTTTTGAGCATTCCACATTGGTTTTGGTGACCGGGGTTTTTATTGCCGGGTGATCTTTCAATGCAGCAGTATATTTTCTTGCAGCTTCCTGACGGGCTTTGTTATAACTGTCCAGTTTTGGCAATTTAGCTCGTAAAACCGCTGCCTGAATAGAATCCAAACGCGAGTTTACACCTACTACATCATGATAATACCGCTCATACATACCGTGGTTAACAATGCCCCTAAGAGTATGTGCAAGAGTATCATCGTTAGTGAAAATGGCACCTCCATCCCCATAACAACCCAAATTTTTTGAAGGGAAAAAAGAAGTTGCACCCACATGGCCAATGGTTCCGGCTTTCTTCTTACTTCCGTTGTTAAAAGTATGATTGGCACCAATAGCCTGTGCGTTATCTTCGATTACATAGAGATTGTGTTTTTCGGCTAGAGCCATAATAGCATCCATATTAGCACTATGACCAAAGAGGTGCACGGGCACTATGGCTTTTGTTTTTGGCGTGATTGCTTTTTCAAGGGCTTCAATATCTATATTAAAAGTGTCAGGATAAACATCTACTAAAACCGGCGTAAGATGTAAAAGCGCAATGACTTCCACAGTTGCTGCAAAAGTAAAATCTGCAGTGATGATTTCATCGCCGGGTTGCAAGCCAAGACCCATCATTGCTATTTGTAGAGCGTCGGTGCCATTGGCACAGGGAATCACGTGTTTTACATCTAAATATTCTTCTAATTCTTTTTGAAACTGCTGGACTTCAGGGCCATTGATAAATGCTGTGGATTCAATTACGTCAAGCACAGAAGTGGTAACTTGTTCTTTGATATGCTGGTATTGCCCTTTCAGATCAACCATTTGTATTTTCTTCATAGAATTTTAATAAGGTAGAACTACAAAAATACTAAAATTGGCGACGGGAAACAATGTAATTTCGGAAAGAACTGTATTTTAGCAACACACAATATAACTATGCGGTTTTTTTATAATTTTTTGGTGCACATCTCCACTTTTATTGTTTGGATAGCACAATTCTTTTCCTCTAAAATGAAGCTTTTTGTCGCTGGCAGAAGAAATGTTTTTGCTATTCTGGAAAGTAACGTTTTACCTAAAGACAAAACCATCTGGATGCATTGTGCCTCTCTTGGTGAATATGAACAAGGTCTTCCGGTTTTGAAAGAAATCAGAAAAGAATTTCCCTTGCATAAAATCATATTGACCTTTTTCTCCCCGTCGGGCTATGAAATAAAAAAAAATACTGCAGAAGCTGATGTGGTTTGCTACTTGCCAATTGATACAATTTCTAATGCCAGAAAATTTATTGCACTTAGCCACCCAGAGCTTGCCATATTTGTCAAATATGAATTCTGGCCCAATTATTTACACGAATTAAAACAACAAAAGGTAAGGACCATTCTAATTTCAGGTTTATTTAGGAAAAGCCAGTTGTTTTTTAAACCTTATGGAGGCTGGATGCGGAACTCCATTACCGTTTTTGAACACTTTTTTGTGCAAAATGAGGATTCAAAAATAATGTTGCAAAACATTGGTTTCGAAAATGTTACCATTAGTGGAGATACTAGATTTGACAGGGTTTCCCAACAAATTTTGCATAATAACAACTTAACTTTTATTGAAGCGTTTAAAGAGGAAAATTTGTGTTTGGTCGCCGGCAGCACATGGAAGGAAGATGAAGATGTATTAATAGCGTTTATAAATAGTTCTTCAAATAACACAAAATTTATAATTGCTCCTCACAATATAAAAGTCCCGGATATCCGGAAATTAAAGGAACGCATTACTAAATCCACCGTTTTATATTCTGAAAAGGAAGGGAAAAACCTCAATGAATATCAGATATTTATAATTGACACCATTGGATTTCTCACGAGAGTATACAGCTATGCAGACATAGCCTATGTGGGCGGTGCAATGGGTGCCACAGGATTACATAATATCCTGGAGCCCGCTACATTTGGGGTGCCTATTGTTATAGGCAAAAATTTTGAAAATTTTCCCGAGGCTGAGACGCTTCGGCAAAGGGCAGGCTTGTTTTCTGTTTCTAATTTTACAGAATTAAAAAATATATTGGACAAACTTATCTCCAATACTTCTTTCAGGGAAAAAACCGGAATGATTTGTGGGCATTTCATAAGTAACAATACTGGAGCTACATCTATAATTATAAAGCATTTAAAAAAGAATTGATAATTAATTCCAAAAAGTTATGGTAAGATGTTAAATTTGAGTAGTTTTGATTCGTATTTAATACTAAATCTAACAACATAAAAAAAGTAATTTTAGCTATTGCGCTTATTTTTACAGCAAGTATCACAATGGTATCTTGCAGGGAAACAGAAACTAAAACAGAAAAAACTGAGATAATCAGGGAAGTGGAAGTTAAATCTGAAGAAAGCAAAGGTGCTTTAGAAAGAGCTGCAGAAAGAGCTGACAAAGAAGTAAACAAAGAAATTGACAAACAAATTGATAAAATAGGAGACGATAACTAATCCTTATTTGTTAGAACGTTAGAACCAATAAGAAATGAGCTGCTTTTGCGGCTCATTTTTGTTTTTGGAAGTTGCTGATTTGGGCTTTTAAATCGCGCATGGAATCTTGCAATTGCTGTAATAAATAATTATCAGCAGGTTCTTCTATACCAAAAGACAGTTTACTGTTCACCTGCCACATCTCTTGAATATCTTTAATATTGACCTCAATGGGAAGATAAGCAGGATTGAGCGATATAAGTCTTATTTTAGAGGCGTTAGGTAACTTCTGTATTTTTTTTACCAACAGAGAATCCTGCAATACCACCACATATACCCGGTTGTCTGCGACTTCTCCCAAGTCATTAACTGCTCTTCCTATTACCCATTCTTGTGGCCTTATACTGGGAAGCATACTATCTCCTTCTACTTGAAAACCTCTGTAGGTCGCATTCCTGTATTGTGGCAAAGGAAGATCAAACGCAGGAAGTTGCTCAAACCATTGGGAATCTTGTGTATTTTGAGGGTACCCTGCTGCTGCTTTTTGATTTACAAGAAGAATATTTTCATTCTGTTGTGAATTAACAGTAATGATTTTTGGGGTAATTTCTACTGATGTATTCTTTTTATATTTAAAAGCACTTTCCCCGTAGAGCCAGAGCGGATTTATATCAAACAACTTTAATAATTTAACCACAACCTGACCGGTGATTTTAGTCTTTGCCCTTTCAATATCGGCGGTGGAAGAAGGTATATCCAACAACTCAGCAAATGCCTGTTGGGTATAATTATTCTCCACTCTAATTTCTTTAAACCGAATGAATTCAATAGAAACCTCTTTTTTCATGCCTGAAATTTAAAACATATATGGAACATTTCCAATTTTCTAATGCTTTATTTGACAAGTTTTAGGAAAATTTCCAATAAAAAGTATCGCATTGAGAATAAATCTTTTAAAATTTAAAATGTTAAAAAAAATTTATTACTTTTGTCCTTTAATAACCATAAAAAACTTAACATATGAAAAGAGTAATTTTAGGTACTTTTGCATTGCTATTTGCAGTTTCTATTTCTTCTTGCAGAGATAAAGAAAACAAAGCAGAAGATACTATGGAAGACATTGAAGAAACTAAACAAGAAGCAATCGAAGACATTAATGAAGACGTTCGTGAATATGAAGAAGCAGTAGAAGATACAATTTCTTAAGCCTGCTTTAAAGTCTCTATTTTAAAACTTCGAAAAATTAAAAGCTCCCATTGTGGAGCTTTTTTTTTTGGAAATAATTTTAACATTGTTAACAACTTGTTAGTATCTTTTTTCAATTAATATCGACAAAAAGCATATTTATCCGTTTATTTGCAATATTAAATAACATAAAAACTACTCTCATGAAAAAATTAATGTTTATTTTGGCTATCGCTGCGCTTGCAGCAAGGTGCACTCCGGAATCTTTTGGAACTGACGAACAAAACCTTGACAAAGCGAAATATGAAATACCGCCTAACGGATAGGAAAAAAGACTTACTAAAAGGCGGCGTATTATCAATAATTTTGATTTCTACGCCCTTTTTATTTTATATATATAAGTATGCACCCGCCGATGATACTACCTGGGATACATGGATAGGAAGGTTTGAATCCGGGGCTTTCAGCAATGTACAAACCTATATGCATGCTTTATTCACAAAAGTCACTTTTGTTATCCTAACGGGTATTTGGTTTTTAACTTCAAACAAATGGTGGCGCTATGCAATTTTGGTTCCTTTTACCATGTTTCTCTTTCAACTCTCTGGAGTAATAAGTTACAAAGTAAAGTATATGGACGAATATGATTTTTGGGACGCACTCCCATTTATTTTACCCATCCTGTTTTTTCTAGCTTTTATATCCCATCGCTTAAGTATACGTAAACCAAAAAGCACCCTCGATGAGGAAGCAGATGAAGAAATAAAAAATATGTTTAGTGACAAAATGTAATAAAAAAGCCCTTATAAAAAGGGCTTTTTTTGTACTCGGAGCGGGACTTGAACCCGCACGGGCATTTCTGCCCACTGGATTTTAAGTCCAGCGTGTCTACCAATTCCACCATCCGAGCGTGGAATTTAAAAATTTAAACCCGCAATTTAAGCAGATTCAAAATTGAGCGAAAAACGGGATTCGAACCCGCGACCTCCACCTTGGCAAGGTGGCGCTCTACCAACTGAGCTATTTTCGCATTCATACCCACGTAGGTGGGTATCTCGTCAATATGTTTTCAGAACGTTATTTATATATCTTGTCAATTAAACGAGACCTCCATCCGCCTCGGGCGGATAGCGCTCTACCAACTGAGCTATTTTCGCATTCATACCCACGTAGGTGGGTATCTCGTC
>Ga0209284_10002423_pt1 | contig 25491 bp, 16 predicted proteins | sample FRY03_FD_187211 | JGI IMG/M metagenome (GOLD analysis project Ga0209284, IMG submission 187211) | Freshwater microbial communities from Lake Fryxell liftoff mats and glacier meltwater in Antarctica - FRY-03 (SPAdes) (version 2) | ecosystem: Environmental > Aquatic > Freshwater > Ice > Glacier...
TTTACAGCTGAATTGGTTGCCTATTTTCAGAAAATCGGACTAAAACTAGCTCCGGAATATGGGAATAAACTATTAATTCATATGCCAATTTATCACCTTAAAACATCGGGTATTTGGAATTTAAAGACGATACCTGGCTATGAAAGAATGCTTACTGCAAGCAATTCTCCAAAGAGTTTAAAAGCATTAAGTGAATATGTTGAATATGCTTGGCTTTTACCAGAATTATATCAAACAATGTTAAATCCAGTTGAACGCGGGTTAGTCAGAAATATTTTAATTGGAACGTATTTCCCAAATTCTCAACTGTCATATCAAGAAATAAATGCTGAAACCAAGCAATATCTTGAACGACAAGTAACCGATTTTTTAAATGGAATAGCTGCTGACGAAACCAACGAAATGGAATATGAGGTTCGAGGTTCTATCTTCAAGCAACAAGTTCCTAAAATGTATAATTACAGATGCGCTGTTAGCGGTCTGCAAGTAAATTCAGCACATAGCATAAGTATGGTAGATGCTTGTCATATTCAACCTTGGTCATTAAATCATGTCGATACCATTCAAAATGGTATATGCTTAACACCAACATTGCATCGGGCTTTTGATAGAGGTTTAATATCTATTTCAGATGATTACAGGGTAATCGTTTCCAAGACCTTCATGGAAGATAAAAATTCGAGCTACGCCTTACGCCAGTTTAACCGAAAACCATTATTGCTTCCAATCCAAAAGGAATATGCTCCATCATTAGATTTTCTCGAATGGCATCGAGCGAATACTTTTCATGGCTAATAGAATAATGTCTTGGCCAAGTTATTTTGACAATTGCTAATGCCACTGAACTAATAATTAAACAAAAAATCCCGCTCTAAAAGAGACGGGATTCTGAGGTTTCGAGCGGATTCGAACCGCTGTACAAGGTTTTGCAGACCTCTGCCTAGCCACTCGGCCACGAAACCAATGGGGCGACAAAAGTACGAAATAGGCTGTATACTGCAAGGGAAAAATAGAATTTGAGCAATTTAGGTTATTGTAGCCTGATTATCAGTTCTCAGAAAATGAGTACGTCTTCAAACAATCCTTGCAAAGGCAATCCATATATTGCTTTCTGATTTCCGCAAGCTTCTCTTTGCTAACGTATATATTCTCGCACCAACAACCTTCTTTCACAATGCAAGTGAATTTATTGTTGCATTTGGGGCAAGTCTTCTCAACCTTATTTTTAAATAATCCGAATGGCATTTGCTTTATACAATCAAGTGAATTGAAATGCCACCTATGATTCCTTCAATGGGCGGGTTTACTTTGGTTAGGGTGATATCAACAACAGAAATTGCCGGATGATCTTGCTTTAATCTCTTTACAATATTCATGGCAGCATTTTCAAGCAGGTTCGATGGTATTTTCATTTCTTCTTGAATGGCCAAATAAACAGATACATAATTGAGCGCTTGGTGAATGTCGTCCGATTGGGCAGCAGCGCTTAAATCTATTTCTAATGCTACATTTAGTTTGAAGAGCTGACCATTCTCACGTTCATGAGCGTAAACACCATGATGGGCGTGAAACTCCAAATCGTTCAGCAAAATGCGACCTTTCATATTCACCTAACGTGATTAGAGATTAAGTGTTTAAACGATGGTCTTTTTGGTAAAATCGAGGGCTGAAGCAAAACGCTTGATAACTTCCTCTTTTCCAAGAAGTGCACATATTTCGAACATCGAGGGACCAGCAGACAAACCAGTTATTAGAATGCGGAAAGCTTGTAAAACCTGCCCAATTCCAACACCTTTAGATTCCAAATAAGCTTTCGATGCAGCTTCAACAGATAATGCATCAAACTGATTGCAGGCGCCAATGGCTTGCATCCAACCTTCGAGAATTTCCTGAGTTTCGGGTTTCCACTTTTTACGCAGTGTGGCCTCATCCCACGAGAGTGGAGCCTCAAAAAAGAATCGTGCATGCTCCATGAAATCGTTCACGAAGTTGGCGCGTTCCTTCACCAAAGAAACTACAGCTTTAAGGTAATCGAACGAAGCCTCATGTCCTGCAGCTTTAACCAAAGGCTGAAACTGGGTTGCTAATTCCTCATCGCTGCGACGAATCAAATATTGATGGTTGAACCACTTGGCCTTTTCGAAATCGAATTTAGCTCCTGATTTGCTCACGCGATCAAGGCTGAATGCTTGCACTAATTCGTCAAGAGAGAATAATTCTTGGGTCGTTCCTGGATTCCAGCCTAGCATTGCCAAGAAGTTGAGAACAGCTTCAGGATAATATCCTTTTTCGCGGTAGCCACTGACCGTTTCCTTCGTTGTTGGGTCTACCCAATTTAAAGGTGCAACCGGGAATCCTAATCGATCACCGTCGCGCTTACTAAGTTTCCCATTGCCGTCAGGCTTCAATAGTAATGGCAAGTGGGCAAACTCGGGCATCACATCTTCCCAACCAAAATAGCGGTAAAGAAGCACGTGCAGCGGAGCCGATGGAAGCCACTCTTCGCCACGAATAACGTGTGAGATATTCATTAAATAATCGTCCACCACATTTGCTAGGTGGTAAGTAGGCATGCCGTCAGATTTGAATAAAACCTTGTCGTCCATATTTTGCGTGTGAACGACAATCCAACCGCGAATTATGTCATGAAAGCGAACTTCCTCTTGACGAGGTAATTTAATTCTGATTACGTATGGAGCACCTGTTTCGAGCAATCGTTTTACTTCATCCTCGGGCAGGGTCACCGAGTTTTTCATCGAATTACGAGTAACTGCATTGTATTGAGGTGATGCAACTTTAGCGGCTTCGAGTCGTTTGCGCATTTCGTCGAGCTCCTCGGTAGTATCGAATGCGTAATAAGCGTGACCAGATTCTAAAAGTTGATCGGCATAAGCGCGGTAAATTTCCATTCGGTCGCTTTGGCGATATGGAGCGTGTGGTCCACCGTGAACTGGACTTTCAACCGGATTTATACCCAGCCAATCAAGAGCCTCCATGATATATGCTTCTGCGCCGGGGACGAAACGGTTTTGATCGGTATCTTCTATTCGAAGTAAAAAATCACCACCATGCTTTTTGGCAAAGAGGTAATTATACAAAGCAGTGCGCACACCACCGATATGAAGATATCCTGTTGGGGATGGAGCAAAACGAACACGAACTCTGCGATTTGACATAAATTAAATTAGGGGGCGCAAAAATAGGGAAAATGCGTAAGCGATGCAGGCAAAATAAAAGAGATGAATAAAGGGGCTACTGAACTGGAGATATTTATTTAATTAGAGTCTGTCTATAGAGTCCCCTGATGTCGTTGCACTAGTCCGAAAAATGCTCATTTACAAAAGTAAACTGCGCTTTTTCGGCCTTCGTGCGCCTAATCAGAAGCCTCTATAGTTCAAACTCCTGACTCTGTGGACAGACCTTAATTAGAGTCTGTCTATAGAGTCTCCTGATGTCGTTGCACTAGTGCGAAAAATGCTCATTTACAAAAGTAAACTGCGCTTTTTCGCCCTTCGTGCGCCTAATCAGAAGTCTCTATAGTTCAAACTCTTGACTCTGTGGACAGACCTTAATTAGAGTCTGTCTATAGAGTCTCCTGATGTCGTTGCGCTAGTCTGAAAAATGCTCATTTACAAAAGTAAACTGCGCTTTTTTGGCCTTCGTGCGCCTAATCAGAAGCCTCTGTAGTTTAAACTCTATAGTTCAAACTGTTGACTCTATGGACAGACACTAATTATGTAAAATAAAAAAAGTAATAGTGTAATAATTATTTAAATACATTTTAAAGCTGAATAATTAATCATTAATATTAATTCTCTGAAACCTTCGTTTTTACCAAACGACTCGCATCTTTATCCACCAGTAACGCCCAGCGATTATTCGTAAAATCACCCAAAAAACCTGCTTCTAAGCTATTACTTGTGCACTCTAACCAAATCACTTCAGTACCAATAAAGGCACAAACTATTACGTGATTAAATCGATTTTCAACAAAGTTCTCAAAAATAATTTCTTGTTCATTATCTCTTCCTGAACTGACGATACAATAATATGCTGGCAATCCAATTTCTCTTAGCATAGCTTGCATTAAAACGGAAAGAGCTTTGCAATCTCCATATCCTTTTTCAAAGGTAAATTCTGTTGTTTGAGGCTTCCAACCTCCAATCCCTAGTTGTATACTCACATATCTGAAATCCTTCTTTAAAAAATTATATAATGCCTTAATTTTTAAATGCGGATCTTCATATTTATCTGCACTATCATGTACAATCTCCTTTAATTCATCAGGTAACTCATAGCCGTCTTTATTCAATTCAAATAGCCAATTCCCAAAATCTTTCCAAGTAGCCAAAGAGCCTTTTTCGCCATGTATTTCGAAGTTATTTAATGCTAATCTTATTTCCGGATAAAATAACAATCCAATTGAATTTGTTGTGGCAGTCCAATTACCTGTGAACCAAGAGTATGTATCGGATTTCTTTCCATGATTAATTTTTGCCTCAGATATTGAATGACCAGTATGATAATTAAAACCAATATCATTTTTTATTTCAACTGATAAATTCGCGTTTTGCATAGAAATAAACTTATCTCGAATCGGTTGCCAAGTAGGCATATTCAAGGTTCCGTTCACTTTAATTTCATATAAAAAGCTTGTTGTGTATGGATATACTTTGTCTTCAAGAACAACCGAATAACAATGTAGATCTTTAACAACATCTTGTCCTGTAGAATAATATACATCTGGTTTTACATTTAGTAATGGGTCCGATTTAATTCTGTAACCCTTCGCATTATATACGCTTGCATGTTTGATGGAGACTTCATTGGATTTGTCTTGAATAATATGCACATTTCCAAATTTATCTCCTGCTTTATTTAAAACAGTCACAGCCTTTTCGATTTTCAGAATGTAGCTCGAATTATCTTGAATGATGATTTGTGTGTTAAACTGACGAATTATTGCGTTTGCATTCTGCTTAAGCGAATCAGGAATATTTGAAATGCTATATTCTTGAGCTCCCAATGAGCAACAAAAAACAGACGTAATAACATTAAGGTAAAATAATAATCGGCTCATGCTGCTTTGCAATTATATCGGTGTATAAAGTCTGTATTTCCTTAAATGATGTTACTTCGTATTTAGTTTTATTGATAACACGGCGTGACATAACACTTACTTTGTTTTCAATTGTATTAATCTCATACTGGAAAATAATGCCATTATCTGAATAATTAATTAATTTCCGTGCTGGAGTTTTAAATTTCATGTTGACATCAGCAAATTCGACGGTTGAGGTAATTGTTTCTTTTATTGAATGAGTAAATTGGATGTCACTAAAACGCTTATTCGACTTCAATGGATTTGTATTTAATTGGCCAAGATAAAATACTTGAATACTGTCCGATTTGAGTGTGTCTGTTAGTTTTTTGTATAGAGTTATTCTTAAGGCTTCCTGAATATCATGTTGATTCTCAATAACCATGCTATCACTTGGGTAATTAGCATTATAATCTAACCATTTTTTAATTCCGGCACTTGACTTTTCTTTTTCGAGTTCTTTTCTAACTTTTGCAGAATCGAATAAATGAAGTGTAATTGAAGCTTTGATATTTACACTTGTATCTGATTCAACTTGAATTTCATGATGCGTTTTTTCTGTTAGTTGAAGATAGTCAGCCGATAAATCCACGAATAAAGGGTTTTCCTTTATTGGGATTAATGCATCGCCATTATAAGCATCAAGAGGTAAAATATCATCGCTTAAGTATTTATCGGTCGCATCTCTAAATACATAACTGTCGTTGTATTTTATGGCTATAACCATTTGATTTAGCTGTGACTTATCAGGGAACTTTACATTTAAAACTCCCCGACCACGAGAACTAATTATTGCAGGATATGCTTCAAACCCTTTTGCTTTTAGAAATGCTAGTAAAACTAAATTTACTTCTGCAGAAGATCCCTTTTTTAAGTCTAATAATTTAAATACATCATTTTGGGCATTCTCAGACCTTATTCCATTCCATTGAATTGTGTTTTTAACATGCCTCACTATAATATTAATCTTTTCCCTTTCACTAATATCCGGAAGAATCGTAATTGGAAAAAACTTATTTAACCGCTCAATCCTACTGCTCGAAAAAAGCAAATTGTCACTCTTTCCATATTTTTCTGAATATTCTGTCCATGTATCAATCAGTTTTAGGTATGTATCTTTGATTTTTAGCTCATATAAATGAAAGTCCATTGCTGGAATTTCATCTATTAAATTCAAGACAAATGGCTCGTTTTGTCTTCCCTCAATATTATCCATTGAATATTTAAATCTCTTAACTTTTATTTTTGTCTGCGAGCCCAATTCCCTGAAAATTGCAATTTGATTTTTGGGATTCGAATAAAGTGAATCTCCTAAGTTCTCAGATATAATTATGCTTTTTCCTCTGGTAACAGCAGCAACATTGAAGTATTCAGGGATTTCAATTTTAAAAACAGATCTAATTATGGGGTTTCTGTCCTGAAAATTCCATTTTATTAAATTTGCAGTTGCCGGCTCTTCGACAATTATGTGATATTCGATAATAGTCCCCTTTTTAACTTTTGGGAAAAAGATTTTAATCGTATTTGCAGTTATAAATATATCAGTCGAATCTAATTTCTTAGTAATGATTTCATTATTCTTTCCTATTCTATGACTAAATCCCTTAATAGCCACTAGAGGCTCGTATTTCTCAAAGTATTCTCCCCCATAGCGTTCAATCACTATCTCACCTTCATTTTCGCTTTTATCAGAAATGATTTTTATGCGCTTAAACTGCTCTGTGATAATTGTAAATTGTTCACGGATGGCTGAAAAGTAAGTATTAGCAGAATCGTAAAGTATTACTGCTGTGTTTGACGTGTCGTCCTCAAATTTTACATTATTAAAAGCTTCTTTATAAGGTTCGCCGAATTTGAACGTTTGACCACATAATTTAACTTGAAATATGAAACAAATTATTGCAAAGAGGATGGAAATTTTTCTTGTTGATAAATATTTCAACACTAGTGACATAGGCTTTTGTACTTTTGAGCTTGTTGTGCCAATTTATGGAAATTATTAGACCCTACAAGCATGCTTGTAAGAATATTAATCGCTTTATTCCATATTGAATGATTGATATTTTTTTCGGTAAAGATACTTCCTTATGATCGTGTATTTCTAGTACTGTTAGATGTTGTGAAGGTTTGATAGAAATGTCATTGAGGATTTTAGTTGCTTAAGTTTGGTCGGATTGATAGGTTCTTTTTATCTTCACTATTTAAACGGTGAAGATGAATTGTCAATTTTTTTAAACCTTACCATTTAAACCACAAGTTGGTTCGTGCCTTTGCAAATTACAGAAAATCAGCACTTTTGAAAATGAATTTTTCTCACTTAGAAAAAAAGTAATTCGCTTTTCTCCAAGCGAGTAGTACTATTTCCACTCAATCTCAAAAAAATAAGGAATACCTACTTTAACTTATTCTAATTCCTTTCTTATTCTCCAACTTTTAGGCAAACCATTATTAATCCTATTCGATAAGGCATTTCCCCAGCCAAGTGTAATCCCGTCGAATCGCAATTGAACCCATCCTGATGCTCCTCCATTATTAGGAATTGCCTCCTTTTTTAAATACCTAAGGGCTTCTTCCTTGCTTAATTCAATGGCTGAAAAATCCTTATTTAAATCGACAGACATCGCTAATTCGTGATCTGGAATAAAATTCTTGCCTTTAATTTCACCTGCCTTAATACCACATTTAATTATATGTAGATGCTTTTCTATCAAAGATAAATAATCTTCAAAAAAAGTTGGAACTAATAAATTACCTAGGTGATTATGGTGATATTTAATTCCTTTAGTAATTCCAATAAAAGGCTGAATTTCTGAAGGAATTTCTCTCAATTTTGCTGGTCTCATGAGGTTTTGCTGCTCATTCGTTTTTTTCTGAATAACAGCAATGAAGAAACCTTCTCCTTTAACTTGATCGGGATAAAATCTATATCCTAATGATGATTTATATATTTCAGGAAATTGCTTAAATGATTTAATCTCGATTAATTCAGCATTTTCCTCCTCAATTAACCAATTGCATATTTCCTCGTCTTCTTCAATTGAAAAACTACAGGTCGAATAAATTAAAAATGCTCCTTTTTTTAAACTTGGCCATACATCCCCGATTATTCGTTTTTGCCTTGCAGCGCAGTGTTCAACTGCTTCTTGCGACCAATGTTCCATGGCTGCTGGGTCTTTTCTAAACATCCCAGAACCGGAGCAAGGAGCATCAATAATAACAATGTCAAATATGCCTTCTAGCTTGCCAAATTGCCGAGGATCATTATTGCTAACAATCACATTCGGATAGCCCCATCGATCCATATTTTCCTTTAAAATTCCAGCTCTGCTTCGAATTACTTCGTTCGATAAAAGCAATCCTTCACTATCAAGCCACGATGCTACTAAGGTGCTTTTCCCGCCAGGAGCTCCACATAAATCCAAAACAACTAATTCTTTTGAGTCTGGAGATAATTCGTTTAGAATGGTCTGAATGCACATCGAGCTAGCTTCCTGCACATAATATGCACCGCCGTGAAACCTTGGATCTAACGTGAAATCTGGTCGCTCACTTAAATACCTGCCTTCCGAACACCAGCTAACTTTAACATGATCTTGAAATAGATTATTTCCCTTCCGGGGATGTATCCTAAGCGATAATTCCGAATCCTTTTTGTGAGCTTCGATAAATGCACCTTCTTCAAATCCTGGTGCTTGATTCAAATGTTCAATAAATCCGTCCGGAAAAGATTGCTTCATGCGCAAATCTAATCAGAATGAATCAACAGATATGAACTTTTCTAAAAAGCGAGTGCTATTAATCCTAAAATTTTATGGAATTAGCATTGGATGTTTTTCGATTTCTGAATGCTGTTGCAACCTTTTTGTAATTCTATATAACTGCTTGTAAACTTAGTTTTTAAAGACATACTTGCTAAAACTCTAATATTCATTTGCATTTGGTTCTCTGCAAATGCGCGCATGATTAATATATAAATTGTAATATCATCAGGATGCTTTTCAATCAAAAAAAAAAGCACTCCTTTTTGGGGAGTGCTTTAGAGAAAGAAAGGTGACAGATTATTTCACCGCATCGATGATAGCTTTGAAAGCTTCAGGATTGTTCATTGCCAAATCGGCAAGAACTTTACGGTTAATCTGGATGTTTTTCGCGTGGATTTTACCCATGAATTCGCTGTACGACATACCGTGTAAACGAACTCCCGCATTGATACGTTGAATCCAAAGACCGCGGAAATTACGCTTCTTTGTTTTACGATCGCGGTAAGCATAGGTAAGACCTTTCTCAAGAATATTCTTCGCAATTGTGAAGACGTTCTTGCGGGCACCCCAATAGCCCTTGGTCTGATTGAGGATTTTCTTTCTCCTTGCGCGTGAGGCAACGTGGTTGACTGAACGAGGCATAGGCTTTTTTAGGTTTTGTGATGAACAGCGCCAGAAATCAATCTGAGCTTTATGCTGGGCATCTGGTTAATGAATAAAACTGTTTACTTTCCGATTGCAAGCATTCTCTTTACGAGACCTTCATCAGCCTTAGAAACTAAAGTAGAATGACCTAGACGGCGCTTCTGATCTTTAGATTTCTTAGTTAGAATGTGCCTCATATACGCATGCTTACGTTTGATTTTTCCAGAAGCAGTAAGCTTGAAGCGCTTCTTTGCACTGGAATTGGTTTTCATTTTCGGCATTGTGAATTGGTATTAGGGTTATTTATTTTTTTCTCTTTGGTGAAATGTAGATGATCATACGCTTGCCTTCTAGTTCAGGCATACTTTCTACTTTTCCCCACTCTTCTAATTCAGCAGCAAACTTCAACAATAGAATCTCACCCTTGTCTTTAAACAAAATTGATCTTCCCTTGAAGAATACAAATGCCTTCACTTTTGAGCCCTCTTGCAAGAACTTTTTCGCATGATTTAACTTGAACGTAAAATCGTGGTCATCAGTGTTAGGACCAAATCTTACCTCTTTGATGGTAATTTTGGTGGCTTTCGCCTTCATCTCTTTCTGCTTCTTCTTTTGCTCGTAAAGAAACTTCTTGTAGTCGATTACGCGACAAACCGGAGGATCCGCATTTGGCACAATCTCAACTAAATCAAGCTCCATATCACGAGCAATCTTTAATGCTTCCTCAAAAGAATGAACTGTAGGCTCAATTCCATCACCGACTAAACGCACCTGCATTACGCCGATGATTCGGTTATTGATTCTGTGAGCCTCTTCTTTTTTTTGCGGTCCTCGGTTAAATGGCCTCGGAGAGCGCGGTGGCATTGCTATAACTTGGTTCCTCCCATATTATTGGTTAGCGTTTAATTGCTCATTAACTTCATTCTGAACTAATCCTGCAAAAGACTCGATGCTCATTGAACCTAAGTCCCCTTCACCATGCTTTCGAACTGAAACTGAGTCACTTGACTCTTCTTTCTCTCCTACTATTAGCATGAACGGAACTTTTGAAACTTCCGCGTCTCGTATCTTCTTGCCGGCACGCTCATCACGTTCGTCAACGGTGGCGCGAATATCGTAATTTTTAAGCAGTTGTAAAACTTTTTTTGAATACTCGTTAAACTTCTCTGAAATAGGCAGAATTATTACCTGTTCAGGAGTTAGCCATAGTGGAAAATTACCTGCACAGTGCTCAATCAACACCGCAACAAAGCGTTCCATCGACCCAAAAGGTGCTCTGTGAATCATCACAGGACGATGTTTTTGGTTGTCAGCACCCATATATTCCAATTCAAAACGCTCAGGTAAATTGTAATCTACTTGAATCGTTCCTAATTGCCAGCGACGCCCAATAGCATCTTTTACCATAAAATCGAGCTTAGGACCGTAGAATGCAGCTTCACCCAAGACAACAACAGTCTTTAGTTCCCGTTCAGATGCAGCCTCTATAATCGCGGTTTCTGCCTTTTCCCAGTTTTCGTCAGAACCAATATACTTGGCCTTATTCTCAGGATCGCGCAATGAAATCTGTGCTGTAAAATCCCTGAAATCCAAGGCTTTAAATATCATGAAAACCAAATCAATCACCTTCAAAAATTCGTCCTTCACCTGATCTGGGCGACAGAAAATATGGGCATCATCCTGAGTAAATCCGCGAACGCGTGTTAATCCATGCAATTCGCCACTTTGTTCATAACGATAAACAGTTCCAAATTCAGCCAAACGAATTGGCAAGTCACGATAAGAATGTGGCTTATGCTTATATATCTCGCAGTGATGCGGACAATTCATTGGTTTCAAGAAAAACTCTTCACCTTCGTTAGGAGTCTTTATCGGTTGAAAAGAATCAGCTCCATATTTATCGTAGTGACCCGAAGTTACATACAAATCTTTGTGCGCGATATGTGGCGTAATTACTTGAACATAACCAGTTTCAGCTTGTGCCTTTTTCAAGTAGTCAGTTAACCGCTCGCGCAAAGCAGTTCCTTTTGGTAACCACATCGGCAAACCTTGTCCAACTTTTTCAGAGAACATAAACAGTTCTAGTTCTTTTCCTAACTTTCTGTGGTCGCGCTTTTTAGCTTCTTCCAACAATAAAAGGTATTCTTCAAGCTCAGCCGCTTTTGTAAAGGTGATACCATATATACGTGTGAGCTGCTTGTTTTTTTCGTCGCCTTTCCAGTAAGCTCCAGCAACGCTCATTAACTTAATGGCCTTAATAAAGCCAGTATCAGGAATATGAGGTCCGCGACATAAATCAACAAAATTACCTTGCTGATAAAATGTAATGGTGCCGTCTTGAAGCGCTTCAAGTAAGTCTAATTTGTACTCGTCGTTTTTCTCTGTGAAATATGCAAGTGCATCAGATTTCGAAATGTCTTTGCGAATGAACTGACTCTTTTGCTTTGCCAATTCTTTCATTTTCGTCTCAATCGCAGGCAAATCTTCTGAAGAAATACTTTTTCCTCCTAAATCAACATCATAATAGAAGCCATGTTCGATGGGCGGACCAATTCCGAACTTTATTCCAGGATAAATTGATTCCAAAGCTTCTGCCAGTAGGTGGGCAGAACTATGCCACATTGTGCGTTTGCCTTCAGGATCGCTCCATGTAAGCAATTTCACTGTAGAATCTATCGTTATAACGCGTGTTGCGTCTTGAACTTCTTCATTTACAATGGCCGAAAGGACGTTTCTCGCTAATCCTTCGCTTATACTTTTTGCAATATCAATGGCTGTAACTCCACTTTCGTATTGGCGTACAGAACCATCAGGCAAGGTGATATTAATCATAATAGGGTTAAAATTCAGGGAGGCAAAGATAAGCACTTTAGAAACTTTGTGTAACAAACTTTTTCTTGAGCAATTTTTAATAATTTAGCTAAAATTAAATCCATGAAATCTTTATTTGTAATCCTTATTTTACTTGCAAATTCGATATTTGTTGAGGCTCAAATAGATACTCTTACTCCGATAGAGCTTCGAGAAGGATCTCTTAATGATCAGGTATTTACTATTTGTGAAGTGATGCCCGAATACGGAGAAGGCGGTTCTGCTGCATTAATGAAGTTTCTTTCTACAAATATTAAGTATCCAGATTATTCCATGGATAACGGATTAGAAGGAACAGTTTTTATAAGTTTTGTAGTTAACAAAAAAGGTAGTTTGGAGGATATTCGGCCCATCAGAGAAGTCTCTGGCGCGCCCGATTTAACCCTTGAAGCAATTCGAGTAATAAAATTAACCGAGGGCAAATGGAAACCTGGTATGCAAAATGGGAAACTCGTTAAAGTGAACTATAATTTACCAATAAAATTTAAATTACAGTAATTATAGTAGCTTATTTAATTGCCAATTAATTATTCTGAAAGCAAATTGATTTTCAGTCTTATTGATTATTTGCTTTTTACCTATTCATGATTATTTACAAGTGAATAAATTATTATTTCTTGATTTAATTTCATTCAATACCAAATACTCAATACCAAATACTTAATACTTTCTTGGAGGTGCCCCTTTCCGCAAAAGCTTCAAGGGTCGTGCTTTCGCTGCAAGTCCTCGCTAATGCTTATCAAAGTCTCGCAAGCTCGTCTTAGCTAATCATAAGCTGTGGGCTTTCCGCTACAATCACTCACCCGGAATTTCGTATTAATTAATTATTTGATCCCGTTTTTTTATTTATTTTTCTCCTTTCTCCTTCCTTGACCCTGGAATGAGCTTGTCGAATTCCCTTTCTCCTTCCTTAACCCTGGAATGAGCTTGTCGAATTCCCTTTCTCCTTCCTTGACCCTGGAATGAGCTTGTCGAATTCCCTTTCTTCTTCCTTAACCCTGGAATGAGCTTGTCGAATTCCCTTTCTCCTTCCTTAACCCTGGAATGAGCTTGTCGAATTCCCTTTCTCCAATTTACCATCCACTCAACAATAAATTCTTTGCTGCTTTAAAACTACATTTTTGATATTTCGAATATGCTAATGCAGCACTATTTCTAATCGCAACCGCATCTTCATTTTTAATATACGAATGTATTGCATCATGAATGGTATAGGCCTCTGGACACATCAACCCACTCGTCCATAAAAGCGGATTAACATTTGCCGATTTTAATTCTTTCGAAAAGTAGTGTTTGCTATAACATGCTAAGACCATTAAATCGCGACGTTTATTATCTGTATTGACAAAACTTTGAGATAATTTAAAATCCATCAAGCCATCATGACCGATGTATGCTAGCAAATTAGCATTGCCGCCAATTCCTAAATTAACAGTTCCAGTTTTTAATGTCTCTAGTTTCTTGCCGCAGGCGCTGTTTAAAAAATCTAAAGTGCATTGCTGAATAAACTGACCATCATATGCATCAGCAATTAAATAGTAGTTTTCAGTTTTATGTTTAAATATTAAGCGTTCTAAAATTGGTGCCGAAGCTTTTCGAGTCTCAATAAACTGCCATTCTGCACTTTTCTTGAAGTAAGTCCGAATGCCAAAAGCGCAGCCCCAATAAAGATTGTTATTTGCATCTTGTCCATTCCCGATTTTTTTAGGAACAGGAACAATTCCTTGATAAGTATTATCGCAAAGAGCAACGAATATATGTACTGTCTTTAGAACTGACAAAGCATTCTTATCTTCTGAAACTAAAAAGTTGACGGATCCCTTTAATTCATAGTTGATAATAAATAAACTACAAATAAACAGGAGTAAAAAGGATGCTCTCATCAACGACTTAATTTAATGAATAGGTTGGAACATTTTAAAATAACGTCTTTTTTTATTATTTATTCCTACTTATTCAAATTTCTAATAGCCTTTTTAAAGGTTAAATAAATAGGGCCCAATAAAAAGTCAGAAACTCGTCAGATGCGAGACAAGAGGATTTTTTGACGTACAAATAGTACTTCAAAATACTCTTAACGAAGCAGATGGCGTTTTGCTGGCTAAGCCAAATTCTAGAAAACAATAAAAATAATAATTTGTGATGCATACAATCTGATCAATTTCGTCAAATAATTCACAGCAAATCAAAAATTAAACATCATAATATTCACATAATCAAAATTTTAGGTGTTTTTAAGTGGACCCTAAATAGTGTCTGTCCACAGAGTCAGGAGTTTGAACTATAGAGGCTTCTGATTAGGCGCATGAAGGCCAAAAAAGCGCAGTTTACTTTTGTAAATGAGCATTTTTTGGACTAGTGCAACGACATCAGGAGACTCTATAGACAGACTCTAAATAACGGCATCTTATTTCTTTTCAAGTAGCAAGGTGTAAACATTCACATCTGCCGCAGCATTAATTACCTCTCTAAAATGCTCAAATTCTGAAGGTGGATAAACACTACGAGCATAGTATTCAAAAATCTCCAAGATAATTTTACCGTCTTTTTCATTCACTTGAATGTCAATTCCAAAAAGCTCATTTCCACTGGAATCTTTATACTCTAAATGCTTATTCTTCCCTTCAAAACCTTTGGCTTTGTATCCTTCAGGTATGTTAATTTCCAAAATAACTTTATGGTCATGAGGAAAGTAATTATCAATTGGATACTTTCTTTCCTTCTCTTTATAAAGCTCTACCTGACGTCCTATGAGCAAACCATATTTGAAAAGTATATTATTTCCTACGCTTTCAGAGAACTCTTCTGTTGTCCATTGATACTTCATCTCTATAGGCTGAACATATTCGGAATATTTATTCAAGTCATAGTGATTTACTTCGATAATCTTAAAATCTCCCTCCTTCTTATCATCTCTAACTGATTCTTCTGTAAACTCATTGGCTTTATCTTTATCATTAAGTGTGTAAATTAATTTTCTAGAATCTATACCATGTCCTGTTCCTATGTAATGCGTTTGAATGATTGAGTTCATGTCTTCATCCCAATTAACTTTAATGTCAATATTCCTAACCGAAAGTGAACGATGACGATCTGGAATACTATCAATTCTTGTAACCCCCGAAATCCCTTCGCCGATTAACATCGGTTTTACAAACATGGCTTTCTGCCCTTCATATGTATAGCTAATATCACCACCTCGGTACTCATAATCCGAGGGATCCATAAAAGATTTTAAATCAGTTAAATAAAATAGTGGAATGGTGATATAGGCTGAAGAGGGAAAATTTTGGTCAAATAATTTCTTTGTTCGAGGCACAGTAACAGCTAGTTGCCATTTTATATCCAAAGATTGAAATATCATAATATAGATTCTCAAGACTGAATAAACATCCGCATATTTCTGACTAAATAATTTCTCAACATTACTTATGTACGGATATTCTTCTGATATATTAATATTGCTTTTCATGTATGTTTCTATCTCATACAATTGCTCTTTTCCATTTAATTTGCTCCAGTTTTGTTTCAAGACAAGCTTGTCAATAAATTTCTTCTCGGATTTCTCTGTGTTTACTAAAGATTCCATCAAACCTCGCCCTTTATTAGCCCACGAATTTAGTTTTGTCCCTGATGAAAAATTCTGTGACAACGTAAATTCAACTCTTGCTGAACGAGTGTTTTTAAAGGCGTATTCCTCGCTTTCAAATGGTAGAACTTTGCCAAAATCGGCATATAAATATCTAAAATTAGAATATTCCTCAAGTGTATCTTTTAATTCTTGTGTTATTCCGTAGGATTTGGAGGTAAATTTCAAATGGCTTGGGCAAGCTACAGATACATATCTGCTTAGCGAAGAATAATTATCTTCTAGAGTAACTGAGCCATTGTCATTAAAACGCTGCAATTCTATTGTCAAGCGTTCTAGCATTTGTCCTTTCTTCAGACCTTCAACTGCGAGCATTCGCAGCTTGCTATCTTGAGATTCTTTTGATTCCTTTAAATCAGACTTTCCGAATTCTCTTACAATTTTTCCATTGTCAATAATTCTTACCTTAAAAACATGAAGGGAGTCTGATGACGAATTCGATATATATATTTTATTATTGTCATCAATAGATTTTTCCGAGTTTAAGTAAACTAATTTGTGAATTATCACAGCTCGGATGTTATACTCAGTATTTGGAAGTAATCCATACCAAATCATGCTTTTATTGAAAATATAAACCGCCTCTTCATTATCTGCAGCTATTTTACCATCTATCGTTTCGATTTTCTCAGAAAAATCATAATCAAATGGATTATATGTTAATTGAGAGAATGATGAAATAAATGGGAATAGTAATAAAATCGGGAAAATTAATTTTTTCATTGATTCTTAATTTATTATTGTGGCTTTACAACAATTGATTCTTTAAAACTTTTATTTATAGCTCCAACTCCCCGATTCCATTGTTCAAAATCGTTGTCTTTTAAAAATAATGTATTCACTTCCAAAATAGAATTCATTTCAAAATGATTACCACTTTCTGAAAATATCCTATCAAAACGAATTAATTCTGAGTTGTAATTTACATTCAATGGAAGGGAGGAGGCTTTATAATTATTTGGTAATTCCATCTTTAAGTGAAAGATTTCAGTGTTTTTGTATGAATATTCTACTGGTATATTTTTCCTTTCATTGGATATTTTCTCATTCATAATTGGTTTTCTAAAATGAGGGTTGAAGTAGAATTCCTTATCAATTTTATTCGCAAAATCAGGCATTATAATATTGTATGATATTTGAAATGGAGCATTGTTATCTGTCAAATTTGATATTTCATAATTAATCACTTTAGCTTTATCATAATTATGTTTAATTAATGATTCAACTAATTCTTTTTTCTTTTGATCATTTAGTGATGTGTAAAAAGACACAATTCGCCATCGATATAATCCACCAAAACTAAGTTTTCCCTTGAGCTCTAAACCACCATCAACAGACATTTTTGCTTGTACCGAATCTCTGCGATAATTAATTGATTTATCAATTTCCGGAACCTTAATAATTTCATAATTGTTTTCGTCAATTGAAATCATTGCTTCTTTTCCTTGTATAAATGAACTTGGTAAATCACTTTTTAGTCCTTCTGCTGTTGGATCATAGAAGTGCCATTTCCCTTGCATCTTCTTGGCAAGTATCATATGGTTTGAACTTGAATTTATCGGCAAATCAGCATATGAATACGGAATATCTCTTGTCCCAATCCACGCTAAATTTGATTGTATCTTGCAAGCCTTCAACATATATTGCATTAAAGACGCCATATCTTTGCAATCTCCGTATCTGCGGTCGAATACTGCATTTGAGGGCCTAGGAACATATCCACTCAAACCATCTTCAATTGCAATATATCTGATATGTCCTTGAATCCAATAGAGTATATCTTCAATAATTTGGAGGCTATCTTTTATATCGACTGTTTTTTTAATTGAATCAGCTACAGCCGACAACTCTTTACTACAGACTTCATCATTTAAATTTTTAATGTAACTGTAATTTTGCTTATACAATTGATCTGTAGTTCCTAAGATTTCAGTTTTACTCGATTTATCAGAATAAGATTGTATTAAATAAAAGATGTGAGGTTTAAAATAAGCAGATCCTGGTTCGTTATCATACTCCTTTCCTGAACGAGAATTCTTCATCACCATTTCTGTCCATTTGACTTTACCTTTAGTATCAGAACTTTTTACTAGTGCAGTCGTGTCTCCAAACAATTTTAATTTGATGTCAAACCCCTCGTCATATTCAATTCTAAATATTGATTTTACTAAGGGAAGAGTTGTTATCGGTTTGAAATAGAATGGAAAAACAAACATCGGATCAAGTACTTGATGCTCATATTTTAATTCCGTTATTGAATACTTCTCAACCGCAGGTAGAACAACTGTTGCTTGCTTCATATCATCATAAAATAAGCCGTCTTTAACTTTTGATGTATGGGTGGCAGGTTTAGTTCCTATTTTTTTATAGCCATTATCTGTTTTAATAAACGTATTAGCCGAAATATATTTTAATGGGAAAAATTTATCTGAGTATGGAATCTCAAACTCTTGTCCTGCAGCTGAACCTTCGTTCAAAAAAAGAATGTGTTCTACATATGTAACATAAATTAGTGGTTTACCTTTATTGAATGATATTCTTACTTTCTCACTTCTGTTTAATACAATAGCCTTCGCGTCTCCTGCGAGTTTTAAAACTTCTTCTTCATTATATATTGGAATCTGGCTTGTCGCATAATTTCCCGTTAAAAAGAAAACAGAAAAAAGGCATGCAGTGAAAAATTTATTCAGAAATCTCATAACCGAATTCAAAGTTTGCTTTTCTTAACAATTCTCCTTTTTGATTATAATACTCTGCGGGTCCATGTAATGTGCCTGATTTAAAAGTTCCTAAAAAGGCTAGTTTCCCGTTTGAATGAAACATTTTTTGAGTTCCTTCAATTTTTCCCATTGAATAATTTGTTTCTTCGTACACCTGTCCATTTGGGTGATATTCTAAATATGGTCCATCTAATTGTCCATCTGAATAATTCGAATGATATAATAATTTTCCTTCCGAACTGTAACGTTTATATGCCCCGATTCTTGCACCATTTTTCATAGTCATGTGCAAAGCTTCTTTTCCGTTAGGATAGTATGTGATTATTTCACCAGTTTGATTTGTGAAGGGAATTATTACTTTTTCGCCCTTCTCATTTAATCCAGAATAGGAAACCAAATTTCCGTTGTAATAATACCGTTCAAGGATGACTGTACCATTAGGATCTAAAACAGTTGTTGAACCACTGATCTCATCGTCGTTGTTATAATAAATTGCTTGTTTGGTTCCATTTGGATAGTAATAAATCTCTTGTCCCTGTTGGTTGCCAAGATCGTAATAGCTTTCACTTTCTTTATTGCCCAACTCATCGTAATTTACCTCCGTAGAATCTAAATTACCATTTATATAAAAGCGCTCAGAACGTTTAATACCTGAAGAGTAAAATTGCACACTCTTACCTTCGGGAGTGCCATTAATATAATCCGCTTCTGCCGAGAGTCTATTTTTACCTCTATAAAATTTCCATGGACCTTGATTAGCTCCGTTGATTTTTTTGCCTTCTGAGGTGATATATTTTTGATTTCCTTTTATCTTCAAATCATTTTCTCCAGCAAATAATTTTAGGCTGTCAATTTCATTTTGTTCCTTGTCGTAGAATGTTTCTTCCATCAACTCGCCACTTTCATATTTATAAAATAAACTGCGAGTTCCATCGGTGTAATATTCGGTATTCGCTTTAAGTTCGTTTCCTTCATACCATGATTCTTCAGCAATTATTCCTGATATATAGTATTCCGTAAAAAGACCATTGCGTTCACCATTGATATAATAACCAGCGGAACGAATATTACCATTTACATAATATTCGCGTTGATACCCTTGCCTTAGTCCATTTAAATCGTAAAATACCTCGGAATTTAGTTTACCGTTGTGATGATACTTACCATATTTTCCACTCAAGTTTCCGTTTACATATCCAAATTTTGCTGAAATACTACCATCAGGATGGTATTTTTCGAACTCACCGTCAAACTCACCTTTTCTATAAATACCCTTTTCAGTTACATTTCCATATGGAGTATGTCTTATCCAATCTATTGCACTTCCACTTTCTTCTTTTGAAAAAATAACTTTCCCCGATTTATCTAAAAACTTATAATTACTTAAACGTTCATTCTTAAACTGTAATTGAGCATACTCTTTTCCATCTGTTCCATCATACCATACTGAAGGGCCATTAATTTTTCCGTTTTTATATTCTAGAGTAGTATTTAATAGACCCTTTTCTGTGTAGGATTTACTAATTCCATTTAATTTACCGTTATTATAAACGCTAGAATCTCTAATAATTCCATTTCTATAATATAAAACCGATAACCCTGAGCGTTTATCGTTGTCATAATTTACGACCTCTTTTATTTTTCCATCAGGGTAAAAAACTTTAATAGTTCCTGTTAGCTTATCATCTTTATAATTTCCGACTTGCTGAGTTTTTCCATTTGTATGAAATTCCTTGTAAGGACTAAGTTCGCCGGGGCCTTTAACTTCTCTTTCATAGTTTAAATGACCATTAAAATCGTATCTTCTTAAAAAACCTTTAATGTTTCCGTTAGAAACATCAATTTGTCTTTTCATTGCTCCATTAGGATGGTATTCAGTGTAAACACCATCAATTAGCCCCTTTATTTTATTCCCTGATTCTTTTTTATTTCCGTTTCGGTAATAGCTTGTATAGGAATAGCTATTCTCGACAGATGTGTAATTTTCTTTACCCGATAAGTTGCCATTTTTATGATAATATAACCATTCAGTAGATTTTTTTGATTCTGAATTTAAATCTCCAACAGCCTCTAACTCTCCATTACTATGATAATAATGCCATTTTCCGATTTTCTTATCATTTTCAACCTTTCCAGATGAATGAAGTTGACCATTTGTGTAATAGGAGAGGAGCATATCCTGCCCAAATCCGAATCTCTCCTGAAAATTGTCTTTTTTGATTTTAACTAAATAGCGTTTATTCCATTCTTTAAATTTTTCAATTTCAGATTTTTTGGAGTTTAGCAACTTCGCTACTGCCGGAGCTGAACCCAGTTCGTCAATTCCAGATAGAACACATCCTTCAAATAAATTCTCTTTGGCTATTTGCTGGTAATAGTTTAAATAAAAATCATACATATATTCATGTTTACCTAGTTCAATTTGAGCTAAAGTTTCAAGAATTAATTGCATTTGACGAATATATTTCTCCTCAAGTTTTAATTTGAGTTTATACTTACTTGTAAAACTTACTTTCGACTTTACAAGCTGATTGAGTTCTTCCAATTCATCAAATGAACCAATCAAATCTGAGGGGATGTTATATTTACTTGTGAAATTATCATCCGATTGCAAATTCATTGATTTTACCAAGGCAAGCTGGTCATCGCCAGAATTTAAATTGAGACTAGCGAAATGAGAGGCTAAAATTGCTAACGCTGGCTGTCCTGATAAATAAGCAAGTTCTGAATTATAAACATGAACTTTATAATAGTAGGGATTTATCCTAAATGCCGAATCTAATTGCTTTGTGGCATAACCCCAATCGCTCTCTTCGTATGCTAAATGCGCGTGCTCAGCATACAATTCGGCATTGTATGGATACTTTTTCTTTAATGCGAAAATTATTGAATAGGAATCAGCACGGTTTTGTAATTTTTGCAAAGCTCTAGCAACTATAATGGAATTCCGAATGGTATTTCCATCTTCTATTTTCTCTGATAGTTTGGCTGCCATTATGGCTTCGTCATACTTTTTAAGTTTCATGTAGCATGTAGCCTTTTCATAAACCGCTGAAGCATAATTAGTGTCTTGAGAATAGATTTGATTATACCAGTAAAGAGCTGAGTCATACTTTTCTCTATTGTAGGCCGAATAACCATAACGAAGATGAGTCTTTGAATATACAAGTGTATCACCTGCATCCGCCTTCAGTTTCGTCGTAAATACCGTTAATATGACTAAAAAGAAGAAAAGGCGAAGAGGTAAATTTTTAAAAAGCATGTAAGAAGGGTTTAGAAATTTTGCAAAAATGCAGTAAGTTGTAGAATTATTAAATAATTATCAATTATTGATCGATTTTATTTTATTGCCTGAACATTAATGCAAAAAAGATTGAAAGATTCGAAAGATACTTTATTCTCTTTTTCGATTACAAGGGATTGAAAATTTTTTATTTTTCTAAACGAATTGCTAGTAAAAATCAAATTATCTAGAGCTTATGCTTAAAATTTGGGGGGTACTTGAGAATAAAACACAAAAATTCTTTGATATACCCCTAGATAATTTACTTTTGTCGCTGAAAAACCTAAAAATATTTCAAAACTCATGGCAACAATCCGTTTTCAAGCATTAGAATCTCTTATTAACCGCGAATATGTTCCGGTTGGACCACCAGTAAACAAAATTTCGGAGTATTTCGGAAAGCAAGTTTTTGGCGAAAAAGCCATGAGAGAATACCTTAGTAAAGAAGCATATGAGAAAGTTCGTGGTGCTATTGAACACGGTAATCAGCTTGAGCGCGAAATTGCCGATCAGGTTTCTTCAGCTATGAAATCATGGGCTTTGAGTCAAGGAGCAAGTCACTTTACACATTGGTTTCAGCCATTAAATGGCGCTACGGCCGAGAAACATGATTCATTTTTTGAACCTCAGTTAGATGGTTCGGCCATTGAAAATTTCAGTGGTAGTAATTTAATTCAGCAAGAACCTGACGCTTCTTCATTTCCAAGTGGAGGAATACGAAACACATTCGAAGCTCGAGGTTATACTGCTTGGGATCCAAGTTCACCAGCCTTCGTAATTAGTGGCACACTCTGTATTCCTACAATCTTCGTGTCATATACCGGCGAAGCGCTCGATTTTAAAACTCCTTTATTAAAAGCACTTCACGCACTCGATAAAGCTGCGGTTGATGTTTGCCAATATTTCGATAAAAATGTGACCAAGGTAACTGCTACTCTTGGTTGGGAGCAAGAGTATTTCCTAATCGATGAAGCTCTTTATCACGCGCGTCCAGATTTGTCCTTAACTGGCAGAACCTTATTTGGACATTCGCCAGCAAAAGGCCAACAACTCGAAGATCATTATTTTGGAACCATTCCAGAGCGTGTTACTGCTTACATGCGCGACTTTGAGCTTGAGTGCATCAAGTTAGGTGTGCCAATTCGCACGAGACACAATGAAGTTGCTCCAAATCAGTTCGAATGTGCCCCAATGTTTGAAGAAGCAAATCTTGCTGTCGATCATAATCAGTTATTAATGGATGTGATGAGTAAAGTTGCTCGTCGCCACCGCTTCCGCCTTCTTCTGCATGAAAAGCCATTTGCAGGAATCAATGGTTCGGGAAAACACAATAACTGGTCGCTTTCAACAAATACAGGAAAAAATCTATTATCGCCTGGGCGCACTCCAAAAACCAACCTTCAATTCCTGACGTTCTTTATCAACACAATAAAAGCTCTCCATACGCACGCCGATTTAATGCGCGCAGCTATTGCATCCGCAGGAAATGATCACCGACTTGGAGCCAATGAAGCGCCACCAGCAATTATTTCTGCATTTATTGGATCGCAATTGACAGCCGTTTTAAATGAACTTGAGCAAAAAGTTAAGGCTGGAAGCAAAATGACGCCTGATCAAAAAACTGAGCTTAAACTAAATATTGGCAAGATTCCTCAAATTTTATTGGATAACACCGACCGGAATCGTACTTCTCCTTTTGCCTTTACTGGAAACAAATTCGAATTCCGAGCGGTAGGTTCTTCTGCAAATTGTTCTCAGTCAATGATTGTACTTAATACGATGATGGCGCAACAGTTGAAGGAATTTAAGATAGAAGTTGACGGACTTATTTCGAAAAAGAAGCTAGATAAGGACGAAGCTATTTTTCAGGTATTGAAGCGTTATATCACCGAATCAAAAAACATTCGTTTCGAAGGAAATGGATATGGCGATGAATGGGTTAAAGAAGCAGCTAAACGAGGATTAAGCAATTTTGCAAAAACGCCTGAAGCATTGGATGCATTCGTATCGAAACAAAGTATCAAGCTTTTTGAAGATAACGACGTTTTAAACCATCGTGAGATTGAAGCTCGTTATGAAATTCAATTAGAGATGTATACGAAGAAGATTCAAATTGAGTCTCGTGTTATGGGTGATTTGGCTGTAAATCATATTATTCCTACATCTTTGAAGTACCAAACAGAGCTTATAAATAATGTTCGAGGGTTGAAAGAAATTTTCGATGATAAAACATTTAAAAAAGCAGCTCAAGCTCAGCTCGAAATCATTCGAAGCATATCAGAGCACGTTAATATCATAAAAACAGCTGTAGATCAGATGATTGAAACACGAAAAGAGGCGAATAAAATAACTGATGCCCGGAAATTAGCTGATGCATATTGCTATAAAGTTCAGCCATTTTTCGATAAAATAAGATACAGTGTAGATAAATTAGAACTATTAGTTGACGATGAGACTTGGTGTCTGCCAAAGTACCGTGAAATGCTATTTATCAACTAATTCGATTCAATAATTTTGGGAGTAAAGGAGAATTCTGTGAATTCTCCTTCTTTATTTTCAATTGATTTGTAGCTTTACGGATTGTAAATAGTTGTTGAAATAACAAATTTGTTAATTTAGCCCACTGCTTTAAGCATACAAGCGCTACATTATGGTAAAAACCTTAAGATCCTTACTAACTGCAATCATTTTGCTTGCGATTACTGCTACAAACGCTGTAGCACAGCCCAAACGAGTTAAAGAGGCAGATCGCCTTTTTAACAATAAAGAGTATTACGAAGCACTCGAAGCCTACAAAAAAGCTAGCGAAAGTGCGCGTGGTAATAAAGCTTTAAAGGCAGAAGTTACCTACAAACAAGGACTTTGCTACATGGCGTTTAAAGAAACGAAGAAAGCTGAAGTTTGGTTTGCGAAGGCCATCAAAGCGAAATATCAAGACCCAATCGCGATTTTATATCTTGGCGATATGATGCGCGAAAACGGCAAATACGACGAAGCTCTAGCCGAATACGAGAAGTATAGTAAGCTTAAGCCTGATGATCCTCGCGGTCCTGCAGGTGTTGAAAGTTGCAAACTTTCCGTAAAATGGAAAGCTGCTCCAACGAAACACGTTGTAACAAATGTTCGCGATTTGAACTCAAAGTACGACGATTTCTCACCAATCTATTCTCGTAAAAACTTTAAAGAAATTATCTTCACATCAAGCCGTGAAGGATCTATCGGAAATGGAACTGATGGTTGGACAGGTGAGGCTTTCTCTGATATTTACGAAGCTAAGCTTGATCGTAATGGAAAATGGAGCACACCAACAAGTTTCAAAGAGCCTCTTAACTCTAAATATAACGACGGTGCAGCAACGTTAAATCGTAAGTACAGCATCATGTTCTTCACTCGTTGTGAATACGATAAGAACAAAGTTAAAGGGTGTCAAATCTATACAACACGTAAAAAAGGAAATTCTT
>Ga0209284_10002424_pt1 | contig 25485 bp, 28 predicted proteins | sample FRY03_FD_187211 | JGI IMG/M metagenome (GOLD analysis project Ga0209284, IMG submission 187211) | Freshwater microbial communities from Lake Fryxell liftoff mats and glacier meltwater in Antarctica - FRY-03 (SPAdes) (version 2) | ecosystem: Environmental > Aquatic > Freshwater > Ice > Glacier...
ACAAGGTGGTATCGACATAAACGCCAGATGTTGTTTGGATTTTATTAACTTCTTCGGCACCGGCAGCTTGTGCGGTATTGGTTGTTAAGCCAATTATCAGCAAAGAAATGGTTATACCCAATGCCAGTAAGCGAAGTTTCACGAGCCAAAGGTATTGGATAACCCAAGGTGCTGCACAATAGGAATTTGGCTATCCTTTAGATATGAAACGCCACCCCACCATCATTCTGATTGTGATGGCGCTGCTCGCTATTTCTATTAATCCGGCCACAAATGCAGCGACCGTAAAGTCAATCAAGTACACGGCAACAATGAGCAAAGCACATCTGCCAAGTGCGCCAAACAATGGCACTGATGATTACCGTTGTTTTTTGCTAGACCCAAAGGTGACGGAAGACTCAATCATCAAGTCAGTTGAATTTGTTCCGCAAAACAAAGCCTATGTACACCACGCAATTATGTTTCGGGTGACAACTGTCGATCTGCCAGCGGCTATTGCGCTCAATAAAGAGGGTGAAGGTTGGCCATGTTTTGGCGGTTCCGGTGTTGGCTCAATGTTTTCCTCATTTATTACCACCCCGTGGCTAAGTTCTTGGGCGCCAGGACGCGGAAAAGATATTTCCCCAAAGGGTTATGGAATTCCGTTTAAGAAAGGTGAGCAGTTAGTTCTGCAAGTGCATTACAACTTGTTAGCGGTGCCAGGCGCGATAATTCAAAGTGATAGATCAAAGATTGTGCTGGATGCGATTCCCGCCAAAGGTGCAACGGTTAAACAGTTGGAAGTTGAACTTTTTGCGGCTCCAGTTGAGCTTGCCTGCCCGCCCGGTGTGGTTGGCCCACTTTGCGATCGAAGAAAGTCGTTGATCGATCTAGCTAGCAGAACTAGCGTAGGTAGTGCCTTTGAAGCTGCCGGCATAAATGTGCTTTGCTTAGGGGATCCGTTCAATCCAAAATCATCTGTGATTTCCCGTTGCGACCGGGTGGTGACTAAAAATTACAATGTCATTGCCGCAGCCCCTCATATGCACCTTTTGGGAAAAAGTCTGAAATTGATTTTAAATCCAGACACAGCAGCTGAACAGATTTTATTGAATCGAGCCAACTACAACTTTGACGATCAATCCGCCACAAATTTGAAGAAACCAATCGCGGTCAAAAAAGGCGATGTCATCCGAGTTGAGTGCACCTTTGATCCGACCCTTCGACAAAAGTTGCCAGCGCTAAAAGCGTTACCTCCGCGCTATATAACTTGGGGTGAGGGATCCTCCGATGAGATGTGCCTTGCGGTAATTGCCGCGAGTCGATCGACCCTTCCCATCGGGCCCAAATAGTCGATAACGGATCGTAAAGCGAAGGTACTGCTGTGAAATCCGTATCTCTTGCAGGATCTCGACCCGGCATTTACCCTTTGCCATGACTAGTAAAGGTGAGCCGCCCGCGAAGAGGCGATTTATGAACGGCCTTTGGGCTCGTGATCGCTCGCTGATCCCAGTTAAATTTATTGATCAATTAGAAGATATTCTGCATGGATTCTTGGGGCTAATTCTCTTTGCAATCGCGGTTTTAGCCGCCGGTTTCACTTTTTATCGTTTGATTGAGACCCGTCCCTTCTTTCCACTGGGAATGATCCAGGCCATCAATGACATTCTTTTCGTAGTGATTATTTTGGAGATCATGCGCACTGTGATTGTGCGATTTACCGATGGAATTTTCCAGTTGGATAACTTTTTAATTATTGGCGTCATTGCTGCAGTGCGTCACATTCTAACCGTTGGCGCATCCCTAACGATGGGATCTGAAAAGTCTAATGAATCCTTCCGGCGGGCGCTGATGGAGATGGGTGTCAATACCGGAATTGTGCTGGCACTGGTTTTTGCGATATTCCTATCTAGGTCGGCCCGTAAAAATAATTTGAGTAGTTAGCAACCTTTCCCAGCAGCCTCACAAGTAATTGAAAGTGAAAAATCTAACCTTTTGTTGTATCTTTTTCAGCATGAGGAGATATCTGATCCTGGCCTTGGCCATTTCGTTACTATCCTCCACCCAGGCTTTCGCGCATCAACCCGTTATTTTGTTAGCTACCGACACCACAGCGACAAAAGGTCCATTATTAGTTGATGGAACGATCTCTTTTGCTGTTCGTGCATCATTTACAAAGGCAGGTCAAAAGAAAGGATTTCGTGCCGCACTAAGAGTTGGTGATCAACTGGCAATTCAATATTTAATTGTTGATAAGAAGCCAGAAAATTTGCTAAAGAGTTCAAAGCTGCCCAGCATGGTTGTAACTTCGCCAACCGGTAAAAAAATTACAATCAAGTTGAATGAGCGTACAAAGTTTTATGAACCGTATGGTGGGACCAATTATTTGTACCTTGCCCGCTACAACGCACCGGCCGAAGATGGTGTCTACAGTTTTCTCATCTCATCCCGCGCTAAATCTGCAATTACGGTAGCCGTCGGGGAGCGGGAGATAAGCGGAGAAGTAAGTAGAGGCGCGGCACCAACACCGACACCAACTCCTTCGCCGACACCAACTCCTTCGCCGACACCAACTCCTTCGCCGACACCAACTCCTTCGCCGACACCAACTCCGACACCAACTCCGACACCAACTCCGACTGGTTTCACGATGCAACAAGTGGCAGCAAATAATCAGGCCGCTAGTTGCTGGACAGTTATTGATGGTTTTGTTTATAACTTAACGCAGTGGATCAGCAGTCATCCTGGCGGTGCTGGGGCTATTAGATCGCTGTGTGGAATCGATGGCACCGCATCATTTAAGGCACAACATGCCAATCAAAGTAATCCGACCCAACGTTTAAGCGGTTTCCTACTCGGCCCGCTCAGAAGTTAGCTGCAAAGCCACTTTGAAAAATACTTCAGCTGGACGCGGTATGGGAATATTTTTAGTTGTTGCTGGTCTTAGCCACTTCATCTTTCCTAAAGGACTGGACAGAATTGTTCCGGAATTCCTGCCAGGTGATGCGCGCCTTTGGACTTATTTAAGCGGTGTGGCTGAACTCAGTATTGGTGCTGGACTTTTGGCTCCGCTGCGTTTAAAGCTCGGTAAGAACTCTGTTCGTCTGCTCTCGGGATACGCAGCGCTACTACTGTTCATTGCGGTTTATCCAGCTAATATTAAAATGGCAATTGATTGGAGTTCGCGTCCAATGCCAGAACCGCTAATTGCTTACGCCAGGTTGCCGTTGCAGTTTGGCTTATTTTATTGGGCTTGGTCAATCATCAAAACGCTGAGGAGGTGACGATGGGACAGGGTAGCCAGATAGTCGTTATATTTGATGGTGAGTGTAGTTTTTGTAAATCTACGCTTGACTGGCTGCAGCAAAAAGTAAAGTTAAGTGCGCTCCCATTCCAAAGTACAGATCTGAGCCCTTACGGATTAACCCGGCAACAGTGTCAGGTACAGGTTTATGCAATCTGTGAGAACAAAACATTTTCCGGCGCTGCGGCAATTAGCTTCCTCTTACACGAGCGCGGCAATACCTTTTTGTCTGCGACTATCAAACTCTCTGGTGGGTTGGGCAGATCTGGCTACCGCTGGGTTGCATCCCACCGAAGATCATTACCCATTAGGGTTTTTAAGCGGGTTCTGGATCGATCAAATGCCAAACATCGAAGTGCTTAGGCCAGAATAAATCCATGAAAGCTAAAACCAAGAATGGTTTTACACCTAAAATCTGCCAACGGTGTGAGCGCGAGTTTGAGTGGCGCAAGAAGTGGGCACGGGATTGGGAACAGGTTAAGTACTGTTCCGAGAAATGCAAAGCTGGCAAGTAGGCCTTGGAGCTTTTACAAACTGAACCCTGGTTCGTTAAAGCGTAAAAATTTCACCTGGACTGAATTGGCGTGGTGAATCTTTTGGTCCACTAAGTAAGTGCACCTTTCCTTCGCCATGCACTCGCCATTGGTGATTTTCAAAGTTAGTTTCTAGGTCGTTTTTAAGCCCCGTAACCAGCGCGGTAGCTTCATCAATACCTACAACAGATGTTCCTGGGGGAGCGGTTAGTAGTAAACGAGCTGCGCTATCTGGGATCCATCGAAAGAATTTGTCGTAATGCGGAATCGTGCGGATTTCACCAAGCACACCAAGACCAATAGTTCCTTCCTCCTTCGGATGGAAAAAATTGGGGACATGGTTTCCCAAGGCCATTGCCCCTGCGCTACACCCAGCAAGTGAACTCCCGCTCTTCCATGCACTTTCAATTGCCTGCCATACAGGTGTATCAATCAGGGTGCGAGCCAAATATCCAGGATCTCCCCCTGAGATGTAAATCAGTCCAGCATCTGTAATTTCATCTGCGAAATCTTGATTCATTGCGGCTTCGCGATCAAAGATCGGTAAGAACACCTGCCTTGCCCCAATGCGTTGTGCTTGCTCAGCGCCGAGCTTTCGCCAGAACGCTATTCGATCGGAATCTTCTTGACCTGCGGCAGTAGGAATTTGGAGGTAGCGGTCGGCTTTACCTTGGATAATCGCGTTTTGAATGAGTGAGTTCTCCAGCTCCTGCATGATCGGCAAGTACTCACCAGAACCAACTAATGCAAGGGCGCCTCTCATTGCGTCATTCTGCCTCAATTAACTTGAGATTACGAACAGAGGGGAAAAGTAAAGAAATAAAGATTAAGAGATACATCAGCCCTGAGCCATAGAGCAGGGTTAACTCCGGCGTAATTTGATCAGCAAGTGGTCCAGCGATTGCAATACCAATCGGGTGTAGAACATACGAGCCAGATGAATCAGAATATGAAATCCGGGAAAGTTTTTCAGATTCAATCAAAGCACTAAGAATTGTCAAGCAAATAACATTGAAAATATTCACCACAATTCCACTAAGTATCCCAGTTATAAAGATCAACCAAAGTGGACCAGGAATTTCTAAGACTAAAACGAAAGTCGCAAGAAACAGTAGGAGTAACATTGTTGTCTGAAGTGGTTTTTGAATCTGACTTTGAGTGCGATATAACTTCCTACGAGCATCCCTGTCGAAATCGATGCAATTATTAAAGACCAACGAGATGCGACTGTCTTGATTGCGTCCTAATGAATTTCAGATGGCAATTATTTTGATCACCCACGATCTAGCAGCTGTCGCAGGAATTGCCGATCAAATCCAAGTCATGCATGCCGGGCGAATCGCCGAGTCTGCACCTGTGCATTAGTTTTTTTTCGATCCCAGGACGCCCTACACCGTCGGCCTACTGGCATCGATTTCGCGCATTGAAGGGCCACACCATGATCGGCTATCAACAATTCCCTAACTTTTTACCATCGAAGCTGGCCATCTTTCTCGTTGCTACCTGGCACTAAATGACAGGGGTGGCACATGAGTGAATATATTCTTGAAGTACAAGATTTACAGAAATTCTTCCCGTTACCTAGCCAGGGAATATTTAGCCGTGCTAAGGGCGAAAATAAGGCGGTCAACGGTGTTGCACTTGCCTTAGGGTATGGGGAAACGTTCGCCATATCGCGGACCGGGTTGCGGTGATTTATCTCGGAAAAGTTATGGAACTTGCACCTACCGAAGATATCTTTAAAACTCCACACCATCCATATACAAAGGCGCTCATTACTGCCATTCCAATTCTACTTTTATAGGTCTACTCTCTAAGAGAGACGAGGTTGTCCTATGAGACACGATGAAGAAGATCCGCTATCTGGGTTAGAGACATTTACAAGCAGGTCAAACATTGTGACAGAATTACATTATAAATTTCCCAAAGCCACACCACAACGGCGTCTGAGTAGTTTGGTAGTGGATTTAATTTTGCAATTGGTGACTTTCGGTATGGGTTGGTTGATTTGGTCCTTTGCCACCTGGGGACAAGGACAGACACCGGGCAAACAATTACTGAAACTTCGCGTGTATAGCCAAGATTCAAAACAGCCGGTTACTTGGGGACATATGGCGCTAAGACAACTCTTACTACCCTTAACTTTAGGGTTAGCACTTTTCCTAATTATCGCTACCTCAGAAAGTATTAACGCTTCCAGGAATTCATTTGATCTAACCTTGCCGCTGGCAACCGTATATATTTCATATACAGGATTTCTGATATTAGTTTTATTAGATGCCATTTGGATTTTAAAAGATGGAGCGAGACAACGACTTGTAGACAAAATTGCAAAGACGGATGTACTCGATGAAGCACTCACGAGGATTTGAGATCAGGCCAGATCAAAGTTCTACTAAGTAAGGGGAAATTTTATGAGTAATGCACACTGCGCCCAACATGACTTTGTAGTCGACAAGGATGGTCAAGTGACCTGTTCAATCTGCGGGACCATGGATGATGAGATGCCCCAAAGTGGAGATCAATGTCTGCTGAACCATGAAAAAAAACCAACTGTTGAAGATCCGTACTCTGGCGTGGGTGATGTAAAGGATTTTGAGTAGTCTGTTTGTAAGAATGGCCAGGAAGGCCTCAGGGTTAAAGATATTGCCCAATCCACGCTCTGGCATTACCTTTCCCAGCGATTCAACGGAGGATTTGGTGGAAATTAGAAAATAATGCGTGTCTGATAGTGGAATATCCGCATCTTTCAATATTTTTGCCTGATGAACTCCTCGAGCGCCATTCTTCAAGAGCTCGAGAGCGAGGCAATTTATATCCTTCGCGAGACCGCCGCCGCCTTTAGCCATCCCGTATTAATGTACTCAATCGGTAAGGACTCGACTGTTTTGCTGCACCTGGCACGCAAGGCCTTCTTCCCGCGGGCGATTCCTTTTCCGTTATTGCACATAGACACTAAATGGGAATTCAAGGAGATGATTTCTTTTCGAGATCGTCTGGCAAAGGAACTCAATCTGAATCTGATTGTTCATACCAATCTCGACGGCGTCAAAGACGGCGTAAATCCATTTAAATTAACTGCGTCCGAGTACGCCAGAATTATGCTAACCGTGGGATTGCGCCAGGCACTGGATTCTCATGGATTTGATGCAGCTATCGGTGGCTCCCGGCGGGATGAAGAAAGGAGCCGTGCCAAGGAACGAATCTTTTCAGTTCGGGAAGCAGGGCACAGATGGGAACCGCGCCGGCAGCGGGCTGAACTTTGGAAAACTTTCAATACTCGGTTGAACCAAGATCAGACCATGCGGGTATTCCCGCTTTCGGATTGGACTGAAATTGATATCTGGCATTACATTTTACAAGAAAATATTGAAGTTAACCCCTTGTACTTCGCCAAGGAAAGACCAATTGTTAAACGTGGCGAACAACTGATCATGATTGATGATGATCGATACCCGCTTTTAGAAAATGAGGTTCCAGAAATGCGTCGGGTTAGATTCCGCACCCTTGGTTGCTACCCGCTAACGGCAGCGGTTGAATCCGAAGCGGATAGTTTGGAGCAGATAATTGAAGAGGTTTTGCAGGTTAGACGAAGTGAGCGATCTACTCGGCTAATCGACGGCGTCAAAGAAGACTCGATGGAAAAGAAAAAGACCGAGGGATACTTTTAATGTCTAACGCAATTATCAGAATGCTTACCTGCGGCAGTGTTGATGACGGCAAGAGCACGCTGATAGGACGTTTGCTAGTTGAGACAGATAGCGTCCCCCATGACACTGTGCAATCAGCTCGTGATGTCAGGCGGGTTGGATCAACAATTGCGGCAGGGGATATCGATTTTAGCCTCTTCACCGATGGGCTTGCCGCTGAACGCGAACAGGGAATCACTATTGATGTTGCTTATCGATCAATGGCGTTGCCAAATGGAAAGCGTTTAATCATCGCGGATGGTCCGGGCCACGAGGAATACACCCGCAATATGGTAGTTGCCGCATCGCGTGCTGATATTGGACTAGTTCTAGTTAATGCAGTTCGCGGGGTAAGAACTCAGACCCTAAGGCACCTAACTGTTTGTTCGTTAATGGGTGTTCAGCGAATAATTATTGCGGTGAACAAACTTGACGCGCTTAACTTTGCTAAGAGTGCCTACGACGGGATCATTGAATCGCTGCAACCTGTAATCAAAAAGTTAGCAATTAAAGATGTGCACTTCGTGCCGATTAGTGCTCTACACGGCGCTAATGTAAGCACCAAAAGCACAGAGTGCGATTGGTATGCTGGCGGTACGGTTCTAGAGTTGATCCAAAGTTGGGAAGATTTAAGAATCTCGGCAAATACGCCACGCTTGAATATTCAAAGCATTGCGCGCACCGAAGAGTTTAGAGGAATTTCTGGAACCGTTGTTGATGGCACCTTTAAGACTGGTGACACCGTTGCAATTTTGCCGGGAGGTAAGCAGGCGCAAATCTCCAAGATTGTCACCTTTACTGGCGATCTTGCTCAGGCCCAAGCTGGCCAAGCGGTGACACTGGAACTAGTTCCAGATAGTGATGCAACTCGTGGCGACACAATTGTTCTATTGGACCAATCATTTCCTTCCTCAGACACGCTAGAGGTAACACTGGTTTGGTTACACAGCACCGGCCTAAAGTTAAACAACTCATATTATGTGATGAATGGCAGCTCGCAAACTGCTGGCGTAGTTACAAGTATTAAAAGTAAGCTAAATGTCAATACCGGAATCAGTGCACATTCAGATACGCTAGAAGTTAATGAGATTGCCACCGTCCAGATTCGTTTGAACTCGCCCTTACCACTTTTAAAGTATTCGCAATCTCGGGATCTCGGCAATCTGATCTTGGTTGATCGTGCTACATCTGAAACCATGGCGGCTGGAATGATTGGCAAGGTAATCCAGCACTCGCCAAATGTCTTTACGCAGGATTACGATATCGATGCATCAATGCGAGCACAGCAACTCAATCAGCGGCCTAAAGTGCTCTGGCTTACCGGACTTTCGGGTTCTGGAAAATCAACAATTGCTAATTTGCTGGAAAAAAAGCTCTTCTTGAACGGAAAAAAAGCCTTTGTTTTAGATGGTGACAATCTACGTCATGGAATTAATAATGATCTTGGTTTTAGCCAAGAAGATCGAAAAGAAAACATTCGCCGAACCGCCGAGATTGCAAAGTTGATGTGGGAGGCCGGATTAATCGTCGTTGTTGCGCTTATAAGTCCTTACCGGCTAGATCGGGAAAAAGCTAAAGCGTTATTACCGGAGGGTGAGTTTCTGGAGATTTGGGTCAACACGCTGCAGGCGGTTTGCCAAAGTCGGGATCCAAAGGGTCTTTACTCCAAGGCTGCGGCGGGCCAGATTTCAAACTTCACAGGTATTGGCCAAGAGTACGAGATCCCAATTATGCCAGATCTAATGCTAAATGGCGAAGCCGATCCGGAAAGTAATGCCAATCGAATTATTGAACTGTTGCAGTGACAATTTTAGTTTTCGCATTAGTTGGATCAGTTGCACAGTTTATTGATGGCTCAATTGGAATGGGCTTTGGCCTTACGAGTTCGACCTTACTTTTATCGTTGGGAGTAGGTGCGGCGGCAGCATCTGCCGCGGTTCATTTTGCGGAAATTCCAATAACCTTGGCTTCCGGATTTTCACATTGGCACCGAGACAATATTGATTACAAAATATTAAGAAATTTGGCGCTGCCCGGAGGCGTTGGTGCACTTCTTGGTGCAACCTTTCTCTCCTCCATTGATTTTAGTAATGCCAAAGTATTTGTATCGACGCTGCTGTTCCTATTGGGTTTCTTGTTAATCTACCGAAATCTCTGGCCAAGTATCACTGATCAAAATATCGTGGAGGTCAAAAGCCCATTTTTTATTCCGACCCTAGGATTTGCCGCGGGCTTTGTGGATGCTTCAGGTGGCGGGGGCTGGGGTCCAGTGGTTACTCCTACCTTGATGGCGACCTCGTCAATTGAGACCCGAAAGATAATTGGAACAGTCAGTGCCTCTGAGTTTGTTGTCTCCACCGCAGCTAGCATTGGGTTTCTACTTAATATCAGTCGATTTGATGTGGAATGGCAGGTAGTTGCTGGAATGGCGCTGGGCGGTACCTTAGTTGCACCATTTGCCGCCAAATTAGTACGAATCTTGCCCAAGCGGCAGTTAAGTCTGATCGTCGGAATTGGAATTATTGTCATCAACGCGATTCGAATTGTGACCGCCTAGGGTTTTATGGGATTGGAACTCCCGCAGCCTCTAATTCTAGGCAAAGTTTCTCGTACTCACTTTGGAATGCCTTTACATCGGACACTTCACTTACCCAAGACCCAATCTTCATCTTTTCGGCAAGTAGATTTTCTTTGAAATATTTTTCTATTTTAATTTCATTTTCTATTTTAAGGAAACTTAATAAAGCATTATAATTTTCTTGCCGCTTCTCGGTAACCAGGTCAACTATACGTATTGTCACCTGATGATCATCCGGTACAGATTTTAAAGCATTGAAACCAACTAACATTCTGTTTTTCCACCACTCGAGCGCTGGTATGTGATCCTTTGGTCCCCAGGGTTCTCGTACCACAGAGGCTGCAACATCTCTTCCATCGCGAACCATATTAATAAAGCGAGACTCGGGAAACAATTGATTGATGTACTCAGCATTCATGATATTAACTGGTGTTGAGTCGGCGAAGAACTTGGTACCTTCAGCAAACTTTTGTGCTTTTGCTATTTGGATGTATAAACTTCGTGATGCCGCATACTTATCTTTCCGATAGGCAGGGGAGAACTCTTGGAGAATTTGATTAAGTTCATCAAATTCCATGCCTTGGACCAGGCCACGCGGATTGCCATTCTTTCCGGTTTCACTCCACCAAGCGGTTGACATTTGCTTGGTAAATACCGCCATCGGTGAAATTATCCCAATTGTTGTTAATCGATCAATTAATTTATGACTAACACTATTTGGCGGGATTTTTACGGGGTATTTGCGAATAAAGTTAAGATCGAGCAGACCACGATCTGCACAAAGATATCGGACCTCTCGCGGCATACTTGAGTGAACTTGTGAGTGACGAGCCAGGAGATTAACCACGATGGTAGTACCAGAACGGCCTGTTCCACCCGAAAAAATCGGTGTGATCGAAGGCATCATGGGTTGGATAGTATGCCAAGTGACTCAAAATTTATGTCGATTTTGCATGTGAGTACTCTGTGAATCCCAATATATTAATTTCAGCTACATCATGCGCAGCCTACCCGGGGGTAAAATCACAACAACCTCAAATTTCATGTTTTTTGGCCATGAATGATCATAATAATTGGGTTGGTCTTTGTAAGATATAAAGATGGGGTTTAGCCGAATGAGCAACATGAAACCCGCACCAATTTTTATTGGTGGTACTGGCCGATCTGGTACGACGATTCTTGGTGATTTATTGGGGTCAGACCCGCGAATTCGTTTAAGCAAGCCAACCGAAATTAAATTTCTCGCCAATCACGCAGGATTATTGGATGTGGCATTTGGGCTAGAAAGCGCACCATATGAACACCAATCAAAATTTGTTTTTACCAGATCTCTTTATCTTCGAAGATTGAAGCTTAACGAAAAAAAGAAAAAGCGATTTTCTATTTTCGAAGAGCAGCTATTTGAAAAATGGTGGGACATTTCGACGCGAGCACCATATGTTTATGGTTTGAAATCCGGAATTCCAGAGGAGAGATTTCGCGAGTTACTAGCTAACTTAAAGAAGCATCATTTTAAAAACTCACTGCATAGTTGCCGTGCATTCTTTTATAAATTTGTAGCGGCGCAGGATGGGGCCGCCGATGAGCTTTTTTGGGTGGAAACTACACCGATGAATATTGCTAACGCCTCACGTATCCGCGTGCTTATTCCAAATGCTCGTTTCATCAACATGGTGCGCGATCCCCGCGATGTGATCGCTTCGCTGATGAAAATGCATTGGGGGCCAGAGGATCCAATGAGTGGCTTGCAGTGGGTGGAAAAGCGTCTTTTAGCTGGCTCATCAGAGTTAAAAAAACTTCCAAAGGAAACTTACCTAACAATTGCCTTGGAATCTTTTTCAGGCAAGGATAGAGATGAAACTTTTGCCAAACTCTTTGATTGGATTGGAATAGCGCCTTCCCAGTCAACGATTGATTTCTTAAACACCGTTATTACAGGCGAGAAAGCATCAGCGGGTAGGTGGCGCTCAGAGATTGACTCGCCCGAGTTTCGGTTGGGGTTTACAGCGATGTGCCAGCGGCTAGAGGCGGCTGGAGTGGATTTTTACTACGACCAAGATGCCTAGCAATATTTTTCGGTTTAAGACCAGTTAATTCCTTTTGGGTATAGGCTAATTTTAAATAGGTTGGGGAATAGCTGATGCTTACCGTTATCAATATTGACACCCTGAAGTTAGGCGATCGATCTTATATCGCACATGACGGGACCATTGCCCTTGTTGTAGATCCGCAACGAGATATCGAACGTATTCATCAGCTGCTAGAGCGCGAGGGATTAACTCTTGGCGCTGTAGTTGAAACACACATGCATAACGATTATGTCTCTGGTGGTTTGCAGTTGGCCAGAGCGCACAATGTCCCATACCTAATTAGCAAAACAGATCCGGTTTCATATGATCGATTTGAAGTTTCCGATAAACAAATCGTGCCAATTGGCTCCTTCGCGTTGCAGGCACTTCATACACCTGGCCACACCTACACACACATGTCCTATGTACTACTTGATGCCAAGCAAAATGCCCAGGGTGTTTTCACAGGTGGCTCGATGTTGCATGGATCAACCGGTCGGCCCGATTTATTGGGAGCTGATAATTCTGCTGAACTTGCGGGACTGCAGCATGATTCAGTTCAGAAAATTGCAGAGCTGCTATCAGATAAAGTGAGTATTTATCCAACCCATGGATTTGGTTCATTTTGTTCGGCGACGCCAACCAGCGGTGACGTTTCCACAATTGCAGATGAGAGAAAATCAAATCCAGCATTGACTCTGGGAAGGGAAGCTTATGTTGCACAGACACTTGCCGCACTTGATTCCTTTCCTTCATATTTTAAGTACATGGCTCCAATCAACCTAGCCGGACCCGCACCACTTGACCTTTCGGCCCTTAAGTCAATGTCCGTTGACGAAATAATGAAATCAATCGCCGACGGTTCTTGGATAGCAGATTTAAGATCTCGTACATCGTGGACTGGTGGTCATGTACCAGGCACAATCTCATTTGGCTTGGATGGTTCGATGGCATCGTACTTGGGCTGGTTATTTCCTTATGACGATAAGTTGATTCTTATCTCTGACAATGCAACTGATGTCAATACTGCTCAAGTTGAGCTGGCTCGTATTGGCATAGATCACCCCGAGGGATCTTTTGTTGGAGATTTTTCTAACTTCCACACATTAGATGCAACTCGCACAGTCACTTTCAAAGAGTTGCCACAGGCAATGAAAGAAAAATCTCTCACTGTCTTAGATGTACGCTCACTTAGTGAGCGAGCCGCATCCCACATTAAGCCTTCGATAAATATTCAGCTCCATGATTTAGCTAATCGTTTAGATGAAATCCCACGAGGCCCTGAAATTTGGGTCCACTGCGCAAGTGCTTATCGCGCCACAATTGCTATTGGAATTCTTGAGCGATCTGGAATCAAGGCGGTCTTAATAAATGATGCGTACAAGGCTTGCTTGAACGTTGCTGGGCTAGAGATTGTTGAAGGAACATACGATGCCAGTGCCCGCTAGTAATTTCGTTGTCGCGAGCAACTTTCTTACGAAGTTACCGAGCCAATCAACCTAATTACAGACTTTAAAAAAGTTAGGTTTTAAGGAAAAGGTCAGAATAATTCGTCGGGATCAAACCGACACGAGGAGATTTAACAACTGAGATGATGTTGGCTCTCTTCGCTCCTAAGCTACTCCCTTGGCTGGTACTCAGAGTATCCTCAACGAGTGAATACTAAGTTCAACTACCTGATAATAAAATTGGTAAAGTTGGTAGGTGATGATGCTGCCCGACAATGAAGGCGCTGCCGACCTAGCGGCACTTGTAGCTGCCAATCTAAATCGCCAGACACATTGGGAACTTGCGCGGCGAGTGCCACTTACTTTCCCCACCCACCACCCACAAGGACTGACCTTCGCCGGGGAACACATTTTTCTTTCCTCGGTGCAGGTGCTCGAACAACCCCGCCCCATGCCGGATCAGCGGACACCGGGTCGCGGTTCGGGTCACATCTTTGTGTTAGATCGCCATGGAAAGTTGCTGCGAGACATCCTCTTGGGTGAGGGAGATATGTATCACCCGGGCGGAATCGATTTTGACGGCCAGAAGATATGGGTCTCGGCGGCAGAGTACCGCGGCAACAGCAACAGCATTGTTCTGACAATTGACCCAATGAGTTTTGAGGTGAGTGAAAAATTCCGCGTCCCGGACCACATCGGTTGGGTGGTTAGTGATCCAGTCAACGGTGTCGTCCACGGCGGTAGTTGGGGCTCACGACGCTTCTATACCTGGAGTAAGGATGGCCGCGAATTAGACCGTTGGGAGAACCCAAGTAGTTTTATTGACTATCAAGACGGTCAATTCGCCGGAGCTGGTCAAGTGATCTGCAATGGAATTTCAATCTTTCCCCTGCCAGATGGCGCTGGCGAGTATGAACTTGGTGGAGTGGCCGTGGTCGACTTTCTGAAGCATCAAATTACTTACGAAACTCCCATCCAACTTTTCAGCTCCGCTGGCCATGTCGTGACCCGTAATCCATTTGCACTCAGCGCCGAGCCGGACGGATTGTTTTTACATGTAGCACCCGATGACGGTTCAGAAGTCAATGGGACCGAAGTACTGTCATTCAAGGCGGTGGTGGATTAAGAATGCAGGTATCAATAATTTGTCAGGTTATAAACTTTCGTTACCAAGATTTCAAAGTTTGAATTTTTAAAAAAGTCACTTTTAATTAACCGAATGTGTTGTACTGCAAGCAGCTAGCCATCTACGATGACCAACTATGACCAAGTGCGGAGGTTCCGCACATATTTGATTGGAGAAAAAGTGATGAAGTTTAAAGTTTCGAAAGTGGCTGCAATCCTTGCAACCGCTGGGCTAGTTCTCGGAGGTTCAGTACCGCCTGCTGTTGCTTCAAAGGCCATCCGTTTCCACCTGTCAGGCGATGTTAATGTTAAAGATCTTTGGGAAAAAAGTCTTATCCCAGAATTTAACAAGCTTTATCCTGAGTATCCAGTAGTTTTAGTATTTGATCGCAATGGCGCAAACGATGCGCAGACCTTGGCAAAAATTATTGGAGCGAAGTTGACCAAGCGTGATCCCGGCATCGACTTAATTGATGGACCTGTTACCCAACTTGGTGCCGCGGGTATGCTCTATCGTGCCAACCCTGGTTTACTGCCAAACATCGCAAATGTTCCTAGGGTTTTGATCAAAAATGGTAGGGGTGGAATTCCTTACCGTGCATCAACCGTGCTATTGGCTTACAACTCAAAGAATGTAAAGTCTCCTCCGCGGGATCTGAAATCTCTTCTTGTATGGATTAAGGCGAACCCAGGTAAGTTCACATATAACGCACCAGCAGGTGGCGGTTCTGGGCGTGCATTTGTACAGACAGTTCTAGATAGCAATCTAAGCCCTGGAGAAATCAAATCTCTGGTTGAGCGAGCTGATAAGAATGTTCAAGTTAAGTGGGCTAAGGGTTTTGAGATTCTTCGTGATCTTAATAAATTCACATACGGACAGAACGGCACATATCCAACCAATAATCAGGCAACACTTGATCTGCTTTCAAAGGGATTGGTAGATGTTGCTCCGGTCTGGTCTGACATGATTGCTTCAGCCCTTAAGGCTGGAACGATGCCGAAGGATGTAAAGGTAATTGCTATCACCGGACCATCATTTACTGGCGGACCGGCATTTCTTGGTATCCCTTCAATGTCTACCAACCGCGATGGCGCACGATTGCTGATGAACTGGCTACTTTCACCAGCAGCCCAGAACTTAATCGTTGCTGGTTCAATGAATGGACTTCCAGTAATCCCGGTCTCGATGTTGGATCCAGTTGCGTCGGCAAACATCTCTGACATCGATATCAGAACGCTTCGACCTCCTTATCTATCCGCCAATCATTCAGATATGAATGCTGCTTGGGCTGCTGCAGTTCCGGGCAAGTAAAAGGAAAATCATCGAAATCGAATGGGATCTAAATTACTAGATGACAACTTCTAACGAAACGCTGAATAAAGAGAACCTTGCGGTCCTTAAGACCGCAAGGCTCTCTTTATTTGGATTTTTTCTTTCAGTGCCGCCGGTACTTATAATTCTTCTCTTTATCGGACTTCCAATTGTTCTTGCATTTATATTTAGTCTTGGATTTACCAGTGGACCAAACCGGATCATTGCGCTGCTGGGCCAAGAGATTTATACAAAGGATAATTGGTGGGGGACTTTTGACGCCTATAAGAGCGTGTTTAATGATTCTCGATTCTTTGGTAATCTAAGAACAACACTTCTAGTTTCATTTGTTACCACTGTTGTGGTTTTAACAATGTCACTTGGCCTAGCTATTTATCAGCGTATCCGAGGCGGACGAGTTGCCGCGGTTCTCATTGCACTAACACTGGTTCCACTTTTTGTTCCCGTGGTTATCGCCGCTTTCGCGATTCGTTCCTTTTACGATGGCACCGGCTTCTTTAAGTCCCTATTCGAGATTTTTGGGATGAACTTTCCGACCTTAACCATGACAACCTACGCAGTAGCTATCGGCACTATTTGGACCTCTTTGCCTTTCTCAATTTTGATGATCTCCTCTGGCATGCAATCAATCCCGGACGCTTTGATCGAAACTGCCCAAGATGCCGGGGCTGGGTTCTTGCGTATTGTGCGCACCATCATGATCCCATTGGCATTTGTGCCAATTGTGATTGCGGCAACCTTCACCGCAATTGGAGTCATGGGATCCTTTACAATTCCATATTTCTTGGGTGCAAACCAACCGACCATGCTTGGCGTAGAAATTGTTAACTTCTTTGGTCCATACAACCGGCCGCAGCAATCAGTCGTGATGGCCTTTATCATTTTCGCTGCCGCGTCAGTTATTGGCTTCTTTTACGTGTGGGCAAATGTTCGTAGTGCCAAATTGAGCGGAAAAATCTGATGGCCCGCGAAAAAACTACACTTAATCTAACTTCTGGCTCCTGGATCACGCGGGTTTTTGTTGGTGCATTTATTGTCTTTATGGCCATATTCATCCTTGGTCCACTTTTCTGGCTAGCCGCGCGCGCGTTTGCAACTAGTTGGACTTTCCCAAACCTGCTACCGGATGGAGTTACCTTCAAATGGTGGGGCACAATTGTTGGCGATAAGTCGCTGCTGGACGCGATTCGAAACTCCTTAATTATTAGTCCGATCGTGGTCTTGGTCTCAGCGTTCTTTTGTATCCCGGCTGCCTATGCATTCTCGCGCTATAACTTCTTTGGTCGCAAAACATTTTTGATTGGAATATTTGCCGCAAATGCATTTCCTACGATCGGCCTTTACGCCGCTATCGCAACCTTGTACTACACCTTGAATCTAATGGGAACCGTACTCGGAATCATCATTATTCAGCTACTGGGAACTATTATATTTATGACGTGGATCCCAGCGGCGGCTTTTTCTTCAGTACCGCGTAATCTAGAAGATGCAGCAAGGGATGCTGGTGCCTCAAAGCTGCGCGTATTTAGGGATATAACGCTACGTTTAGCGATGCCCGGAATCCTGGTCGCGTTCGTGATGTCATTCCTGGCCTCTTTTGATGAGGCAACGGGTACATATTTAGTAGGTGCCCCCGAGATCTACACCATGCCAACCAAGATGTATGCCTTGGTGCTTAATTATCCAGTTCAGATTGCCGCCGTTTTCTCAATTTTGCTAGCGATTCCATCGGTCATTCTTATCACCGTTGCTCGTAAGCACATTATCGGCGGGCATCTGGCAGAAGGATTCCAAATTAAATGATCGAACCTTCAAAAACTTACAAGAACTTTCCAGAACTTTTAAGAACTATGAGAGGTTAATCGATGTCAGATAACGTACAAGGCGCAGGGCTCGAGCTCGTTGGTCTCCAAAAGATTTTGGGAGGCCGCGTCATTATCGATAATCTGAATCTCACCGTGAAAAAAGGTGAACTTGTTTCACTTCTCGGGCCTTCTGGTTGTGGCAAGACCACCACACTGCGCATGATCGCTGGATTTTTAATCCCTGATTCTGGTCAGGTGCTATTGGCTGGTAAAGATCTGACAAAGTACGGCCCAGAGAAACGACCAAGTGCAATGGTTTTCCAGAACTATGCGCTCTGGCCGCATATGACGGTATTTAAAAATGTTGCCTATCCGCTAAAAATTCGCAAGATGGGCAAGGAAGAAATTGAGAAACGAGTTCACGGTGTTCTCGAGCTCGTCAACTTAATGCACCACAAAGATTCGCGCCCAAGTCAGATCTCTGGTGGTGAACAACAACGTGTTGCGCTAGCGCGGGCGTTGGTGCAAGAACCAGATCTACTCTTGCTGGATGAGCCACTTTCAAATCTCGATGCAAAGCTGCGGATCAAGGTTCGGGAGGATATTCGCGATCTTCATAAGCGGCTAGGTATCACGACGATAATCGTTACCCACGATCAAGATGAAGCCCTCTCTATTTCCGACCGTATTGCCGTTATGAATGAAGGTCGGATCGAACAGTTCAGCACTCCGCAGGAGCTCTACGATCAACCAGCAACTGAATATGTTGCTAACTTTATCGGTAGCCTGAATCGCTTTGAAGGCGAGTTTGCGGAAGGTCGGTTGATCGAAGGAGCCAGTGTCGTTGGAATTCGGCCAGAAGATGTCTTCTTTCATTCAAGTCAATCCGCCGGTAGTTATTCTGCAAAAGTTAATTTGGTTGTGCCTCGTGGCCACTTTCACGAGGTCTATCTCACCCGTGATGATGTAAAAATTCGTGCCTTTATGTCGACTGATATTCCAAAGCAGGGCGATATCGGTTTTGCAACGATTTCAAAGGCGCTGATTTATAAGGACGGCAAGCTGGCAAGAACGGCGTAATTGCAATGACTTTTGCGTGCGCTCACCGCGGGGACAGCAGTAAGTTTCGGGAAAACACGATTGCCGGAATTCAATCGGCGATCACAGCAGGTGCCGAAATCGTGGAAATTGATGTCCGTATTTCGCGGGATGGTGAAGTAATTGTTACTCATGACTTCACGCTCGAACGCATGTGGGGGCTCGCTGACGATGTTGGTAATCGGGACTGGAGCGAGATCGCCCAGTTAGGAAGTGGCGAACTTCGAATCCCGCTGCTTTCCGATGTGCTCAAGCTTTTTGTTGGAACTTCGGCAACCCTCATGATCGATATGGAATTAGCAGACCCGGCCGCTGGTGCTTTTGCCATCGTTCAACGCGGCCTCCTATCGCAGGATCAAATTATTTGGTGTGGCCATTTAGAGGGTATGCGTACGTTACGTTCGCTTTCAGCATCGGCTCGGATCTGGTTGCCGTGGGATGAAGTTGCCATACCAACTCGCGCAGATATCTCTGAACTTAATCCAGAATTTATTAATCTGCATTACTCCTTTGTCGACCAAGAACGTGTTCAGGCAATTCATGAACTTGGCTACAAAGTTTCGGTTTGGACGATCCAAGATGAAGCCACGATGCGTTGGGCTGCGGCAATTGGGGCGGATTCAATTACCACCGATTACCTTTCCAAGTTGCAAGATGTGCTTGCGACAAATCCAACCTTAGACTCTGGCCCTTTGCAAAGTTGCGCGATAGCAGATATCGATGTTGCGCAGGCGATGGAGGTTGCGCGCGAACTTGGGCGTTGGTCTGCGATGGTCTGTCGCTTCATGGCCCCAGGTGAGTTGCAACTGAAACAGAATCCGGCAGATATTGTGACGATTGTTGACCTAATGATTGAACGACATGTGCGCGAAGTTATCAAGGCTAATTTTCCTGGACACAATTTTGTCGGTGAAGAGTTTGGTGGCAGTTTCGCCGCGGATACGCCGTCGTGGTATCTGGATCCGGTTGATGGCACTACTAATTTTGCAAATGGAATGCCGTGGAGTTCGTTCTCATTAGCTCTGGCTCACAATCGCACGCCATTGTTGGGGGTTGTTACCGATCCTTGGCGAGAAAAAATATTTGAAGCGCAAGCTGGTAAAGGTGCGATGTGTAATGGTCAACCCTTGGTAATTGAAGTTCAATCCGCGGAAAATCCGTTAAGCAGTCGAATTGTTGCTACAGAGTTAGCGGCCTATCAACCATGGCCGGGCATGCTCTCGCTCCTTGATCAATTGGCAGATAATTTCTGCACCATGCGAATCATGGGTTCGGGAACACTGACCCTAGCTGGCGTGGCGGCAAATCAATCCGTTGGTGCTGTCATTGGCCATTACAGTCCAATCGATCACTTAGCTGCCTGCCTGATTGTGCATGAAGCCGGCGGTGCAGTTCTGGATGCACGCGGAGAGGTCAATCTATTCCCAGAAAGTGGTGGAATTCTTTGTGCGACAAAAGCAGCAGCGAAGCCACTTTATGAAATCTGGATGAAAGCTCTCACCAAGGGATAGTGGCTCTTTCGGTACTTTGCGCGTAAAACATGGGGAAGGTTGTTGTTGCCCAGCTGGTCTAAGTAAGGACTTAAGGCTGAGGGAGTAAATACTTTTAGATCGTCCAGATCAAAGGCGTTAACCAACTAGAAATTACCGCACCAGCAATCATGAATGGCCCAAATGGAAGCCTGGTCTTTCTTGAACCTTTTCCAAGAAGCATGACCGTGATGCCGACGACGCCACCAAGGGCAAAACTGGTCATAGCGGCGACGTAAACCGATTGGGCGCTGATGTAGCCGGTATAGAGACCGATTGAGGCTGCCAATTTCACATCCCCCATTCCCATGCCACCTTTGGAAAGCAGGTTCAACAGCAAGTACAAAGCGCTCAACACCAAAGATGCAATTACGGCGCTACCAAGATGGTCTAGCCGATCGTTCAGGATGGCATCTAACGATAAGAGCGCGAGTCCAGCGAGATAGATAGCCAAATTCAACACATCGGGTAGTCGATGGAGCTGAAAATCAATGGCAGAAAGCGCAACACCCAAAATAATAAAGACCACCCAGGCAGCAACCATGGTGAATCGATCAAATAAAAAGAATGGAATGAAGACGGCGATAGCGGTCGTGAGCTCTAACAAGAGATATCGGGGCGAAAAAGTTTGGTGGCAGTTTCGGCATTTTCCACGAAGTCGGATGTAACCGAAGATCGGGATCTTGTCACTAATTTGAATCTGCTTGCCACAGTTCAGACATTTGGATCTTCCGCCAAAACTCTCATTTTTGGGGATACGCGCAACTAGCACGGAATTGAATGATCCAAGAATGAGTCCGAAAACAAGAATGAGTGGATAAAAAAAGAGCGGCGGAAAATTTTCAACTACCGCCGCTCCCTGATTCAACTTAAATACCGACTGGCGCTATTCCTGCCTTTCGTTTAAATCGAAATCGGTTCAAAATTTGATTTGCAGGAGCAGGAAGCACAATCGCAGGTACATTCTTTAATTGCCTTTTCCGCGGTACAAACACATCCACATCCAGCACACATAAACTTTCCCTTCTCGGTTATTTACCTTCAGGTTGAGGGTAAAAATTGAGTTTCTTTCACCATTGAACTTTCGGTCTTCTGGAAAATTTGCCGCTGTAGAACTCGACTCCAGGGTTGGGGTCGACGATCCGTAACTTTCCGTGATGAGTGTCGCAAGGCCAGAGCAGGAGGTCAATAGTTTTACTGGTCATCCGTGTGCAATGAAGTGCCACCACTCAAGCACTCTGAAGGGAAAGAGCGAAAGAAAACGATGCGGGATGGGGGAAGTAATGCTCACTTCATTTTGGGCTAATACCGAGTTGCGTTGCCTTCCATATCCACTAAATTGTCACTCATGAAGGATGCTCGAAATTTTGTGCAGATGAAGAGATTTATAGCGGCCGCACTGATTGGCTTAGTTTCAATAGTGAGTCTTAATCCTGCGGCAGTAGGTGAAGCTACCGACCTTCAGATCGAGCGTGTCGATATTGTGGAAACTCAAGTGGAGGGCAGTCGTGGTCCGGCGCTGGCGGTTTTGAAAGATGGTTCATTACTTCTTGGTGGCGGTCAACGTGGCGATACGCTTTTTCTCTACTCGCAGGGCAAACTTCAGACAATTGGCAAACTCTCAAATCAGAGGGAACGAATTCGAGACTCCAGGTTTGCCCCAACTGATATTGCGATTTTGAAGGAAGATATAAATACCGTTGAGCTCCTTATTTCTTACCCGCAACTAACGCGAGACCGCAATTGTGTCAGATTGGTTCTGTTCAGATACACACTTTCGAAACAAGACCTCATATTAAAAAAGCGTGAACTTTGGTTTGCGGGGAAGCCATGTGTACCTATTAGTGCGGTGCAGCACGCAGCTGGGCGGATAGAAGTGATTGATCCTAAGACCGCTTACCTAACGACAGGTGATTTGGGGTTTACCAAGATTAATCAAGTAGCCGCAAGGGGTTGGCTTGGCGGAGTCTTTAAAGTATCGGCAAAAAGTATCAAACAGATATCAAAGGGCCATCGAAATCCGCAAGGTATTCTCATAATCGGAGAATCTCTATATATCTCGGAACATGGCCCAAACGGCGGAGATGAATTAAATTTAATAAAGCCTGGAAAAGATTATGGCTGGCCTTTTGTTAGCCTTGGTCAGGCTTACACTTCGAGCGACTATGTAAAGCCAAAAAAATCCGGCACACATGAAGGCTATGAAAAACCGATTTTCTATTGGGATCCCTCCGTAGCACCGACCGAGTTAATCCAACTTCCCAAAGGTGCTAATTGGCAGGAGTACCAGGGAAATATTGTCATGGGCACGCTTGTCCGACAATCCCTGATTTTTATTGAATTAATTTCGCCAAACCGTGTTGGTGCCGTCAATACTCAGGAAGTGGGCGAGCGGATTCGAGACCTTGACCTACTTCCTGATGGCAAAATTGTTGCGACAACGGATAGCGGGAAATTGCTCTTTATATCTCGCAGTTAATGGGCTTCACCCCTCTAGACTTAACTGGTGAGCTATAACTCGAACAGTTCGGCTCGCAACAAGGGATATGCAGTCCACTTATTAACGGCGAGTGGCGCCGCACTTGGAATGTTTGGCCTGCAATCGGTTATCAGTGGCGATGCTCGTGGCGCAATGTTGTGGCTTGTTGCCTCACAAATTCTAGATGGTCTTGATGGTCCAATTGCTCGTCGCTTTGATGTGAAGTTACATGCACCCCGTATCGATGGACACACCCTAGATTTAGTTATTGATTATGTAACGTGCGTAGTAGTGCCAACCGTCTTTATGTTGCATTTTGAAATGCTTCCGATCCACTTCGAGGCTTTAATCGCAGCTTTTATCTTTGTCTCTTCTGCACTTTGGTTTGCTCGATCTGATTTAGAAACCGATGATCATTGGTTTCGTGGCTTCCCAGCAGTTTGGAACTTAGCGGTAGCGACTATGTTTATTTGTAATTTGAGTCCCACTGTGGTGGCAATTATTTCCATAATCCTAAGCCTTAGCCAATTTACTTCTTTCAAAATTCCGCACATTGTCAGAGCAACCTGGATGCGTTCAGTCACCCTACCCTTTGGCATTATCTATATTGCAGCCCTGACGTATTTATCTTATAAATACCCGTTTGTTGAATCCCCACTAATAACCTTGTGCATTGTAATTTTGGTGGCATTCCCCGTGTATGTCGTAATCGTTTCCGCCATCAAGACAGTTAAGGACCGGCAGGATGAAAAGCGTTGAAATCAGCGTATCTCGGAGTGGGTTGTGAGGGACTCGCTATACAAACCTTCAAACCATTCCCTTTCCCCATTTTGCAGATATATCCGCTTTTGACTCATTGCCTATATTAGGGGTTTTGACTGACAAATCCAGAGAAAATTCAAAATGACCATTTATTTGAGTCTGAGAATCCCTAAATTTGATTGTTACTATCTAGTCTCTACCTATGAGAGTCCAGGAGAGTAAGAGGCTAATCTCAATTGCCCTTATTTCCATCTTTACCCTGGCTTCCAGCCACTTGGCTTTTTCAGCGTCCCCAGTAAAAGCAGGGGGAGTATGTAAAACCTTCAAGCAAAACAAGAATTACCAAGGCAAGAAGTTTATATGTATCAAATCTGGCAAGAATCTTGTTTGGAGTAAGGGAGTTGCGCTTTCTAAACCAGTCGCGGTTCCAACACCAACACCAACACCAACACCAACACCAACACCAACACCAACACCAACACCAACACCAACACCAACACCAACACAAGAAACAGTTGTATTTACTCCGTGGTCTACGAGATTTGAAACTCAAATAATGACTCAGGCTGCTCTGAATTCAACGAGTTCCTACTTCGGTAAGGTAACTTCCAATAACTCATATGAGATCACGATTGACCAAGCCATAAAAGAATCTGATCGCTCCTGGATTGCCAGTGTGCTTGATTATGTAAATGGTTCTTTCGCAAATATTCAGCGTGAAAAGCTTAGAGTTTTCCTTGGTACTACTCATGATTGGTCGCTAACAACTCTGCGAAGTTTAAATCTTTGGGTGGGCGATCCACGGAGTCCTTATCCATGCAGTCAAGGCATAAATGATGCATATTGTGCAGAAAAGAATTTGGTCTTACTTATCTATAGTGATATCTATTCGCCTAATTCCCAATATCGCTGGGATATAGGTCGTCGTTCAACACCTGCGCATGAGGTTTTTCATACGATTCAATTTGTGCTGGCTGGGCCCAATGTTGGAGGGGAGAGTAGTCAGCACATTCCAAGATGGTTAATGGAAGGTAGTGCTAACTATTATGGATTCTATGTTGTTGATAAATTAGGATTTGATAACTACCAGAATGGAAGAAATCAACAAGTTAGAAATAATCCTGCCTATAAAACAGTGGTACCACTTTCGCAGTATAATTCCTTTAGTTCGGACCCATATGGAATTGGTCAAGCAGCAACTGAATATTTGATTGCTTCCATAGGATTTGAAAATTTCTTGAACATATGGAAATTCACGAGGACTGAGAGTAGTTTCGTTTTGGGCTTCAAGAAAGCCACAGGAATTGATTTAACTGAGTTCTACTCAAAATTTGAAGAGGCAAGAAGTTCAATGCAAATTGGCTCTTAATTCCTACCGTGCAGATGCACTTTCTCATATTCTGGGTTGAGGTGGTCTTGTATTTATAATTTCCGTCGCATATTCAGATACTTTCATCATCTTCTCCTTTTAAATAAGGAGTCAAGAAGGTTAGATATTAGATATATAGGTTTGGCAGATATATCCAATATCAAGAACACAGACCTACATCCAAGGTTTGGATAAAGATCTTAGATATACCTACTTTGGTGGGCTGTGAGGGACTCGAACCCCCGACCCGGTGATTAAGAGTCTACCTTAAGGCGTTTCTAAGCGTACTTAGTCGCTTCTCTATACATGATTTATACTCGTGAGACAGTAGGGAATAACTAGGGGTGTTAGACAAGTGTTAGACAGATTTCTTATCCCCCATTTA
>Ga0209284_10002425_pt1 | contig 25483 bp, 17 predicted proteins | sample FRY03_FD_187211 | JGI IMG/M metagenome (GOLD analysis project Ga0209284, IMG submission 187211) | Freshwater microbial communities from Lake Fryxell liftoff mats and glacier meltwater in Antarctica - FRY-03 (SPAdes) (version 2) | ecosystem: Environmental > Aquatic > Freshwater > Ice > Glacier...
GCGGGGATCGACATCATTGATTTCCAATACGGAAAGACCGACGGCGAGGAAGCCTGGCCGGTCTTCACTCTCGCGACCGACGATGCCGCTCTCCTCGCGGCGGTGCCGCAGCATCTCGAGGCCGCCGGATTCCCCTGGGAGGATCTCACCGGAGCGATCGACGTCGATTTCCGCGCCATCCCGCTGCGGGGCGATCTACTGGGCTATCCCGCCTTCCTCCGCCTCGACTTCTACGAGCGGCCCGGGGCGCTCCACGACTTCCTCGCCAGCCACGTCGCGGGAGACGCGAGCCCCTGCTACTTCAACTACCGCCAATCGGGTGAACGCATCGGCCGAGCCCTCATCGGGCTCGACTTTCTCTCCACCGGCGAACGCGACGGCGTCCTCGCTGCGATCCCGCGGCAGGGCGACGGCTACCGACTCTGCGAGCCGGTGGACGATGCGACGCGGCAAAGAATGGGGGCCTCCTGAGAGGTGGCAAGGTTTCCCGGGATTTTTCTGTTCCATGAAGCCATATCGGGCCATTGCGACGACGCACGGGCTGGGTTACGGATCGAGCAGATGAAACCCCCTTTCTTCCCCGGCCTGACCCCCGTCAAGGCCGCCATTCTCATTTGTGCCCTCGCGGCCCAGTCGGTTTTGCCTGGCCTGCGGGCGGGAGACCGTATCAAGATCAATAACACGAACAATCTCAATCTCGCTACAAGCTGGACCTTCGGAGTCCCTGACCGGAGCAATATGGCCGTGTGGACCAACGCCGTGCTCGGGGCCAACACCTCGCTGCTCGGGGGAAATGTCACCTGGCAGGGCATCCGCATCGCCAATCCGGGCGGGCTCGTCACGATCAGTCCGGGTAACACTCTCACGCTCTGGGCTGGTCAGGCGGGCGTCAGCATCGACATGAGCGCGGCCACGCAGGATCTCACGATCCAGTCAGGGCTCACGATCCAGTCGGCCGTCGGTCAGCTCTGGAACATCGCGGCGGGGCGAACCCTCACGCTCAATACGGGTCTTTTCACGAGGGGCGCCGGAGCCACCCTGAATATCCAGGGCGCCGGCAGTGTCATCACAACGAACATTGTTAACGACCCGCTTAGCGGCCTCATCGGGACCTGGGCCACGATCGGCACGGGGACCGCGACGCGCTTCGCGACCATCGACGGCAGCAATGTGATCGTCGCCTACCTCGGCGGCACAGGGGCGGCGACAGCGGCAGCGGTCACGGATACGACCGGTCTGGTCCACTACGATGTCGCTGCGGTCGGAGCCCTCGGCACGGGGGCCTCATTCGATACCCTGCGCTACACCGGAGCGGCCGGGACGATCACGGGGAATTTTACCGGAAATGGCATCCTGCAATCGGGAACGGGCGCGCTCACCCTCAGCGGCAATGTAGTGATCGGAAGCAATCGCGAACTCGTGCTCACGAACGGGGATGGCAATGCCGTGCGCGATCTCACCCTGAGCGGAACCACTAGTGATTCATTGAGCGGCGTTTCAGGCCTAACCAAGGCGGGTCTGGGGGCCGTCACGCTCTCGGGTGCGAACACTTACAACGGAGTTACCACTATCTCGCGGGGCCGGGTCATCCTCACGAGCACCGGCACCCTTGGCTCGGAGGCAGGAGGCACCCGTATCGGCACCAGCGGACGACTCACCCTCGCGGGAGGGGTTAGCACCGGCGAGTCCCTCTTCCTCGATGACTTCACCAATGCCTTCAATGGAGCCAATGTCATCGAGAATGTCGGCACCAACACCCTCACCGGCGCGATTCGACTCAGCGACAGCGTTCGCTGGCAGAGCAACGGCACGCTCAATGTGACCGGCGGCATCTCCACCACCAATGGCAACAGCGGGACCTCCTTTGTTGCCCAGGCCGGGTTGATCATGAACATCACCGGGAAGCCGCTCGTGCTTGGCGGCGGTAACCTCTACATGGATAATGCCGGAAAAACGATCGTCCTCGGGGTCGCGGGCAACACCTACGGCAGCAACTCCCTTTTGGGCGGGACCCTGCAGACAAACGTCGCTAATGCCCTCTCCCCCACGGCGACGATCAATTTCAGCGTTGGCTACGCCAACGCTGCCTCCATCCTGAATCTTAACGGCTTCGACCAGGTGGCCGGGGGCATCAACACCAACATCTTCTCCGTCCACGGCGCCTACGACCGCATCATCACGAGCACCGCGCCGGCCACCCTCACGACGGGGATCAACAATGCCTCGACCACGTTTGACGGCAGACTGACCGGAGCGGTCTCGCTTGCCAAAGTGGGCACCGGCACCCTCAATCTATCCGGAGTCAGCTCCACGACGGGGAATTTCACGGTAAACGGAGGCACGCTGAACCTGAACTTCGGCCGCGCTACCGCCTCCCAGAGCGGGGCCGGAGCGGTGAGCGATTATCTCCCGGCATCGGCCCCGTTGACCCTGGGCGGCGGGACCTTCCAGCTCACCGGTCGGAACAACGGGACTGCCACCGCGCTGTCTGCCGGTACTTGGAGTGCGAACCAGCCGCTCATCATCGTTGCCTCGACGGCCGGCCTTGCGCCCGGGCAACTCGTTACGGGCACCAACATCCCTGCGGGCGCTTTTGTCGTCAGTGTCCTCAATGCCACGCAGTTTATCATCGATGCCGTCCCTGCCGGGACCGGTTCGGGCACCGCCATTGCCGCCACTGCCAACAGCTTCACGACCTCGCAGACCTTTGCGGGCCTCGTCCTCAATCCCGGTGCTTCCAACGTGACTGTCACCATTCCCGCGAGCGGCTCGGACGGCACCGTCCTGAATCTCGGTGCGATCACCGCCAACGTCGGGGCCACCGTGAACTTCACCCTGCCCACCGGAACGCAAAGCGCCACCAATGGCATCACCACCAGCACTCTCAACGGCACCGGCGGGATCCTCGGCGGTTGGGCGAGAGTGGGGAATAACTGGGCAATCAACAGCACCAATGCGGCCGGTGGCAATATCGATGGGCTGGTCAGTTACACTGACGTGAATCGTCTCGGAGGCACCATCGCCTCCGCCGCCGCTACCAACGTTCGCCTCATCGAGGGCGGCGCAAGCGGCAGCGTCACGCCCGCTGCGTCCGGAACCACCGATATCAATACCCTGCTGCAAAGTGCGACCGGCACCGCGACCTACGATCCCGGGACCACCGACGTCCTGCGCCTCGGCGCGGCGGGCGGCATCATGGTCGCGAGCAATGCCGGAGCCCTGAATGTCGGGGCCGCCGCCAATGACGGCATCCTTACCGCCGGAGGCGCAGATGACACCGCCGGCACGATTTACCTGACCAGCAACCATGCGACCAACCTGCTAACGGTCAACTCCACCGTGGCGGACAACGGCACCGGCGTCGTCGAGGTCACCAGCTCCGGCCCCGGTATCCTCGCCCTCACAGGGACGAATACCTACACCGGGCGCACCAGTATCGGCGGAGGCACCCTGCGGATCACCAGCGAACAAAACCTCGGCAACAATCCCCTCGCTTTCACCACCGACCAACTCACTCTTGCGGGAGGCACTCTCAACGCCACCGCCTCCTTCAGCATCGACGATACCAACCGCGGCGTCACCCTCGCGGCGGCGGGCGGGACGATCTCGGTCAACAGCGGATTTACCCTGACCGTCGCGAATGTCATGACCGGTCCCGGCAATCTCACCAGTCCGGGGCCGGGCACCCTCGCCCTGAACGCGGCAAACACCTTCACGGGCGCGACCTTTGCCAACGCCGGCGTTCTTGCGCTCGGTCATATCGATGCCCTGCAAAACAGCACCCTCACCTCCGCCACGGCCGGGAACGTCACCTTCACCGTCGCGGGCGCGAACACTTATCGTCTCGGCGGTCTCGCCGGCAATGACACCGTCGCCCTCGGCGCCAACTCGTTGCGTCTCGGGGGCAATCACGAGACCACGACCTTCAGCGGAAACCTCACCGGCACCGGTGGCCTGACCAAGGTGGGGAATGGCACCCTCAACCTCATTAGTGCCAACGCCTTCTCCGGTGACACTCGCATCGAGGGCGGCATGATCGTTCTCGCGAATGCCAACGCCCTGCAAAACAGCACTCTCGACACCGGCGACGCGGGGCTGCAAAGCGCCAACTTCACCCTCGCCGAAGGCACCACTTACAACCTGGGCGGGCTCAAAGGCAGCGCCAATCTCGACCTCGCCCTCTCTCACCTCAGTGTCGGCTCGAACAACCAGAGCACCACCTTCTCCGGGGTGCTGCAGGGGCCCTTCCATAACAATTTCACCAAGGTCGGCAGCGGCACCCTCATTCTCGCGGGCAGTAATACCTACCTCGGCACGACGACGGTCAGCGCCGGCAGCCTCGTCATCGGGGGCACCAATCTCTCGAGCATCACCGTAGCGAGCGGAGCGAATCTCGGCGGCGAGGGCAGCACCGTCGGCAGCGTCGTTTTCCAGGGCAGCACTCACAGCCTCGAGATCGATGCCGCGACCACCACCGCGCTCGGCGCTACCGGCGGAGGCAGCCTCACCGTCACGGCTCTCAATGTCGGCGGGTTTACGATTAATATAACCGGATCCCCGGTCGGAGCCGCTCCGGTAAAAGTTCTCACCTACGGCGCCGGCGGATTCACCGGCGACGTGAACCGCTTCACCCTCGGCACCCACACCGCCGGCGTCCGCGGGGCGGGCGGATTCTCCGACAATGGCCTCGACGCCATCGTCATCGACATCGGCTACGTCACCAACACCTGGATCGGCGGAGATGCCACGAACCCCTCCTTCTGGGACGTCGGCACGACTGCGAACTGGAACAATCCCAAAGACACCCTCTTCCAAAATGGAGATGATGTCGTCTTTGCCGACGGTGCGTTGAATCTCACGCCGGTGCTGCAAGCGAACGTCACCGTGGGCAGCGCAACCTTTAGCAACACGACGGGGACCGACTACACCCTTAGCTCCGCCGCCGGTCAGACCCTCACGATCGGGATCGGAGTCGTCGCCTCCGGTTCAGGCAATGTCACTATACAAAGCGTCCTCGCCGGGACCGGTTCTCTGACGCAATCGGGCAGCGGCACGACGAGCCTGACGGCGGCGAATACCTTCACCGGCACGACCACGATCACCGACGGCACGCTCCGCCTCAGTGAGGAAGCCAATCTCGGCACCGCGCCTGCGACCTTCACCGCCGGGCATCTCACCCTCGACGGGGCCGCGGCCACTCTCACTGCAGCCGCGAGTTTCACGATCAACGATGCTACCCGGGGTATCCTGCTCGGCAGCGGCGGCGGCAACTTCGGGGCTGATGCCTCGACTGTGCTCACCGTGGGTAATGTCATCAGTGGCGGGGGAGCCCTCCGGAAAGTGGGCACCGGCACCCTCGTCCTCACCGGAGCCAACACCTACAACGGCCTCACCTCCGTCAACGCCGGAATCCTCGAACTGAACAACGCGGCCGGCAATGCCATCGCCGGGGACGGGGTCGCCGGCAGCAACGACATCCAGGTCAACACCGGGGCCACCCTGCGCCTCGGCGCCGCCGATCAGATCGCCGACAACGCCACCGTCTTCCTCAACGGAGGCATCTGGAATCTCAACGGCCAGAGCGAGACTATCCGCAACCTCAATGCGGCAGTCGCCACGACCGCGCCCGCTCTCACCCTCGGCACCGGATCAATCCTCACCCTCAACCGCGTCGACTGGGATAATACCACTGCCAGCGTCACCAGCAATCTCACTGGCGGCACCCTGCGTTTTGTCGCGGACGGCGCCACCCAGCCGATCTTCGAGACCAACTACGTAGGCGGGGTGAACGTCACCTCGGCGGTGCAGATCGACGCCACTTCCCTGACCTTCCGAGCTTCCACTTTCGGAACGACTGTGGGCGGCCAGATCACCGGTGCCGGCAAGCTCATCTACGATCCTACCGGCGGCGCCGGCGGCGTCACCCTGACCAACAGCACAAACAATTACACCGGCGGCACCCAGTGGAGTTCAAATAGCGGGGTCAACGGAGCCTGGAATCTTTTCACCGTCACTGCGAGCGGAGCCCTTGGCAGCGGCGAGGTGACACTCCAGGGCGGCAACCAGACCACCTGGATCTCGACCTTCCCCGGCACCCCGAGCGCTTTTACCTTCGGTGGCACCACGACCCACGCGAACGACTTCCGCCTCACCGGAGCGGCCACGATTTCCGCCGGCTCCCCCGTGGGCGACACTGCGGCGGGCGACCGTGTCACCCTCTCGGGAGGAATGGATCTCGATGCGCACCGGCTCTACCTCCGCGGACGCGGCACCGGCACGATCAGCGGGGGGATCATCGGGAGCGGCGGACTCAGCAAGATCGACAACCCCGGCACCTGGATCCTCACCGGAACCAATAGCTACAGCGGCGAGACCATCGTCAGCGCCGGGACCCTAATTGTGAATGGCGACAATGCCGCCGCCACCGGAGCCGTCACCGTCACTACCGGAGCCACCCTCGGGGGCGATGGCACCATCGGCGGGGACACCACCGTCAACGGCACCCTCAGCACTGGGCCTCTCGCCACGACCGGTTCCATCGGGACCCTCGACTTTAATGGCAACGACCTCAGCTTCGGCGACGGTAGCATCTGGCTCGTCGATCTCGTCCAGGGTGTCACGGAGAGTTCCGACGCGATCCTTGCCGGTGCCCTCACGATCGGAACCAACTCGACCCTTACCTTCGGTCTCAGCGGAACCTTCAACGGCGATGAGATCTATACTCTCGCGACCTACACCAGCCGAATCGGCACCTTCGCCAACTACGATACCTCCGGAGTCTACACCATCGGCGGGAACAGCTTCGTTCTGGATTACGGCACCAACACCATCACCCTCTCCGCCATTCCCGAGCCCGGGACCCTCGCCCTGCTCGGTCTCGCTCTCGGCGGATTTGTCGTCCGCCGGTTCCGCAAACGTCGCGCCTGATGCTGCGTCGGGACCGGACGGGAGGACTTTCATCCTTTCCCCCGCGTGCGACAATAGCTCTTCGATTCGGGCACAGGTTTCAGTGCTTCGAGATCGACATCGTTGGCAATCGTGTCGGGTCCCCAGTGAAAAATTCGCCCGAAGAGCGGCAACCAGGGTCCGCTCTCAATCATCTTCTGAAAAAAGACCTCGTGCTCTTTTTCCTTCACCCCCATCTCATGCAGCACCTCGTCGTGGTCGGTGATGCCGAGCTCGTGAAAGCGGTGCATCATGATGAAATACTCGCAGACATTTCCGCGCTCCAGCTTTCCCGCGAAGAAATAGGGCATGAAGCGACCGATCACATAACAGCTCAGTCCGACGATTTTCCCGATGAGGTAAAATTTCAGCTCATACCAGCGTGAAGGATCGATCTCATACTGATCCATCAGTCCCCTGACCTGGCGACGATGTTCCCACTCGTCCTCCTCGATCTGACGCACCGCCTCTCTCTCTGCCTCGCGTCGGCGTAGCGAGCCCGCATGGCCGATGTAGGCAAACGCGGCCGCCCGCTCACCGGAGTAAGCGCGCTTGAGTAGATCGACGAGAGCGGGATGATCGATTTTCGGAGGCATGTGCGGGTGCCGGAAGGTCGTCCGCAGCCTGCATGAAGTCACGAAGATTTCGAAAAAACAGCGCCTCATCTCTCACGCCAACTCTTTCGCAGCGGTATCTTCCACGTCGCCACCGGGGCTGATCCGCTTCTATCCTTTCAGCAAATTCATGCGATCTTCCCCCCGATGATCCGCCGCTCCTTTCTCATCCTTTCTCTCGCCGCGCTTGCCCTGACCCTGTCGCAGTGCCGCACCCCCGTGGACCCGGCCACGCCTTCTTCACCGGCGGCGGTCGCGCCGGGACAGATGCCGCAGATCATCAACGTCTCGGCCTACGATCCCAAGGAAAAGCAGCGCGAGGGCCGCGCCTTTACCGAACACGACCTCTCCGCTCTGAGCGCAAACGGGTCTGCCGCCCTCATCGCCCGGGCCGGCAAGGGAGGCAATCTTGACACCAAATGCGCGAACTTTCTCACCGCCGCCGACCGCACCGGGATGCTGCCGGGCGTCTACTACCGTCTTCAGAATCACCTCGATGCTGTCGTCCAGGCCGACCAGTTCATCGACCGTGCCCTCGCTCTCGCCCGCAGCCGTGATTGGACCGCCCCGTCCCTCCTCCTCGTCGGCGACTTCGACGCGCAGTCGCGGATGTCGGACATCCTTCGCTTCATGGACCGCGTCGAGAGCCGCACCGGTGTCGTCCCCGTCGCCTACCTCGAGAACAGCGGCCATCTCAAGCTCCTCCTCAGCGGAGCTGACGAGGCCACCAAAGCAAAACTGCGCCGCATGCCCTACTGGATCGCCCTCTACTCCCACGACAAGGGCTACGATCCCAAGTATCCGCAATTCCCCATCCCCGGCCATCCCGACGTGCTGGCGAAACAATACAATGTCTGGCCCGACTGGGCGATCTGGCAGTATGGTGGTGTCGAGTGGAGCGGCGGCCGCTCTCAGGCGAAAGTCTACAGCCACGGTGCCCATCGTTACCCCGCCTACTTCGGCGACCTCGACCGGCCGGTGGAGCGAAATGTCTTCAACGGCTCCCGCGCCGATCTCCAGGCATTCTGGCAAAAGCACGGAGTGCCCCTGCCGTGAGGGGGAGGAAATGCCCGACGACTCGCAGCTGGATCATAGGCCGCGCACGATACAGATATACTCCCTTGCTTTGCGCCGCGAAGTTAGGCATCTTTTCAAAACGGAACTCAGTCTTCCCAATTCGCCGGACCTGTCCCGCTCGTCCGCTCGTCGGCCGACGCTGCGATTGTATCTTGCGGTTGGCATGTTCGTAACAGATGACGCCACCCTAGCAGCCTGTCGGCCTTATCCCACCCGGCTGCGGAAATCGGGGATTCGGCCCGAATTTCCCCTCGTTTTCGTCATTTGTGTTCACACAAACTCCTCAAACTCATGAAAATCCTGACTCGAACCCCAATTCCCTCGCTCAGACGCTCTAAGTCCGACAGACTGCTGGGTCGATTGCGCATCCCGATTCAACACGGAATGGAAGAACTGGAGGCCGATCTCCTCACCGTCGGGGAACTCGTGGCATGATTATCGTGGCGGACTGCTCGCCACTCACCGCACTTCTTACCGTCGGTGAAGAAGATCTCCTCGCAATCCTGTTTGCCGAGGTGATCATCCCGGCAGCGGTGCGCGATGAACTGAAACGGAGCCACGATTCCCTCCCTCCCTGGCTACGAGTGGCGTTGGTTAGGGATTCGAGTGAAGCCCGGCGATTCCAACCGATCAAATAGCTCACTGTCCCTGCAACTCCCCGAAGAGTTCGCGGAAGGCGGCGACCATTTTCACCGAGGCCTCCGTTTCTAGGTAGCTGGACTTGGCGCGCCAGGTTTCGTAGCCTCCCCATGCGTGCTGTTGCGGGGTGGGCAGATAGCCGTTGTAGCCGTTGGCCAGTTCGATGACCATGGTGGTGCCGAAGGGGCTGAGCTTTTTCAGTTCGAGCCCGATCTCGACGAAGGTCTCGCAGGGGGTCGTGAGCAGACAGAGGTCGCCGATGCGGTAGGCGTGGAGACTCACGGGCACGGTGTCGGGATACTCGCGCAGTTGCAGGGTCTCGCGGGCGTAGATGGCCTCGACGGGTTTTAGATTGCCGTTGATGAGTTGCTCCGGACTGCTCATGATCTCGTGGGCGCGGGCGAGCTCGGTGGCGTCGGGCTTGCGCACGCCGAGGTCGAGGTCGCGGGTGAGGACGGCGACGGGGAGATCGGACTCGTATTTGATCGTCGTGTAGGCGGCGAAGGCCGAGTCGGCGACGGACTGCGCGACTTCGATCATCTTTTCCCCGGCTTCGTATTTTTTCTCGGGCGCGGGCGCTGCGTAGTTGATGTTGTTGATGTCGCCACTGGTGCCGTTGGATAGGATCGCGACGTAGTCCTCGCAGCCGGGGGCGACTAGTGCGCCCATGATGTTGGCAAAGCGGTCGAAGTAGTCGCCCGAGAGCTGGGCCTTTCCCGCCGCCGTGCGCGGGGGGCCGCCGACGAAGTGGAGGGCGTAGTTGGCGAGCAGGCCGATGGGCTTTTTATCTCCTTGTGAGGATCGCACGGCGAGCAACGGAATGGCGGGATCGACGGGTCCGGCTGGTTTGGAAGCCTTGCCCCCGCCCTTGTCGTAGCCGGGGTTCATGCGGACCTCGTCACTGCTGTCGCCGAAAGGATTTTCGTATGGCTCTGTCACGAACCAGCGGCGGTTGAAAACCTGGTCACGATTCTCCCCGACCGCCCAACCCGCCTCGGCAGGCTCGAGCCGGGCGTAGGCGGCGGCGATGGAGTCGGCGATTTTTTCGGCGAGGTAGATCTGATAGGCGAGCGAGGGATTCGACTGGAAGGCGGGGGTGGCGGTGGGGGCGGAATGGGTGTGGGTCGCGGCGATGGTGAAATGGGCGGCGGGGATGCCGGTCTTCGCCGAGGCGAGCCGCCGGGCGGAGTCGGCCAGCTCGCGCGGGATGAGGCAGGAATCGACGAGGGTGAAACTGACGAGGGTCTTGTCATCGCCCAGCATGAGGGTGCGGCAGTGGATGCGCTCCTCGGTGTCGTCGAGGAAGGTGGCGGCCATCGAGCCGGCAGTGGAGATGGGGTAATGGGTCGGCAGCGGGGTGATGTCGGTGACATCTGCCCCCGCCTGGAGTTCCCCGGCGCGGGATGCGGTGGTGGCGAGTCCGAGCAGGCATAGGACGAAAAGGGCAAAGCGTTTCATGTCTGCGAGTGTAGTGAAAAACGGGGAGGCATGGCAATCGTTTCCCTATGGCGGGGATGCGGGACCGGCCGCGCCCTGCGACGGAAGATTTTTTCGATAAAGTTTTGCCCCGGGCGGGCGATTTTACTAGGGTTGCCGCATGGCTCGCCGTCACACTGTCGGATGTCTTTCCCTGATGATTTTTCTCCTCGTCGGGGCGATCTTCATCTGCCTGGGGTACTTCCTGATCCTGCGTCCCGAGTTGGAGGTCGGGCGACGGTTTGTGGAAGGTCGCTGTGAGATTCTCGGTAGGCAGATCATCGAGGAGGAAAGGCGATCCAAGAGTTCGACGAAGGCGCCGAGCCTGTCGAGACGCATGCACTACCGGCCCGATTTCCACATCCGCTACGAGGTCGCAGGGAAAGCACTCGAGGCGCGCACCTGGCGCATCGTGGAGTCCTCGAGCACCTCGAAAGCCTCGCAGGAGAAAGTGCTCGCCCGTTTCGAAGTGGGGCAGAGCTATCCCTGCTGGTATGATCCCGCAGATCCTGCGCGGGTGGTCGTGGAAAAGGGTCCCTCGATGGGCGGGATCCTTTTCACCGCTTTCGGGGGCCTCTTTTTCTTGATCGGGGCAGGGGGCATCGTCCTCGCCCCGCTGCGCGGGCTCCGCTCGCTGGCGAGGTAGGGAGTAGTCACTCCTCTCAATAGTTATCGAGGCTCTCGAAGATCTGCCACGGAGGGAGAGTGTCGTCGGCGACTTCGTAGTCGAATGAGCCGGTGGCAGAGGCGAAGATCGAGCGGACCACTTTCCAGTCCGCGCCGTCTTTTTTGAGCTGCACCTGAATCTCGCGCTCGGCGACATTTACGGCCATCTCGGGATCGGACGGCTCTTTGTCGTCGAGAGCAGTGAGATACCCCTGGTAGATGGCCCAGTCGCCGGCCACACGGAGCCGCCCATCGGAGAGATCACATCTCACCCCCGTCAGTTCGCTGACTGCGGCATCGACCGGAGTGAGGACCGCTTTTCCTTCATCGGAATCGGGCTCCGGGAGACTGAGCGGCGCCTGCTCGAAGGGCATCGTGAAGGTCACTCCACTCGGGTCCTTCAATGACATCTGGCTGGGACCGTGCTCCTCGAGTTCGCCCACAGCGAGGGTGAGGCGACCCTCCTCGAGTTTCATGAGTTGCTCCACGGAGCCGGGCTGCCCCTCTATCTCGTAGTTAAAAGTCACATGGAGCAAGCCATCCTCGCGGACTTTGCCGAAGAGCTTCCCGTAGGCGCTGCCCGCTTCGGAACTTCCGAACTGGGTTCCGGAGACAAAGTCACCGTCGATGATGAGGAAAATCTGATCCTCGGTATTCTCCGATTTTTTTTCAAAAGCGAGGAGTCTGGGTTGCCCGGAATCCTCCTGGGCGAAGGTGCCGAAGGCGATGCCGAGAGTCGCGAGGGCGAGGGCGAGGAGGGGGCTACGTTTCATGATCGTGAGGAGGGAGGTGGTGATGCTGCGGTGACGGGAAAGAGGATGACTTGATACCCGACTTTGCGAGCCCTCGGGGATTGCGCTTCCCCTCTTTACTAACGCAACGGAGCATCCTTCACAATCTTTCCTCTCGCCTCCGCAGGATTCAGTCCTGCTTGCGTTTGCGGCTTGCGCGGGACAATGATGTAGCTTCCCTCTATCACCCATGCCCGAATCCTATTCCAACGACCCCGCCGAAATTGCCGCCTCGATCCGCGCTCTGCCGCTGACCATGGATGCCCTGGAAAACTCCTTGGAGGATACCACCAGTCCGAGGTCCGCTCCTTCTACATTGCCGTCGCCATGTTCCATCTCGCCGAAGACCGGATCGAGATCGCCCTGGCGATTCATCGCGTCCTCAAAGACCTCCTCGGGGCCGACAACCCCGGCGTTCTTCAACTCGGCCTCGGCATAGGGAGGAAAACCTATCAGTCGCTTCAGCAACGCATTGAGCAAGACGAGGCGCGAGCCATCCGGGTCGAGGTGCCGACCCGCATCCGGAAATCCGATCCGGGATTTCTGCCTCCCTCTTTCCACCACTCCGAAGTCGAGGCTCTCTATTACCATGGCTTCGACCTCCCGCCTTCGGTGCTCGGGGAGTTGCTCGCGCTCCCCCGGGCGAGCCTCATCGCCGACCTCGAGGCCGTGTTGCACGACGCACGCGACCGGGGCGTGCTTTTCATCGAAGGCAGACTCCCGGGTGGGAATAAAGAGACCTTTTTCCCCCTGCACGCGATCTTCCTCCTCGGGGAAATCGGCGCGGTGGATTCGCTGCCGCGGATCTATGAGCTCTTCGCCGAAGACGAAAACTCGCTCGAATTCTGGTTTGGTGATTTTCTCAGCTCTCATCTCTCGCGTCCGGTCCGCCAGCTCATCCCCGGCCGTTTTGACGAGGCTGAAAGATGGGTTCTCGCCGCCGGCCGGCCAGCGAAAACGAGGTCTGTGGTCGCCGGTGCCATCGCAGAACTGGCGCTCGCTGATCCAGGCTGCCGTCCCGAAGCATTCGCCTGGTTCGACCGTGTCATGCGGACTCTCCTCGATGCCACCCCCGGAGACGGGGTGCTCGATACCGTCTTCGTCACCGACCTCGTCTATCGGGCCATGGATATGCGGGCCGTGGAATTACGGACGCTCGTTGAGAAGCTCTACGGGAAAGGTCTCGTCGCCATCGCCACCGTCGGCCCTTTCGCGGACTACGACGGGGCCATGGCTGATAAGCCGAAGCCCAATGAGTCGCGCCCTTTGCCACCGCTGGCGGATTGCTACGCTTCCCTCCGGCGTTCAAGCGGAATGGATAAGGGAGCGTTCTCGCTCGCCGACGACGAAAAGTTGTCCGACCCGGAGACCGACCTCATCCCGCCCCAATCGGAATTGGACCGGTTCTCCGCCTCACTTTCCGGGCATCGCGCCGCGCCCGTGACAGTCGACCCAAAGACCGGACGCAACGACCCCTGTCCGTGCGGGAGCGGCAGGAAGTTCAAGAAATGCTGCGGGTGAGCCGGAACGGGCGGTGACGGCTGAGAAGTCTGCTTTTCCTCCGGGGCTCCGGCATTCTCTCGCGATACCGGCTCGACATTGGATTCGGGATTGATCATTCTTTTCCGAAATCGGAGATTCCACTGCCTCCGGATGACTCATGAACCACGACGTCTCGCAAAAGAATGGTGCCAGGGGAAAAGCGGTCTTTCACCTCGCCATCGGACTCGCCGCCGGGATACTCCTGGGATGGGGACTCGGCGCGACCGGCCTCTTTTCCCCGACCGGCAGCAGGGGGACGGCTGAGAACTCCGCCGACACGGGCGTCTCGGTGACTTTCGAAGGTCGCGCGAACCCCGGCGGCGGCGATGCCCTCGACTCACTCCTCGAGGCGGGAGAGACGAGTGGCTACGAGCGGGATCGTCGCGTGATGGCCTATATCGCCGGGCTCGATGCGGGCGAGATTGGCGATCAGCTTGACGAGGTCTTCGCCCGCCGTCGCGGCCCTCGCGGCTACGACCTCATCCGTGCTCTCTATCAGAAGTGGGTCGAAGAGGATCCGGCCGCCGCCCTCGCCCATGCCACCGGGCGGGAAGGGAAAGGCCGCAGGACCGCCATCTCAGTGGTCCTCTCCGCCTGGGGGGCGAAGGAACCCTACGAGGCCATCGCCTGGATGGAGCAGCACGGAAATAAGCCGGAATCAAGATCGGGTGCCTACGCTGCGCTGCAAGCGATCGCCCGGGACGACCCTGCCGCTGCCCTTGCCTTGTTTGAAAAATACGGCGCCTCCCTGATGCCCGGGCACAACTCCAGCTTTCTCTATGCGATATGGGCCGAGCAGGATTCTCAAGCCGCCGCCGCAGCGGTGATGGCGATCCCCACCGCGCAGGCGCGTGACAATGCCCTGCAGGCAGTCGCGATGTCGTGGGCCAATCGGGATCCACAGGCTGCGTGGGAGTGGGGAAATCAGTTGGAACGCGCTCGTGATCGCGATGCCGTCCTGCGCAGTGTCATCAGCGCCGTCGTCGGCGACGGCGATACGGTCCGCGCGATCGCCTTTCTCGAGACGATGGCTCCCGGGAAAGGACGCAGCTCGGCCCTGCAGCGCATAGTTTCCTCCCTCGCTGAAACCGATCCCGAAGGTGCCTACGAGTTCGTCAAGAGCCAGGGCGTAAACGGCACGGATCGACAGGCGTTTTCCTCCCTGTTCTACCAATGGGCGCGGACCGACCCGGCCCGTGCTTTTGAGGTCGCTCGGGACGATCTCGCACCCGGCGACGCCCGGAATTCGGCGATCCAGTCCATCCTCAGCGAGATGGCGGGCCGCGACGTCGCACTCGCACGGGAGATGATGGGGAAACTCGATGCCGAGACGATGCGCCACTCCATCTACTCGGTCGCGAGAGCGATTGCGAGGGACGATGCCCCGGGCGCGATCGCCTGGGCGGGGGAGCTCCCGGGCAGCGACGCGAAAGCGAATGCCTATTCCTCCATCTTCTCCGAATGGGCGCAGGAAGACCCGAAGGCGGCCTGTGCCCATGGACGAGGCATCGCAGATGAGGATCTCCGCAGGCGCAGCCTCGAGAGTGCGCTGGGAGCCTGGGCCAATGATGACCCCGTCGAGGCCATGATCTGGGCAGTCGAGAATCTCGATGCGAAGGAGCAGGGATCCTACATCCCCGGCGAACTTCTTGGCAAATGGGTGGATCAGGATGTTGCGGCCGCTGCCGAATGGGTCGGCAGTCTCCCCGAGGGCGATCTCCGCACGCAGAGCCTCTCCACTCTCATCTCGAACTGGTCACGCCACGATCTCGCCGCCGTCGGCGACTGGATGAATCGTCTCAGTCCGGGCAAAGGGCGGGACGCGGCCGTGAAGCGCTACGCCTCGCGGGTCTTCGAGTCCGATCCCGAAGCCGCCCTGATCTGGGTGGGATCCCTCGCCGTGGAGGCAGAGCGGACTTCAGAGGTCGAGCAGCTCGCCCGACGCTACCTCCGGACCGACCCTGCGAAGGCGAAACGATGGATCGCCGCCAGCTCGCTGTCATCCGAAGCGAGGGAGCAGTTACTGCGGGAATGAGCAAAAGATGGCGACCCTCAGCCACTCGCCCGCTCCCTCGACCCTCACGCGCCTATCCCCGCAAGCCAGGCGAGCAACCCGATGATGGCGAAGCAGATCGCGACGGAGATGAGGAAGCCGATCACGTCTGTCCGCGTCGGCCTGACAAACTGCCAGTCCGATTTCGGGAAGAGGCGGCGCGAGTCGTAGCGACCCGGGTCGGCCTGGGCCTCCGCGAGGATGCGGCGGTCGGTCTCCGGATCGGGATCGACGGGTGTGCGCATCTTCGCGTAGTAGCGGTCGAGGACCTCCTCTTTTTCCCGCCGCGTGAAGCAGCTCACGAGCATGAGAACGAGGAAGGGCATGAGAAGCCGGGGCGGCAGACGCAGAGTCTCGATCGTCGATTTCGAAGCCGTGGTGAGGTCAAATCCCATCCCGTAGTAGAGGAGGAAGTCGAGATTGAAGGCCCCCTGCCCCTCGAAGACGCCGGTCTTGCGCTGCACGAGGATGACGGTGTCGCCCTCCTGCCTTTCCTCCACTTTCTCCAGCGCCGTGTCGCCGACGGCTTTGACTCCGCCCTGCCAGTAGATCGCCTGGCCGCCCGATTGGGTCGTCACGGAGATGAGTTCGCCGAGCGGGGCTGATGGCGGTTCGGGGCCGATCTGTTTGAGCAGTGCCTCGTTCCCGACGGCGGCGGCGCGCGCCCCCAGCCAGCCTTCGTGCTTTGCCGCGTCGGATGCCATCGCCGGTCGCGTCGTCGTCTTGACGATGACGTGGGAGGACTGGGTCAGGCCCTCACTCGTGCGCATCTGCGGGAAGAGGCGCGGCAGCAGTGGCGGCAGGAGGAAAAAGAAGACGAGGGAAAAAACCAGTGTCGCCCAGACGGCGCGCTGGTTCGCCCTTCGCCAGAACATGCCGATCCAGAACGGCGCGGCGAAGAGGATGGGCAGCTCCATCGCCATCTTGAACTGGCCAAAGACATCAGCGACGCTCAGCGAGATCACCGTCGCACCGACGATGATGGCGAGCCCGGAGAAGCGCGCCACGCGCAGGCACTGTTGCTCGGTCGCGTTCTCGTTGAGGTAGGCGGCGTAGACATTGCGGGTGAAGAGACCGGCGGTGACGATCATGTAGGTGTCGGCCGAGCTCATCATCGCAGCGAGTAGACAGGCGAGCATCAGCCCGACAAGTCCGAGATTAAGCGGCCCGAGGATCTCCCTCGCCGCGACGCCCCATACTCGATCCGGGTCGGCTGCAATCTCGGGACTGCCGGCGAGTAGAGCGAGGGCGATGAGAGCGGTGAGGGCCCAGCCGACCGTGCAGAGGCGCTTGAGGAAATTGCCCGCGACGAGGCCGACGCGGGCTTCGAACTCACCCTTGGCCGACCCGCCGCCTGTCGCGATGAAGTGCGGCTGCACGACGATGCCGACGAGGACGAGCAAGGTCAGGGAGATGATGTAGGTCACGGGGAACTCCCCCGCCGCCGGGCCCGAGAAGAGCCCGAAATAGTCGTCTGCGACCCGCTCGTGCATGATGCGGAACCCGTCCATTATCCCCATCGTCTCCGGATCGCCGAACTCGCGGACCAGCGCGAGGAGCCCGAAGGGAATGAGCATGACCGAGAGCAGGATGATGAAGACTCCCTGGATGAGGTCGGTATAGTAGGCTGCCGTGAGACCGCCGAGGACGCCGTAGATGACCACGATGACGGCGATCGCGGGAACGATGTAGAATTTCACATCCACTCCGGCGACCATGTCGAAGCCGAGCAGCGGGACCGCGAATTTCGTGATCGCCGAGAGCATCGTCGAGAGGTAGAACATGTAAAAAACGAGCGCGAAGACCGAGTAGGCGAGACCGAGCGCGCGTGAGTCGTAGCGCTCGACGAACCAGTCCCCGAGAGTGAGGTGGCGCATCCGGCGGTACCAGACCCCGGCGATCCAGTAGATCGGCGTCACGAAGAGCCACATCAGGGCCGACCACACGCCGCTGAGGCCGCTCGTCCAGCAGGTGCGGCCCACTGTGATCGGTTCGTGCGCGCCGGTGCCGGCACCGAAGGCGGCGAAGGTCTGGAGCAGCTTGCCGAAACCCCGGCCACCCATGAAGTAGTCCTCCTGCCCTTTGACCCGCCGCATCGCCCAGAGGCCGATCGCGATCATCACTACAAAATAAAGCGCCAGCACGGTGAAGTCGATCCAGGTCATGGCCAAAGTCCTAGACGGGATGGGGCCTTCTGGCGAGTGTCTTTGCATCGAGCCGCCTCCCGCGATCAGGCCCTCCGCCGCGAAGGGCGGCCCTCCCGAGGGAGACTAGCCAAAGGAGGGTTGACCCTGCCGGGAAGGCGGGACACTATCGAACTTGTATGGATCTACTCTTCTCACCCCGGAAAAGCGCCGGGCGGCTTTGTATTGCGGCCGTCTCTTTCCTGAGTCTGAGTCTGGCGGTGATGACGGCGACTGCGGCGCCGAATGTTCTCTTGATCGTGAGCGACGATCAGCGTCCGGATACGATTCGTGCGCTCGGCAATCCGGCAATTGAGACACCTCACCTGGACCGCCTCGTCGCTCGGGGGACGAGCTTTTCGAGAGCCTACGCCGGCTATCCCATCTGTCATGTGAGCCGCGCCCAGATCCTCACGGGCACACATGCCTTCCGCGCGCTGCCGGACTATCCCGCGGGGGCGATTGATGCGGATCTGACGACGATGGGCGCGACTTTCTCATAGGCCGGGTGGCACACCTGCTACTCTGGCAAGTGGCACAACGACGGGCATCCCCTCGAGCGGGGCTACGCGGTGACGAGCGGCCTTTTCTCGAGCGGTGGGGCAAAGGGATTTACGCAGCCCGGGGTGGATGAGCGCGGTCGTCCTCTCACGGGCTATCGCGGGTGGACTTTCAAAGATGCCGATAACCTGCCTCAGCTCGATCGTGGAATCGGGTTGCAACCAGACAACAGTCGCGAGGTCGTGGACGGTGCGATTCGCGCGATCGAGTCAAGGCCGACGGACCGTCCCTGGTTTGCCCACGTCAATTTTGCCTTTCCCCACGATCCACGGCTCTGGCCTGCCGGGATGGAGAACTACTACGATCCCGCCGCGATCCCCCTGCCGCCGAATTTTGCCGCCTCGCACCCCTTTGAGCATGGGAACCTGACGGGACGCGACGAGCGACTCCTCCCCGCGCCCCGCACCGGGGCGGCAGTGCGGGAGGAGTTGGCGCTCTACTACGCGATGATCACCGATCTCGATCGGGAGGTGGGGCGACTCCTCGATGCCTTGCCTGCACTCGGGGAGACCATCGTCATTTTCACCAGTGATCAGGGTCTCGCGCTCGGCAGCCACGGGCTGATCGGAAAGCAAAATTGCTACGAGCACAGCATCCGCAGCCCGCTTCTCATTGCCGGTCCGGGGCTGCCGCAGGGAAAGCAGTCGGGCGCACTCGTGAATCTCCAGGATCTCTTCCCGACCTTGTGCGATCTTGCCGCCATCACCGTTCCCGCAACTGTCACGGGGCGAAGCCTCGCTCCGCTGCTGCGCGGCGAGACCGAGAAAGTGCATGACTATGTCGTGGGCATGTTCACCGACACGCAGCGCATGATCTGTGACGACCGTTGGAAGTACGTGACCTACCCGCAGGCGGGCCGCGAGCAACTCTTCGATCTCGTCAACGATCCCCACGAACAGCACGATCTCGGCAGATCACCCGAGCGGGCCGGGGTGCGGAATCGCCTGAAGGAGCAACTGGATCGCTGGAGGAGGGAAAATGGCGATCCTCTGGAGCCGTGATGCGCTGTCGGCGGGGGATAGTCACGTATTCGCTTGTCATCGCCGCGCAAACCTCCCATAACAAGAGGGCATGAGCGTTTCCCGAATTCTCCTCCTTGCCGGATCGATCTTCTTCAGTACCGTGCCGGCCGGGGCGCAGGATGGTCTGCTGAGCCGTTTGTTCTCCGGAGGGAAGAATGCCTCCCAGGAAAAGAGCAGGAAGACGCACCGATCCTTTTTCAGCGGGCCGAAGCGGGTCGAGATCAACCTGACCGAGCAGAGGCTGCGCGCCTACGAGGGCAATCGTCTCGTGATGCAGACCCGCATCAGTTCGGGGCGAAATCGCGGCACCCCGACAGGGAACTTCACGGCCGGGCCCTACAAGGCCGAGAACCACTATTCGAGCCTCTATCACAGCGCGCACATGCCCTGGAGCGTGCAGGTGAACGGCAACATTTTTGTCCACGGCTTCAGCGAGGTGCCCGATTACCCTGCCTCCCGGGGCTGCATCCGCGTCCCGGTGACGGGGAACAATCCGGCAAAGCGTTTCTACAACTGGGTCGAGGCGGGAACCCCGGTCCGGATCACATATTGATCGAGTGCCGCTGATGACTCGTCAAGCCATGAGACTCTGGCGGCAGAGCATCGCGTAGATGCCGTCTTCGGCGAGCAGGGTATCGTGATCACCCTCTTCCACGACCATGCCGTGGTCGAGCACGTAGATGCGGTCGGCGTTGCGCACGGTCGAGAGGCGGTGGGCGATGACGAAGCTGGTGCGGTTGGACATCAGCTTTTCGAGGGCGCCCTGGATGAGTTTTTCCGTCTCCGTATCGACGCTCGCGGTGGCTTCGTCGAGGAGGAGAATGGGCGGATTTTTCAAAATGACGCGGGCAATCGCGACGCGCTGTTTTTCTCCGACGGACAGCTTCACGCCGCGCTCCCCGACGTTGGTGTCGAGTTGGCGGGGGAGGGCTTCGACAAAAGCGGAGGCATTGGCGGCGCGCAGGGCGTCCCACATTTCCTCCTCCGTCGCACCTTCGCGGGCGAGGACGAGATTCTCCCGGACCGATCCGTTGAAGAGAAAACTCTCCTGCGTGACGTAACCGGTCGCACCGCGGAGATCAGATTTTTTCAGATCATTGATGGGGATGCCGTCAATCGAGATTTCCCCCGAGTCCGCTTCGTAAAAGCGGGTCAGCAAATTAATGATCGTGGATTTGCCGGCACCGGTGTGCCCGACGAGGGCGATCATTTGTCCCGCTTTTGCCTCCATCGAGACGCCTTTGAGGGTGGAGATGTCTTCGCCATAGGAGAATTTCACATCCCGCAGCACCACCTCGCCGCGGACCGGTTTCGGGAGGGCTTTCCCCGTATCGAGATCGGGCTCCTCCTCGGCATCGATGATCTCGAAGACCCGCTCCCCGGCGGCGCGTCCGGCCTGGATGATCTGGTTGAGACTGTTGAGGCGCGAGATGGGTTCGTAGAAAAGGCTCAGGGCGACGAGGAAGGCGACAAAGACGCCGGTCTGCTCCTGGAGGGCCTGCTGATCGGGCGAGCTCATGACGGACCACGCGCCGAAGCCGATGACGAGGGCGTAGCCGGCATTCCGGCAGAACTCCATCGAGGGATTGTAGATCGCCCAGACACGCATCAGTTTCAGAGTGGCCTCGCGCAGCTTGTTGCTCGAGCCGTTGAAGCGGGCGAGCTCGGCCTCTTCGCGGGTGAAGGCCTTGATCTGCTGGATCCCGTCGATGTTGTCGTGGAGGAGCGAGTTCATGCTGCTCGTGGCCTTGCGGACGCGGCGGTGGCGGTTCGGGGAGGTGCGGGTGTAGGCCCAGGCCCCGCCGATGAGGAAGGGCATCGGGATCATCGTGATGAGCGCGAGCTGCGGATCGAGATAGAAGAGATAACCGCCCACGACGAAGACCTGCAACAGGGCGACGACTCCCTGCTCGATCCCGTCGATGAGGACACGCTCCATCGCGGTGACGTCCTCGGTGACGCGGGTCATGACGTCGCCGGTGCGTTTGTTGTCGAACCACCGCATCGGGAGTCGCTGGATCTTCTGGTACAAATCCGAGCGGATATCAAAGATCACCTTCTGCTCAAACGTGTTGTTCAGGATGATGCGGAGCGCGTTGAAGAGATTGGTCGCAAAAAAGGTGCCGAGGGCGAGGAGAGCGAGCGGGATGAGCCGGTCAAAGTCGCGCTGCGGGATGACCTCGGCAGTGATCACTCTCGTCACGCCGGGGAAGACGATCACGAGCAGGGTCATGAACACGGCGCAGGAGAGCTGCGCCGTTGCGAGGGCGGGGTAGCGCTTGACGTAGGAAAAAACCCGGAAAACCGTTCTCATTTGGAAGATCTATTCGTTACACTGTGTAATTAGGTCGGAAAGTGAAATCAGCCGCGAACTCCCGCTCCCTTCTCGAGTCGCGGCGAACCCCTCTACGAATCATGGCCCGCAGACGTCGGCGCTTCCTTATTTTCTCGATTTTTGCTTTTCCGCTTCTCCTTGTCGCTGCGGTCGTGCTCGCATGCAATCTCTGGATCGTCCTTTCGACGCGGGGTCAAGTCTACGATTCCGCCGCCGATATCGAGGCACGAGCGGTCGGGGTAGTGCTTGGGACGTCCAAAAAGGTCGGACCTGACACCCCGAACGCCCATTTCGAGAATCGCCTCGCCGCCGCCGCGTCACTTTTTCACGAGGGAAAGGTGGGCACGCTCCTCGTGAGTGGCTACCGCGACTCGCAGTACTACGACGAGACTCTCGACATGATCGCGAAGCTGAAAGAACTCGGCGTGCCCGAGTCGGCGATTCTCGCCGATGACCGCGGGGCGCGCACGCTCGACTCGGTAGCGCGGGCGAAGACGGTCTTCGGCTTCGACCGCATCGTCATCGTCTCAGACGATTTTCACGTGAACCGCGCCCTCTTCATCGCCAATCGCTACGGGGTCGATGCAATCGCCCTGCGGAGCGAGTCTGTGGGTTATCGTGATTCGCGGAAGAGCCGGCTGCGCGAGTATCTCGCGCGGGTCAAGGCGGTGATCGATCTGTATTTCTACTCGCCCGGCACCGATGCGGATGCCCCGGATGCGCCGGATGCGCCGGATGCGCCGGATGCGCCGGCCCTGACGCGAGGGTGAACGGTAGGCAACGGGTGCCCTCACCCCAGCTCTGCCAGCACCTTCTCAAAGCTCTCCACGTCGGAAAAGCTCAGGGCCTTCGCATTGCGATCAATGCGGCGCATGAATCCAGCGAGGACACGGCCGGGGCCGAGCTCGATGAAGAGGGTCTCGCCTTTGCCGAGGAAGTGCTGCACACACTCGCTCCAGCGCACCGAACCGCTCACCTGCGCCTCGAGGGTGCTGCGGATCCCGGCAGCCTCGCTCACTTCGCGGGCCTCGACGTTGCAGACCACGGGGACTCCCGGGATCTGGAGTTCGATGCCGCTGAGGACGCCGGCGAGCTTCACCTGGGCCGGCATCATGAGCCGTGAGTGGTAGGCCCCCGCGACTTCGAGCTTCTGGGCGATGCGGATCCCGTGGTCCTGCGCTTCGGCGATGACCCGGTCGATCCCCGCCGTTTTCCCCGAGACGACGATCTGTCCGGGGCAGTTGAAATTGGCGACATCGACATCGCATTTGGCGGCGAGGGCGCGGATCTCGGCCTCTTCGCCGCCGATGAGCGCAGCCATGGAGCCCTCTACCGCGCTGGTCGCCTCTTCCATGAAAGTGCCGCGCTGGGCGACGAGGTCGAGACCGGTTTCAAAGGAGAAAGTCCCCGCAGCGGCATGGGCGGTGAATTCGCCGAGGGAGAGTCCGGCGCAGCCGGCGATCTCGAGGTCGGGGACGTGGGTCTTGAGGATCTCGAGACAGGCGAGGCCGTGGACGTAGAGGGCCGGCTGGCAGATCGAGGTGCGGGTGAGTTCCGAGGCGGGTCCGTCGAACATTTTCTCCGAGAGAGCATAGCCGAGCTGGGCGTCGGCCCTCGCGATAAGATCGCGCACTACCTCATATTTCTCGGCGAGATCGCGGCCCATTCCGACGGTCTGGGCTCCTTGTCCGGCAAACAATAATATCGCTCTTTTCCCCATAATAAGGCCGCTACTCAAACCGGTATCCCCGTCTCTGCAACGGGTTTTTGGAATCGCTGGGGGCGAGCGCGAGTGGAAACGATTGACTTGGGAGCAGGGATCGGGTCACGATCCCCTTAATGAAAGTGATTCGATCAGGAAAAGTAGCCTCCGCATGGCTCACAGCAGGTCTCGCGGGTGCGCTCTCTGTGGCCTCTGTGGCCTCTGTGGCGGCGGCGACGGATGAGCCCCGGCCAAATATCGTGGTTATCCTGGCGGATGATCTGGGGTTTTCAGACATCGGCTCCTACGGCGGCGAGATTCGCACGCCGAACCTCGACCGCCTTGCCTCCGAGGGGCTACGGTTTTCCCGTTTTTACAACTGCGCCCTCTGCGGGCCTTCACGGGCGGCCCTGATGACGGGACTGCAACCTCATGACGCCGGCATCACCGACTGGACCGGCCTGCTCAGCGGGCACTCGGTGACGATCTTCGAGTTGCTGAAACGGGCCGGCTACGCCACCTGCGCGGTGGGGCGGCTCGATATGGTGACGGCGGAGAACTGGCACGATCCGGCAAAGATCGGCCGCCACGTCGATCGGTTTTTTGGCACGACCGGGCACAAGGGGCCGGGAAATTACTTCAAGGATGTGCGCAATACCGATTTTTTTCGGGACGGCGAACCCTACTCCATTCCCGAAGGCGGTTATAAGACTGATCTCATCACTGACTTTGCGGTGGACTTCATTCACGATTCAGATCGCGGCGAACCGTTCTTTCTCTATCTCTCCCACTACGCGCCGCACTGGCCGTTGCACGCGAAGCCCGGCGACATCGCCAAATATCGTTCGGCCTACCGGGAACTCGGCTGGGACCGCGCCCGGGAGCGGCGGATGGAGAGGCTCGTGAGTCTCGGGGTCGTGCCGCCCGGGACCCGGCCAGCTCCACGCGACGCACGTGCGGTGCCGTGGGAGGATTCAAAATATCAGGACTGGGAAGCCGAGCGCATGGCGGTCTACGCGGCGCAGGTCGATTCCCTCGATCAGAGTGTCGGTCGGGTCATGGCGGCGCTCGAGGCGGCCGGCGCCGAACAGGATACACTCGTTCTCTTCCTTTCTGACAATGGCGCGGCGGAGACGGCGGTCGGCGATCTCGACAAGCCCGGAGAGACCTGGCGCAGCGACGGCGTCGCGACCCGGTCGGGCAATCGTCCCGATGTCATGCCCGGTCCCGCCGACACTTTCCAGACGGCCGGTCCCGCCTGGTCGGGACTTTCCAATACCCCGTTCCGCGAACACAAGCGCACTGCCTACGAGGGAGGGATCGCCTCTCCGCTCATTGCGCGGTGGCCCGAGGGGATAAAGGAACGGGGGCAATGGACCCGTGAGCTCACGCCTATCACCGATCTTCCCGCGACCCTTCTCGATCTTGCCGGAGTGGAATATCCTGATCGCTTCGACGACCGGACCCTGCTCCCGATCGCCGGGAAATCTCTCCTTCCTCTCTTTCGTGACGGAGCGCGCGACGGCCATGGCGCTCTCTTCTGGAGCATCTCCGGCCATCGAGCCGTGCGGGAGGGCGACTGGAAACTGGTGTCTCCGAAGGACCCCCCGAAGGAATCTCCCTGGGAACTCTACGACCTCTCCCGCGACCCTACGGAATTAAACGATCTCGCCGCTGCCGAGCCCGACCGGGTCAGGCGAATGGAGACTCTTTTCCTTAAATGGAAAAACGATCCGCCTGCACCATGAAACGCCGCCGAGGACCGGCCGGGTGAGATCTTTTCACAAGCGTTTCGCCGGGTGAGTGCCTCGTGCGATTTCAGGGAAAGTATCGCTCCATCTCCCGATGCGGGATGCCCGCCTCTTCGAACTCATCAC
>Ga0209284_10002435_pt1 | contig 25424 bp, 19 predicted proteins | sample FRY03_FD_187211 | JGI IMG/M metagenome (GOLD analysis project Ga0209284, IMG submission 187211) | Freshwater microbial communities from Lake Fryxell liftoff mats and glacier meltwater in Antarctica - FRY-03 (SPAdes) (version 2) | ecosystem: Environmental > Aquatic > Freshwater > Ice > Glacier...
TGTCCGAAAACAGATTTACTAGAAAAATAATTACTTTTACCCATCGTATTTAGTATTTTGCAACACAAATTTACGATTCATTTAAAGAAGCCATCTTTTTGGCTTCTTTTTTATCGGACAACAATGATCTGCAATATTATTTTTAATAATACAGTTATTTAAATATAAATTACCATCAGAATAAATTCCACCACCACCAGTTCCATGGCTATATGCATTTAAATATCTACCATTTTGTACTGTAACATTATTTAAACGAACCGTATATCCGCTATAAATATAAAAAACCCTACTATCTGCTGTATTAGAACTTGTAGCCGCCTGAATAATGTCAGAAGCTGGATCAGTACCTTGAATGGTTAAATTTTTTAAAATTCTGTATCCAGAAATTATTGAATTACTAATCTCTCCTGTCTCAGCTGCATCTGTCCAAGTAAAGGTTCCTGTTAAAAAGATAGTTCCCCCACTTGTTACAGAAGTATAGGCCTTATGAAAGGTTTTAAACGGAGCAGAACTTGAGCCATCATTTGTGTCATTTCCTGTTGCGCTGTTTGTGTAAACAATAGATTGCGAAAAAGCTAGTGCACTAAAAAGCAAAAAAAGAATTAATATGATAGGTTTTAATGGTGAAATTCTGGGCATGTTTACAGATTTTGCAAAAATTATTAGAAAATAATCTTCAAATGTAGCGCACCTCAAAACTGTAATATTTATTAATGCTAGGTAGCTTGACGAAGATCAAGGTTATTTGTAAAAAACTTTTAAAAAATTGATCTATATCAATTTTTAGGACAGCATATAATTTGGTTTTAGCCCCTTGCCTTTAGAGCAGTGGTAATTCTAGTCAGCGTCTCTGGCTGCATATTGAGAAGAGAGGCTAGGTGTTTTTTGGGAATGCGTTCTACAAAAGCACTATCTACATGGCTGATGTAAAATTCATAACGCTCCATAGCCAGTGGAATTTTAGCCATAAAGGCCCTGCGCTCTGCACTCATATAGTATTCTTCCATAAGCACCCTATTTACAATTGCAAACTCTTTAAAGGTGCTTAGACATTTGTGAATGTCTACATACTCCATGTATTCAATTAAAGTGTCTTCTAATGCCTGAATGCTCTCTAAACCAGGTTCACGCTTAAAAAATCCAGAAATAGAGGTGAACATTTCAAGGTCAAAACTAATCCAAGTAGTAATTTCTCTAGACCCGTGAGTAAAATAACCCCTTACCATACCCTTGGTAATAATCATAAGTTGGGTGCACAAATCACCACTTTTATAAATGATTTCTCCCTTTTTAAAATGTGCAAATTTGGTTTTTTGTTTTATAAAATGTTTTAACTCACTAGAAACAGGGTGAATTCTTTTAAAAAACTCTAAGCTTACAAAAAAACGTTCCTGGGTCATAATTATTTAATGGAGTTTAAAAAAATACAACAATAAAAATAGGGGAATAATAGTTTAAAAACTAAATAATAAGAATAATCTATTATCTTTAAAATCACTAAAACCAACTCCATGAAAAGAACTATTTTTTCTTTATTGGCTATGGCCTTTTTGGCCTGCCAAAACAACCCTAAAGAAACTGCTCCAAAAGACCTGAATGACTTTGATTTTTTAGAGACCACCATACCAGAATTACAAGCTGGATATGCCGCTGGAAATTTCACCATTACCGATGTTATTAAGGCCTATTCTGAAAGAATAAATGCCATAGATCAAAACGGACCCAGCCTCATGTCTGTGATTGCCATAAACCCAGATGCACTGGCCATTGCAGATTCTCTAGACAAAGTAGCGCCAGAAAATAGAGGACCGCTTCACGGAGTCCCTGTGCTTTTAAAAGACAATATAGACACCCATGATAAAATGGCTACTACTGCAGGCTCTAGGGCGCTGGCGGGCTCTATGCCCCTAGAAGACAGTTTTGTAGCAGCGCAGCTACGGGCGGCGGGCGCTGTTATTTTAGGAAAAGCCAACCTGAGTGAGTGGGCCAATTTTAGAGGAGAAATGTCTAGCAGTGGCTGGTCTGGCGTGAATGGCCAAACCAAAAACCCCTATGTACTGACCAGAAGCCCTTGTGGCTCTAGCGCAGGAAGCGGCGTTTCTGTGTCTGCCAACCTCACCCTTTTAGCCATAGGTACAGAGACTAATGGTTCTATTGTTTGCCCAGCTACTGCCAGTGGAATTGTAGGGATTAAGCCTACTGTTGGCCTTATTAGCCGTTCTGGGATTATTCCTATTTCTTATACTCAGGACACGGCAGGGCCTATGGCCCGCACCGTGACCGATGCAGTTATTGCTCTAGGTGCTCTAACTGGCTTAGACGCTAAGGACGCTAAAACTACTGCCAGCCAGACTAAAGCACTCACAGATTACACCCCTTACTTAAAAGCAGATGGCCTAAAGGGCAAGCGTATTGGTTGGTTTAAATCTGCCTTTGGCAATCATGCCGCTACAGACTCAATCACGGTAAAAGCCATAGCCATCCTAAAAGCGCAGGGCGCTGTGGTGATAGAAATAGACCAAATTAACGAGAAAAGCACAGGGGGGCATTCCTTCCAAGTCATGCTTCATGAGTACAAGGCAGGCCTCAATGCCTATTTTGCAAGCCTAGGCCCAAATTCAAAAATTAAGAATATAGAAGACCTCATTGCTTTTAATAAAAAAGATTCTATTGAGCTAAAATACTACAACCAGGCCTATTTGGAAATGGCTCTTGAAAAAGAAGGTCTAGAGAGTAAAACCTACTTAGACCACTTAGAGGCCCTTAGAAAAGAGAGCCAAGAAAACGGAATAGATAAGGTAATGGCAGAACACCAATTAGACGGTTTTGTAGCTCCTACGGGTTCTCCAGCCTGGAGCATAGATTGGTTAAATGGAGATAACTATCACGTCTCTAGCTCATCGCCCGCTGCTTGGGCGGGCTACCCCAACATTACCGTTCCTATGGGAGATGTACACGGATTGCCTGTGGGTATTTCATTTTTTGGAACTGCTTGGAGTGAACCCACCCTAATAGAAATGGCTTACAGCTTTGAACAAGCCACCAAAGCCAGAATAGTACCTAGGTTTAGGGCTTGGGACAACGTAGAATAAAACCTTTAAAATATTTTTATTTTCTTTAAACAAACCTTATGAAAAATATATTAATGCTCTCTGCCATGGCACTCTTGTCATTTAATCTGCAAGGGCAAGAAACTCCAAATAAAACGGCTGCTCCTAACTATGCCTTAGCCGCTAAATTTTCTCCCACCCAATTAGCCAAAATGGTCCATTCTACAGAGGTGAATCCCCATTGGTTAAAAAATGGAAATAGATTTTGGTACCAATACAAAACTACACAAGGGTCTAACTACTATATGGTAGATGCTGACAAGCGCAGTAAGACTGCTCTTTTTAATAATGATAAAATGGCGGCATGGCTCACAGAAATCACCAAAGACCCTTATGACGGCCAACACCTACCCAAATTTGATTTTGAATTTGTTAAAAATGAAACGGCTATTCGCTTTAGAGTGACTACTTCTGAAATGGTAGCAGTTAAAAAAGATACTGTGGTGAAAGACAGCACTAAAAAGGCAGCTGTCAAGGACTTAAAAAAACCTAAAAAAGAAAAAAAAGTATATCACTTAGAATACCGTTTAGGAGGGAATGGTCTCACGGTTTTAAGCAATGAAAAAGAAGCGGAAAAAGACTATAAAAAGTGGGCCAATATAGCCCCAGATTCTAGTGTGGTCTTGTTTTCTAAGGAATTTAACCTCTACTGGATGGACAAGGGAAACTTCCTAAAAGCGGTTAAAAATGAGAAAGACTCTACTATTGTAGAACACCAATGGACCACAGATGGTGAAGAAGAATTTGGTTATGGAGGTGAAACCCGCGGAGATGACAATGAAGAAGTGGAAAAGAAAAAGAAAGACCGAACTTCTATCAATGGACATTGGACAGACAATGCCAAGAAATTTGTATTTCAAAAAACGGACAGCCGCATGATTAAAGATCTTTGGGTTATTAATTCTATAGCAGAAAAACGGCCTACTTTAGAGACTTATAAATACCATATGCCCGGAGAACAGGAGTATGCTAAAAAAGAGTTATTAATCTTTGATATTCCTTCAAAATCTCATATAAAAGTAGCCTTAGACACGGTAGCCCAACAAAATATATCTGTCTATACAAGGCCAACGCCTCCCTCTAGTGAGGACGATGATTTTAAACCCAGACTATTGCTTTCTATGAAGGGAGATCTTTATTTTAATGTCATTAGCAGAGACAGGAAGAAAATGGATTTAAGAGTGGCCAATCTAGAAACTGGCGCTGTAAAGGTGCTTATAGAGGAGCGAATGAACACCTATATAGAAGACAGAGACCCTGTGCTTATAAAAAATGAAACGGAGTTATTGCATTGGTCTGAACGTGATGGATGGGCTCATTTTTATAGATACACCAGTCAAGGGAAGCTACTTAACAGACTCACCACTGGGCCCTTTCATTCAGAGGCGCTTAAGGGTGTGAATGAAAAAACAGGAATGGTGTATTTTTCTGCCCATGGAGTGCAAAACGCTATAGACCCTTACTATGAACACCTATACGCAGTTCCTTTAAGCGGGGGTGTTCCAAAGGCATTGAACGCTGGAGATTACACAGCTAGCACCAATCCTTCTGACGGACACCGCTATTTTGTAAGCAATTACTCTAGGGTAGACAGCACGCCAAAATCTGAATTGCGCAGTGAAACCGGTGCGCTGCTTATGTCTTTAGAAACAGCAGACCTCTCTGCGCTTTTTGCGGCGGGCTATCAGTTCCCAGAAACTTTTAAAGTAAAGGCAGATGACGGTATTACAGATATTTATGGCGTACTCTACAAACCCTTTAACTTTGATGAAAATAAGAAGTATCCGCTTTTAGAATACGTGTACCCAGGCCCACAAACAGAAGCTGTAAACAAGGAGTTCTCTGTGAGAATGGACCGCATGGACCGCATGGCCCAATTGGGTTTCATTGTAGCTACTATGGGGAATAGGGGGGGGCACCCAGACCGTTCTAAGTGGTACCACAATTACGGTTACGGAAACCTGAGAGATTACGGACTGGCTGATAAAAAATATGTAGCAGAGCAATTGGCTAACCGCCATGCCTTTATAGATTTAGATAGGGTAGGTATTTTTGGTCACTCCGGCGGAGGCTTTATGTCTACAGCTGCCATTCTAGTATACCCAGATTTCTTTAAGGCAGCCGTTTCTGCAGCAGGAAATCACGACAATTCCATGTACAATTCTTGGTGGAGTGAAACCCACCACGGGGTTCTGGAAGAAATGAATGACAAAGGAGAAATAACCTATCAATACGATATTGACAAGAACCAATCTCTAGCGGCCAATCTAAAAGGACAGCTGCTTTTAGTCACTGGTGATGTAGACAACAACGTGCACCCTGGCGGTACTATTCGCATGGCCAACGCGCTCATAAAAGCCAACAAACGATTTGATTTTAAATTGTTGCCGGGCCAAAGACACGGTTTTGGAGACATGACGGAATACTCTTTTTGGCTTAGGGCAGATCACTTTAGCAAACACCTCCTTGGCGTTCCTGCCACTGCAATAGATATTAAAGAGATAAACAAAGACATACCTCAGAGCAGATAAGACTTTTAAAAAACCCCGCTATAAGTGGGGTTTTTTATAATTTAGAAAATCCGTGCCCAGGTATTTGTCGCCCAAATTGGTGTACCAAGCCCTGTTCTTAGGCATTTTAATTCCGGCTACAACTAATGAAAACATAGCCAGAGGTAGTACTCATGTAAGTACTTATGAATGTTAGTTTTTAATCTTATATTTGAAAAAAACAACTAAAAATGAAAGATCAGAATTTTAAAAACCACCCAAAAATAGTCAAAGGATTTCACGGATTCTTATTCATAGCACTCATAGCCTTATTAGGAGGGTCCATCAGCTATTTTGTTACCGCAGAAGAGGGGCACGCCTATCCGGCCTCGCTCTTTATACTCCTTTGGGTTATTTTAGTGACTTTTATGTGGTACACCAGATCATTCCCCTTAAAAGCACAAGACAGGGCTATTAGAGCAGAAGAAAGCCTCAGACACTATGTGCTCACTGGCAAGTTATTACCTAGCGAACTTAAAATGCCTCAGGTCATTGCACTGCGCTTTGCTCCAGACGTTGAATTTCTAGCACTCATAGACAGAGCAATCAAAGAAAAAATGACCAATAAAGAAATTAAAATGGCCATTAAAAATTGGAAGCCAGACCATTACAGAGTCTAATAAATAACCTCAGCCAATCTTAGTATAAGAAAAATTGATAGCTTTTTATATTATCATGTGATTTTGTTATGTTACTTTGTTATTATTAAATAAAAGTCACAACTATGGAACATTACACGCAAAATGGAGAAGGAAAATGCCCGTTCTCTAATGCTGCCCTAAAGGGTACCGCAGGACTAGGAACCTCCAATAAAGATTGGTGGCCCAACCAACTAAACATAAACATTTTAAGACAGCACAGCAAGGCCTCTAACCCTATGGATAGCGATTTTGACTATGCAAAGGCTTTTTCAAGTGTAGATTTTAAAGCACTTAAAAATGACTTATATGCGCTCATGACCCAATCTCAAGAGTGGTGGCCGGCAGATTACGGACACTACGGACCCTTCTTTATTAGAATGGCTTGGCACAGTGCAGGTACCTATAGAATTGCAGATGGACGTGGAGGCAGTGGTACAGGAGCACAGCGTTTTGCCCCCTTAAATAGTTGGCCAGACAATGGAAATTTAGACAAGGCTCGTTTACTGCTGTGGCCTATTAAAAGGAAATACGGCCAAAAAGTTTCTTGGGCAGACCTCATGATCTTGGCTGGAAATTCTGCCTTAGAATCTATGGGCTTTAAAACCTTTGGTTTTGGAGGTGGTAGAACTGATGTATGGGAGCCTGAACAAGACATTTACTGGGGTTCTGAAAAAAAATGGCTAGAAAACCAAAGATACTCTGGAGACAGAGAACTAGAAAACCCATTGGCAGCTGTTCAGATGGGACTTATCTATGTAAACCCAGAAGGACCAGATGGACATCCAGATCCTTTGGCCTCTGCTAGGGACATTAGAGAGACCTTTGGAAGAATGGCCATGAATGATGAAGAAACAGTTGCGCTCATTGCTGGTGGGCATACCTTTGGTAAAACCCATGGGGCCGCAAATCCAGATGAGTATGTAGGCCCAGAACCAGCTGGAGCTCCCATAGAGGAAATGGGTATGGGTTGGAAAAATAGCTTTGGTACTGGAAATGGTGGGGACACCATAACCTCTGGACTAGAAGGCGCTTGGACCACTACCCCCACAAAGTGGAGTAACAATTTCTTTGAAAACCTTTTTGAATATGAGTGGGAACTAACCAAGAGCCCAGCCGGAGCCCAGCAATGGAAGCCTAAAAACAATGAAGGTCTAGGTACTGTTCCAGATCCACATGACCCCTCTAAGAGTCATACTCCTATTATGCTTACCTCAGACATAGCGCTTAGAGAAGATCCTATATACGAGAAAATCTCTAGACGTTTTTATGAAAACCCTGCCGAATTAGCAGATGCTTTTGCAAGGGCTTGGTATAAATTAACCCACAGAGATATGGGGCCAAAAGAGCGTTATTTAGGACCTGAAGTACCTAGTGAAATCCTTATATGGCAAGATCCAATTCCCGCAGTAGACTTTAAAGTGATTGACACAGCTGATGTAGCCATTTTAAAAGGGCAATTAAAACAATCTGGCCTTTCAGTCTCAGAAATGGTAAGCACTGCATGGGCTTCTGCAAGTACTTTTAGAGGTTCAGATATGCGCGGTGGCGCCAATGGAGCCAGAATTAGCTTAGCCCCACAAAAGGATTGGAAAGTAAACAATCCAAGCCAGCTAGCTAAGGTTATAAAAGTGTATAAAGGCATTCAAGAAAGCTTTAATAAGGCACAAAAAGACAGCAAAAAACTAAGCCTAGCAGACCTTATTGTATTAGGGGGAAGTGTTGGAATTGAAATAGCAGCCAACGCAGCTGGTAAATTGATAGAAGTAACTTTTACTGCTGGTAGAAATGACGCCACACAAGAGCAGACAGACATTACATCTTTTGCTGTTCTTGAGCCGCAGGCCGATGGTTTTAGAAACTACACAAAGACTAAATTTACGGTTTCAGATGAAGAATTGTTATTAGACAAGGCGCAGCTGCTCACCCTCTCACCCCCAGAAATGACAGTATTAGTGGGTGGTATGAGAATGTTAGACAGCAACTTTGAGGGAACTGCCCATGGGGTGTTTACCAAAAACAAAGGGACGCTTACAAATGATTACTTTATAAACCTATTAGACTTAGACACCAAATGGGAAGCCGTCTCTGAAGACCAAGATTTATTTATGGGCCGTGATCGCAAAACCAATGCCTTAAAATGGAGCGCCAGCAGAGTAGACCTCATCTTTGGTTCTAATTCTGAACTGCGCGCACTCTCAGAGGTATATGCCACTGCAGACAGCCAAGATAAGTTCCTGTCAGACTTTGTTGCAGCATGGAATAAGGTGATGAACCTAGACCGTTTTGATTTAAAGTCATAGCATGTAGGTAGTTTATAAAACCTATAAAAAAATTATAAGGCCTTGTTTTTGTCAATTCAAAAACAAGGCCTTTTTTATAGCAAATGTTGATTTCAAAAATAAATATTTATTCCTTCTTTAAGGTGGGGTAAGACACTCCTAATTGCTCTAAATAACTGTCGTACTTTTTTTCATTGTAATAAAAAGGTTTTAATGCCTCTTTGTATTTACTCATAATGTCTTTGTTCAGATATATAGGAGGCATATCTTCCTTGCTAATCATAGGTATATACTGTGTTTCTACCGTTTGAACTTCATTAAAATACTTCCAGGAAGCTTCTACCAGTTCTGGTTTTAAAAGAAAGTCTAGAACGGTCATCGCAACCACCTTAGCTCCTGCAGTAACCCCTTTATGTGCTATTGGAGTAGCCATTGCAATGGCGTTGCTCCAATGATGTCCTTGAAGACCAGGTATGTTTGACGGAAAACGCAAAGTCACAGTAGGTACCGTCCATGAAACATCCCCAATATCGTCACTCCCGCCACTTACTGGTTTTTCTACAGGAGGTATTAAACCTTCTAATTCCTTGTCTAGCCCTTCTGTTTTAGTAGATTTCACTTCTTTTTGCACCGCTTTGGCTAGGGTTTGATCTGCCTCTGACCATGTAGGCAATCCAATTTTCTGAATGTTCTGATTCATGGTCTCTGCAATCACTTTATTAAAATGTCTAGGCCAGGCGGTTCCCAGTATTTGAGAACTCACTTTGGTGTCTGTCATAAGGGCGGCACCCTCTGCAATGTGGTTGCCAATCTCATACATTTCCATGATACCCTTATAAGTGACATCTCTAAAATAATACCAAATAGTAGCCTTTGAAGGGACCACATTTGGCTGGTCTCCTCCATCTGTAAAAATAGAGTGAGAGCGTTTAAGCGGGTCTAAATGCTCCCTTTTGTAGTTCCATCCAACACTCATAAGTTCTGCTGCATCTAAAGCACTTTTTCCTCTCCACGGAGCTCCAGCAGCGTGTGCTGCTTCTCCGTCAAAAGTATAGGCTACAGAAATTAAGCCGGTGCCTGAAGACTGTCCCCATGAAACAGCCATATTGCTACTTACGTGGGTAAAAATACAAAGGTCTATATCTTTAAACATTCCATCTCTTGTAAACCAGGCCTTAGCTGCTACTAACTCCTCTGCTATTCCAGGCCATAATATTAAGGTGCCGCCTACCCCTTCTTGTTTCATAATTTCTTGTACAGAAAAAGCAGCTGAAATGTTGAGAGGGATACCCGCATTATGTCCTTCGCCATGACCAGGTGCTCCGTCTACAATGGGCTTGTGATAAGCCACGCCAGGATATTGTGAAGCTTTTGGAATACAGTCTACATCACTTCCAAGCGCAATAACTGGCCCTTCCCCGTTAGACCAAGTAGCAAACCATGCTGTGGGAATGCCAGAAACTCCGTATTGAATGTCAAAACCTTTCTTTTTTAGCATATCAGTCAGGTACTTGGAAGAAGCTTCTTCTTGAAAACCCAACTCAGAAAAACTAAAAATTTTATCTACCATTACCTGGCTAAGCTTGCTGTTCTCTTCTACCCAAAGGGCAGATTTTTCTTTAAGCACCTCAATATCATGAGTTTTATTAACTTTCTGAGCAGACAAAGAAAGGCCCATCAATAAAAAAGGTAAAAATAAAATTTTAAAATTCTGATACCTGATAGTTTTCATATGGTTGGTTTTAAATGAATTTAAATATAATGAATTGAAGCCAAATCACCCCGCATATAAATTATTCTTACAGTATAGCACCAAAATACACATCACAACATCACTCGTTCACAAAACCACATGGATTACTAGCGCCCCTTCGGCTATTAGAGAGGCATTGGTATTAGAACTTTCTAACTTGGAGGCTCTCAGGCAAAAAGAGCAAAAGTACCTTAGAGCTTTTTTACGTAGTCTGTAATAATAACAATGGTTTGCCCCGCTACTTTCCCCTCAATATAAGTAGCATTTTCAGGGTCTAAAGAAATACGCCTTACGGCAATTCCCTGCTTGGCCACCATACTGCTTCCTTTTACTTTTAAATCTTTAATGAGGACCACAGCATTCACATTTTTCTTGGGCTCTTTTTAAAAGATCTTTGTCTATATTCATGGGTGATTTTAAGCCTTAAAAATAAACAAAAGGCTGGTTTAGAAGTAGTTTTTAAACTTTAGAATGGTTCTATTTAAAGTACTTCTTTTTAAACCAAAAGGAAACCCTCACTAAAATAATTAGGGCTGGAACTTCTACCAATGGCCCAATGACCCCAGCAAAAGCTTGCCCAGAATTTAAACCAAATACAGCAATGGCAACAGCTATAGCCAATTCAAAATTATTCCCTGCTGCCGTAAAGGCCACAGCTGCTGTTTTGTCATAGCTTGCCCCCACAGCTCTAGTAAAGAAAAAGCCTATGACAAACATGAGAATAAAATAAATAAGAAGCGGTAGGGCAATTTTTAGAACGTCCATAGGTATGCTCACTATTAACTGCCCCTTTAAAGAGAACATCACTACAATAGTAAACAAGAGTGCTATAAGAGTCAAGGGAGCAATGGCAGGCAGAAATTTCTGCTCATACCACTGCAATCCTTTTGCTGGCACCAGTATTTTCCTTGAAAGAAAACCTAATAAAAACGGCAGGCCCAGGTAAATAAGGACTGACTCTGCAACGCTGGCAATAGAAATATTCACAATAGCCCCTTCAAAACCAAAGTATGGGGGCAGTACAGTAATGAAAATCCAGGCATAAAAAGAATAGGCAAAGACTTGAAAAATACTGTTAAGAGCCACTAGTGCAGCACCGTACTCTGAAGACCCATCGGCCAGGTCATTCCAAACCAAAACCATGGCAATACACCTAGCCAGGCCTATTAAAATTAAACCCACCATATACTCTGGGTAGTCCCCAAGGAATGTGATGGCTAAAAAAAACATAAGTAAGGGACCAATTACCCAATTTAAAACCAAAGAAATGCTCAAAATTTTTACATTCTTAAAGACCTTAGGCAATAGGGCGTAATTCACCTTGGCCAGCGGCGGGTACATCATGAGAATAAGCCCAATAGCTATGGGAATATTAGTTGTCCCGTTACTCATCGTATTTATAAAAGAGGGTGTTTCTGGAATAAAATACCCCAGGCATACGCCTAGTAGCATGGCAGCAAAAATCCAAAGGGTGAGGTATTGGTCTAAAAAAGAGAGTTTTTTATTCAAGGGAGGGGTTATTTAATATTAGAAAAAACATATTTAAGCTCTGCGGCTATCTGAAGACTTCTGTCTGCATAGGTCTGTACCTGTTCTGGAGTACCATCAGCAGATTTGGGATCTTCATAGGTAATGGGTATGCGCTCTTCTGCTCCAGTGATAAAGGGGCAATCTTCTTGAGCAGCAGCACAGGTCAAAATAGCAGCAAAATTTTCATTGGGGTTAAAAGGGTGGTCAAAAGTTTTAGAAAAACCAATAATTGGAGGGCTATCTGTAGCGTAGTCAATCACATATATAGGATTATCCCCCTCAGAAATGGCCAAGACCTTAAAGCCCTGTTGCGCTAAGGTATTGGCTGCCATAGGAAACAGTGCCGTGGCCTGGGTACCCCCAGAATAACTGAGCAAACTAGGAATTTTATAATACTGGGCAAGCGCCTGCGCCCAAACCTGAGACAAATGACTTCTCCTAGAATTGTGGGTACAGATAAAATGGAGTTTTATAGCTTGGCCCACATCCTTTTTCTCCTGAATATAAGCGGTTAATACATCTAAGGCTGCCTTTCTTTGGGGGTCAATGGTTTCCAGAGAAAGGCCCTGAATAGTGTCTTTTATTTTTGTGTACATCTTAACAACAGTCTTTGTTGACAGTAGCGCCTAAGACAAAGAAATCACTAAAAGCAACCTGAACTTCTCCCCAAACTTTTTTGTCTATACAATAACAAACCGCTGTTCCAGAGATACTCCCCTTAATAAGGCCTGCCTGTTTTAAGGCTGTTAAATGTTGAGAAATGGTAGACTGAGCCAAGCCTATTTCTAAAACCAAATGGCCGCAAATACAAGAATCCATTTTTATGAGCTCTTGTAAAATAGCAATTCTTGCAGGGTGGCCCAAGGCCTTAGCAATAAGGGCCATTTTATTTTGGCTTTCTGTAAATATTTCTGTTTTAGTAAGTCCCATGCTCTATCTATATATTGCAATATTACGATTAATATTTAAAAATCTCTAAAGCTATCTAGAATAAAAATGTAGTACATTTAAAAAAGTTAATTTATACCCTATGAAAAGAAGTGCCTTTATTAAGCAGACCAGCGCTATGGCTGCATTATCATTTATTCCTTTAAGATCTAGTTTTAATTTAAATGAAAATGCACGCCCCTTAGGCCTTCAGTTATTTACGGTACGAGATTTTATGGCCAAAGATCCTATAGATACTTTAAAGAAATTAAAGACTATGGGCTATACAGATTTTGAAACCTATGGCTATGACGTGGAAAAGAAAAGCTATTACGGTTATTCGCCAACAGACTTCAAAAACATTTTAACAGATCTATCACTCACAACCTATACCGGGCACTACGGGCTCCACAGTCTTATGAACGCTACAGACACCCAGCTAGCGCGTTATGTGTCTTCTTGCATTGAAGGGGCCAAAGCCCTTGGAGATCCTTATATTACATGGCCAAAATTAGATGAAGCTTATAGAAACGTAGCCGGCTATACCCTTTTAGTAGAAAAACTAAACAAGATAGGTAAGCAAATTACAGAAGCAGGATTGGGCTTTTGCTACCACAATTTTGGTTATGATTTTGACAGCTATGGAGGAAAAACAGGTATGGATTGGATTTTAGAAGAGACCGATCCAAACTATGTAAAAATTGAAGTAGATTTTTATTGGGTCATGCATGCTGGAGTGATTAGCCCCAAGAATCTCATTGCTCAGGCGCCGGGAAGGTTCCCGCTTTGGCATATAAAAGACATGGACAAAACCACTAAAGACTATACAGAACTTGGAAATGGTTCTATAGATTACACCCAAATACTGCCAGACGCTAAAACAGCTGGTCTAGAGCGTTACTACATAGAACAAGGGGGCAATTTTGCGCAAAACTCCATGCAGAGTGTCGCAGATTCTGCTACCTTCTTTAAGGCTAATATTCAGAAACTTATTTAATACCCATAACGCTGTGGGCCTCCCCTTCTAATTTCTTCGTTGGCGTGGGCCTCAAATTTCTTAAAATTTTCTCTAAAAGCGTTGGCTAATTTAAAGGCAGTGTCATAGTATTTTTTATCATTGTTCCAGGTGGTTCTAGGACTTAAAATATCACTAGGAACTCCAGGACACTCACGGGGCTGTGCCACCCCAAAAACAGAGTGAATGTGATATTGATCAGAATTGTACAAGCCTAAATCTCCATTGAGGACAGCACTAATCATAGCGCGGGTGTATTTTAATTTCATTCTAGTTCCAATTCCATAAGGACCACCCGTCCAACCAGTATTCACTAGCCAAACATGTACGCCAGCATCTTTCATTTTAAGGCTCAGCATTTCTGCGTATTTTGCAGGGTGCAAAGGCATAAAAGGAGCCCCAAAACAGGCAGAAAAATTTGGAGTAGGCTCTACTATTCCAGCCTCTGTTCCCGCTACCTTAGCCGTATAGCCAGACATAAAATGATAGGCTGCTTGGCTAGGGGTTAATTTAGAAATTGGAGGCAATACCCCAAAGGCATCTGCAGTTAAAAAGAAAATGTGTTTTGGGTGTTCCCCAATAGAAGGTGTTTGAATATTTTCTATATGCTCTATAGGGTAACTTACCCTGGTATTTTGAGTGATTGAAATATCTGAATAATCTACATTCCCCGCCGCGTCTAAAGCAACATTCTCTAGAATGGCTCCTTTTTTAATAGCGCCATAAATTTCAGGTTCATTCTCTTTAGACAGGCTAATCACCTTGGCATAACAACCCCCTTCAAAATTAAAGATGGTATTTTCAGAGGTCCATCCGTGCTCGTCATCACCAATGAGTTTTCTATCTGGATCTGCAGAAAGGGTGGTCTTGCCTGTTCCTGAAAGTCCAAAGAAAATAGCAGTATCTCCATCTTTTCCAACATTGGCAGAGCAATGCATGGGCAGGGTATTTTTTTGAGTAGGTAATATAAAGTTTAAAGCAGAAAAAATTCCTTTTTTAATTTCCCCTGTATAACCAGTTCCCCCAATAAGAGCCACTTTTTTAGTAAAATTTAAAATAGCAAAGTTGGATTGTCTGGTTCCATCTAAAGCAGGATCTGCCATAAAACCTGGTGCATTTATGACAGTCCATTCAGCAGTAAAAGTTTTAAGATCCAAATCTGTTGGACGCAAAAACATATTATAGGCAAATTGATTGGACCAAGGGTACTCTGTAACTACCCTAATATTAATTTTATAATTGGGGTCTGCACAGGCGTAACTATCGCGCACATATATTTCTTTATCACTTAGGTATGCTCCTACTTTCTTTTGTAGGGCGTCAAATTTATCAGGATCAAAGGCAATGTTAATGCCCCCCCACCACACCTGATCTTGTGTAATGGCGTCCTTTACAATAAAACGGTCTAGCGGAGAACGTCCTGTAAAGGCACCCGTGTTAACAGCCAAAGCACCAGAAGATGCTGCTACCCCCATCTTTTTCTGAAGGCTTAGCTCATGAAGCTGCGCTGCGCTTAGCTGATACTTTACTTGGGTGCTTTCAATTCCCTCTTGCTTTAAAAATGCGGTGATTTTATCTGGAACAGGCATGAATTTAATTTAATTTTTATAACATTTTAAGGGTGTAAAGTTACATTAAAAAACCCCCGTAAGGGATAGTATTTTTGATCTAAAAAAAATGAGTAACTTAAAATTTATATATTTGTTTTAACCAATATATATCTATATGAAATTCAAAATCCTACTCCTACTCTTCTCTATTCTCATTTTTTCATGTGAAAATAAACAAACTGTCCCGCAAGAAACTTCCTATTACAATGACACTGACAGCCCGTCTAAATTAAGTGGTGGCACTCAAATGATCCCTATTGAAACAAGTCTTGGCACTTTTAATGTTTGGACCAAAAGAGTGGGAAATAATCCCACTACAAAAGTGCTCTTACTACACGGAGGTCCTGGAGCTACTAGCGAATATTTTGAAGCAGCAGATTCCTATTTCCCAGCCGGAAATGTAGAATACTATTACTATGACCAACTAGGGTCTGGAAAAAGCGACAACCCCAATGATGAAAGGCTTTGGAACATAGAAAACTTTGTAGAAGAAGTAGAACAGGTGAGAAAGGCATTAAAACTAGACGCATCTAATTTTGTCCTTTTAGGACATTCTTGGGGCGGTATTTTAGGGATTGAATACGCGCTTAAATACCAACAAAACATGAAGGCGCTTATTGTCTCCAATATGGTTTCTTCTATTCCAGACTATGTAAAGTACGCCAAGGAGGTATTAGGTCCTCAATTACCACCAGAAGTACTTCTAAAAATTGAGGCTTTTGAAGCCAATGAAGATTATACAAATCCTGAGTACTTAGGGCTTATTGAGGAGCACTATTACCCAGAACACGTCCTTAGAATGAAACCTAGTGAGTGGCCAAACCCTGTTGTAAGAGCTTTTGCAAACATGAATTACCCGCTTTATTTAAAAATGCAAGGACCTTCTGAATTTGGAGTAGTGGGAGATGCTGTTTTAAAGGATTGGGATAGAACCAATGACCTCTATAAAATAAAAGTGCCTACTCTCGCCATTGGAGCTCAGTATGACACCATGGACCCAAATGCCATGAAAAAAATGAGTGAATTAGTTGCAAACGGCAGCTACCTATACTGCGAAAAAGGAAGTCATATGGCCCTATACGATGATCAAGAAACTTATTTTAAAGGTGTTATTGAATTTTTAAATACTATAAAATAACCCATAGATCCAATCATAAAAAAGCCATTCAAATTGAATGGCTTTTTTATTGCCTATTTATTATTAAGCATATATTATTTCTTCTGATAAACCCTTACATAATCTACTTCCATCTGGTCTTGAGTGAAATTTGGATCTATAGCGCCTCCTAAACTACCCCCTACAGCTACATTTAAAAGTAAGTATTGGTCTTTATAAAAGGGCCAAAAATCATTGCTTTTATCCTCTGGTTGGTAGGTGAAAAATACCTCGCCGTCTAGCGTGAAGTCTATTTTTTCTTCTGTCCAGACCATTCCATACACATGAAAATTCTCGGTTACATCTGTCACTATTACTTGCTTTAAGGCAGGATTATCTCCGTAACGCCCACCAACGTGTAAGGCAGACTGTACCATAAGGTGGTTTTCAAAAAGCTGCTCCATAATATCAATTTCCCCGCAAACAGGCCATCCTACCTCTGGCAAATTAGTGCCTAATGCCCATATGGCTGGCCAAGTTCCTTGGGTTCTTGGTAGTTTGGCTCTTACTTCTACTTTCCCATAGGTAAAATGTAGCTTGGAATTAAACCTGGCAGAGGTAAACTCTTTTGTGCTTCCAGAAGATTCAAAAAGTTCTTTTTTAGCAATAATCTTTAAAGTACCCTCACTCACAGTAGCGTTGTCAATTCTATCTGTATAGTGCTGCAATTCATTGTTGTACCAACTCCCATTCTCAGGAGCAAAGGTCTCTAAAAACCATTTGTCTGGATCTGGAAGGCCGTCTTTGTCAAACTCGTCTGCCCATACCAATTCATAAGGGTTTTCTTTTAGTGTAGGGGCTTCTTTCCAATAATCGTAGACCATCCAGTCTGCCACGTACTCATTCCAATATTTAGCGCCAAATTCTATATGCTTGGGGTGGGGTAAATAGCCCTTATCTCTATCTTCTTGGGTCTTAAAACTCATAGAAAAAGCGTGTAAAAACCCCCTTTCATAACCCTCTGGAGATACGTTTTCAGAAAACTGAAAATCATGTACCCCCACAATGGGCACTAAGTACTCATAGGCAATATTCTTAAATTTTTCAACAGATACGTTTTCTTTAAACTTTATAAACACCAGGTGTACCAGTACCTTGTTGTCATCTTCTTTTTTGTCTTGTCCAAGCACCACCATAGGTAATAGCATTAGTAGTAGAATTAGTTTTTTCATTTAAGTTTCTTTAGGTTTTAACAACATCCGCCGCCGTCATAGTGAAAGGTAGCCGCACTAATAAAGATATCTTTTCTATCTAAAGCTTCTAGTGCACCAGCCGTTTTATCGCAGATAGAAAGGGGCTGGTTTTGTAAAAGTACATGCCCTTTCTTGTCGTCAAAATAAGATTCTGAACCAAAGTAAATAGCAGATTTTCCTGTAAATACACAGGGGCCGTCTGCCTGCATAGGGTCTTTAATAGCGCAAACTTCTACACTTTCAATAAAAATATTTTCTTCAGTAGCGTAATGCACAGTATCTAAAATCCTATAAGGCCTTCTGGCTCTAATTTCAATGGTGCCAAAGCCTACATCTGTCAGCATTTTTATATAGTCATTTAAAGGAATAGACCCAGAGAGACATAGCGCTCTTAGGCGGTCGTCATTTCTAAGCGTCTCATTCATGGGCTGCTCACAGGTGGGGTCACTCATCACCAACCTACCGTGGGGCTTTAAAATTCTATACATCTCCTCAAGCGCCTTTTTTAACTCCTCCATTTTAAAAATATTAAACAAGCAGTTTTGTGCTGCTACATCTATAGAGTTGTCTGCAATAGGCAGGTTTAGGGCATCGCCCTTTTTAAGGGCAACAAAATCACTTTTAAACCAATCGTTTTGGGCCTCAGCAATTTTAAAATTGCTGGCCGATGCTTCCAACATTTCATCTACCACATCTATCCCTATCACGCCGCCTTTTTGCCTAGAAAAATAAGCAAACTGCAGCAGCTCCATGCCACCTCCAACACCCACATAGGCAATTTTAGGATTGTTCACCAAATCTCTGGGGTGTACCGTACTGCCGCAGCCGTAATTCATTTCCTGCATAATGGTGGGAATCTTTAAACCTGGAAACTGCCAAATAGGCGTAGTGGTGCAGCAAAGACCTACGTCTGGGGTTAAAGCGGCCGCTCTATATACGTCTTTGGTAACCTCTAAATAACTCATAATTTTATGACATAAAATTTTCAACAAGCTACTAAAACTTATTCAAAAGCACTCTATGAATTTGAGTATAAAAAGATTTTACTCTCTCCTATTTAGAACCAAAAAAGTAGTTGATGAAAGACCGACAGAAAGCAGGGAATACCAAATATAATATTCATAGGAAAGCTAATGCCCACCATATGTCCCCCAAAATGTATGTCATGGGCTTCTAAAAAGAAACTGCGGCAATAAAAGTCACAGCACTCGCAGATCCGTAAGCAGCGGCAAGAGTAATAAACTTAACTTAAATGTTTTAATTTAAGTTTTTAGTCTTTCTGATATAGGATGGCGTATTGGTTTAAAAAAGAATAAAAAATAATTTTCAGGGAGGTCTTGTATCTTGTTCTATCTTAGTGTCATGGACGAAGAAAAAAAAGCTAAAAACAAAAAAACCAATTTAGGTGGGGCCTATAAATTTAAGATTGCCAAAAAATACAGCAAGCCCAAAACTAAAGGAGATAAAATTGCCAACAGAAAAAAGAAAAAATAATCTATCTGTTTTTACCTCAGAAACCTTTATTCAACCTAGGTTCATTTCTTTAAGACTTGTATGGCTTAAAGAAATATCTATTGATTATTTTTTGTGTTGAATATTATTAGCCTCATCAAATTCTTTATTTGGTTTTGTAAGTCTAATTACATACAAACGATATGGAAGCTTTGGGAATTATGGGATTTATTTTTGGGATAGGAGCATTAGGTCAAGTATTTCAATTAAAAAAGTTGTAGAAACTTTAAAAAAATGACGTTGAGGAATTAAAAAAGATTAACCCTTAATCGCATTATCAAATTGTTTATCATCACATTTTTCTAATCTATCTATGATTTCTATTTCAAATTCTCTTGGCATTTTATCTTTAACTTCTTCATTATAAACTACTTAATAGACTTATAGACAGCTGAGTTAAAGGCGGAACATATCCATATGGTTTTGCAAATAGGCTAAAACCAGTAATTAATTATAACCGTTTTTTTACCTAGTTATTATTTACAAGGATTAGTGTCATACAACTGTCATATAACTGTCATATCAGCGCCTTATTGATTTCAATATTAAAGAAAAGGTAATACTTATCTTTGTTTAATAATTAACATTAAAGACATAGAAAAATAATGATTCCTGATACAATTAATTTAAGAGATGTTAAAAAAATGAGATTGGAACGTCATTGGTCACAAGATCAATTGGCAGAAATGAGTGGATTAAATATAAGAACTATCCAGAGAATTGAAAATGGAGAGAATGCAGGTTTAGAATCATTGAAATCATTAGCGGCAGTTTTTGAAATCAATATTACTGATTCAGATAAGACGCATGAAAGAGAACAGATCAGAAAAGAAGAAGAGTACATTCAGAATGTTAAGGGGTTTTATAAGCTTCTTGCAATTGCAATTTTAAGTTTGGTAGCTCCATTTATTATCGCAGTCAATGATTCATCCAATTGGAGTACTTTATTATGGTTACTGCTATCCTGGGGAGTAATATTGGGAATCTATTCTCTTAATGTTTTTGACTTCTTTGGAGTAAAATGGAAAAGAAAAATGATTGATAAGAAATTTAAAAAGAAGTAAGGATTTTTAATTAGGCTGTCTTTTATTCTAAGTGGGTAAACTAGTGGGTGTCTTTTTTATCAAAAAAAAGTTGACAAGTTGGTAAATTGAAGTAAAAAGGTAATTGCTTAGAAATAGACCTAAAAATGAGCATTAGGTAAAGTATAGAAACAAAAAAAACCTAAAACTTTTGGGTGTGTTTTATGCTATGTGAGGCCCCCTGGCTAAAATAAAATCAGTTTTCTTTTTGGGGTCGTACTCGTAATGATATATAAACCAGACTTTCAGGCTCTATTTTTTAGTCTTTTTTGATATCCAATATTCTCCAGGAGTCAGATCGTACTCCTTTCTAAAAGCCCTGTAAAAACTCTGCTGGGAATTAAAACCGGAAGCCATTCCAAGTGAGTCCAAAGAATGCATGTCTAAATAACCATTCTCCATAAGGTTTACGGAAGCTGCTACCCTATAAGTGTTTATGAAATCTATAAATGTCTTGTTTGTGTTTATCTTAATAGCAGCCCTAATGCTATCACCTGATTGACCTATTAAAAACATAAGCTTGTTAAAATTGAAATCTTTTTTTAAAAATAATTTTTCTAGCTCTACTGCCTCATTAATCTGTTCAAATACGGTTTTATGATTTTCTAAATTAACCACCCCTCCAGATTTAAACACTTTAAAATAATACAACAAACCAGGATTTAATAAAAAGAAAAAGAACCCAAGTGCTGTGAAAAATGAAATGTGTTTATTTTCCAAAACAATAAATCCAAAATCCGTAATAGAATAATAATAGAGTGTAGCAATAATAGAGGCTGATTGAATTACAAAACAATATCCAAAAAGCCAAAAAGCAAAAATACCCTTTCTAATTATATTTCGGGAGTCTTTGTTGAACCTGTAAAAATCTAATAAAATTAAAGTAATGTAAAAGAGGTTCGTTACAGTAAGAAAGGCTGCTTGGTCTCCGTAAAAAAAATCTTCCTTTAAAACAAACCTCAAGAAGGCTGTCTGCAAAGTTTCTTTTTCTAAAACATAAATCCCATTAGCATTTAGAAACTGCAATATTGCCATCCCAATAACCGGAAATAAATAATACATTTTAAATTCTGGCCTTTTCTCCTTAATAGCTGCTGACACATGTAAGAATAGAAACAATACAGACAGGATCTTAATGAGAAAAACCATCTCAAAAATATAATAATTGCTCCCTATAAGTAACAATAATTTATACATTAAAGTGGCGCAGATAAGTGATAAAAGATGAAGGATTAAATAAAAAAGATGGTAACTATTCTTTTTATTTATCCTTACAATAAAGAAGGTTATGAGATTTGAAAATACTAGCAGAGTAAAATCAGCAATTGTGAGATATTCCAACAGTTTTTCTCAAAGATATTGAAATTACCTCCAAAATAAAAATATGGAGATGATTTGCTAATGACAATTCTGACTTGTTTGTTTTGTTTTGTTTTATTTTGTGCATTTGCGCAATAAAAACTCAAACATGAGACATCTATTTTTTTTCAATACTATTCGCAATTAACTCTACCTCTAATCATTTTTAGGTTTGGCCATATATTACTTACTAGTATAGACAAGATATCAGAATGAAAAATATATGAATACACTTTAAATTAATAACACGAAACGCAATGAAGAAGTTAATTTATTTTTTAGCAGTTGCTCTAACCATTCAGGGATCTGTTTTTGCAAATAATCTTAAAATAGGAAGTATCACCTATGGCACCGACACAGTAAATTTCACTATTCAGTGGGATAACAGTTGGAGGGTAGCAACGGGACCTTCTAATTGGGATGCAGTCTGGGTTTTTATTAAAAGGCAAAACTGTGATGCCGATCTAAACCCTTGGATTCATGGAACACTAGCTGCGAGTGGCCACACTGTTTCTGGAAGTCAGCTTCAAGTTAGTTTAGCTAGTGATAACCTGGGTGTTATGATTCATAGAAATTCGAGTTCACCTACCTCTATCAACGGTTCTGATGGCGGAATCGGAATTGGCAATATTTCACAAGTAAATGTATCACTTAAGTTAAGTGCCAATGTCTCTACTGATAACTTTAAAGTTTTGGGTATAGAGACCGTGTACATACCCGAAGGACAATTCTACATTGGCGATGGTCAAACGGCAACAAACCATCTTGGTTTTAGTGATGCACAAGGAGCCAATACCTATGCGCCACTACTTATTACCAATGCAATACAAAGCGCAGGGTTGGGCGCAGAAACAGTATATCAGAGAGAAAATAAGGGAAGTGATGGAGCACTTCCCTCCACTTTTCCCTTAGGATATAATGCTTTTTATGCCATGAAATATGAGGTTACCCAAGGGCAATATGTTGATTTTTTAAATTCTTTAACTGTAGTGCAGCAGTTAAACATTATGGGAGATTTAAAAAACACTAGACCCCCAACTTCTGCTACAGGATTTCTTATTAAAAATATTAGTAATTGCCGAATTGAGATTGTCACTCCCGGGAACGACACATCTTCTTCTACCCCGGCGGTTTATGGGCTTGATTCAACTGATGACAATAGCTTTAATCAAGCAAACGATGGGTATGGAATACCCGTACCAATGAATAGACGTCAAAGTCTAGCATATTTAGATTGGATAGCTCTAAGGCCTATGACCGAATTTGAATTTGAAAAAGCATGTAGAGGACCTTTGGCTCCAGTGCTTGGAGAATATGCTTGGGGAAGTACAGATCTGACAAGTGTTAGTGGGAGCCCTACGAACGTTAAAGAAGCAAACTCACAATTTAGTGCAACTACATCTCTAGGACCTGTACATCAATATTTAGTAAGAGGAGGAATTGATGCAACAAGCACATCTAATCGTGTAGTTTCTGGTGGAACTTATTATGGATTGATGGAAATGTCTGGAAGTATTCACGAATTTACCATTGGGGGGCAAGCAGGAGATTATTCTGCATTTACTACAGCAAATGGAGATGGATCTATATCTGCTCTTGCAGAGAACGATTCACCCAATTGGGTTAGTATGCCTTATATCTACAAAGGAAATGGATTATGGGATGCATATGCCCCTGTGCGAACGATTAGTAGTCGATATGGGGATAATAGAAGTGAGATTAACAACCAATACAATGAAGACAGAGATTGGTATTACATAGGTGCACGTGGAGTTAGAAGCTGGTAAATAAAAACATAATTTGAAGAAGCTTACTCTTTTATTGGCACTAGTTTCAGTAATCAGACTATCTGCTCAAGAAATATATATTGGGGGAACAGGGAGTGGCTATGCTATGGAAACAAGCATACAAACAGTTTGTACAGACCTTCCTATTGAGAGCATCTTTATAGGAGGCCCTGGGGGTGGGTACGCATTTCAAGAAAATATACAAGCTGTTTGTTCAAACCTTGCCGTAGAAAGCATCTTTATAGGAGGCCCTGGGGGTGGGTACGCATTTCAAGAAAATATACAAGCTGTTTGTTCAAACCTTGCCATAGAGAGCGTCTTTTTAGGAGGAACGGGGAGTGGGTATGCATTTCAAGAAAATATACAAGCTGTTTGCTCAAATCTGGCCATAGAGAGCGTCTTTTTGGGCGGTTCGGGCTCTGGGTACGTATTAAGTATTGGAGGTTGTGCCACTGCTAATATTAGTATAACCCAAACCACTACAGACAACTCAACGGTTTCAGTTACATTTTCGGAACTTGTTTATGGCGGTTCATCTACTTCAACATCTACTTTAGAAACTTCTGACTTTTCATTGTCTCTTTCTGGCGGGATAGCCACGCTTTCTTCTGCCATACCTTCCAGCATAACTGTCAGTGGGACGACTATAGGATTGGGACTCCTATTGTCTGGAACACCCAATGGGAATGAGGTACTTACTGTAACTCCTGTTTCCACTGCTATTTTTAACGCGTCGGGAGTAGTTGCAAGTACTTCTCAGTCTAGTAACACAATTAATTTAAATGATAAAGTATCACCTACAGCAACAATATCTGTTTCTAATACCTTTTTAAATGCTGCGGACACATCAACCATTATTATTAGTCTTACAGAGAGCTCTACTACTTTTTCCTTAGGAGATATAACAATTACAGGAGGAGGGTCACTTTCAAGTTTTAGCACAACAAATAGTGCTAGTTATCAAGTAACTTACACCCCTCCAACTAATAGTTCAGGGACCGTAACATTGACAATTGCTAACGCTGTATTTACAGATATGGCAGGCAATTCCAACACTGTTAGTAGTTCAAGTTTTCGCGTAGACACTCAGGCATCTGAAATAGCCTCCACCACTATTTCTTTAGATAATACTACAGCATCTGTAATATTCACTGAAGCGGTGTTTAATACTAACGGAGGAAGCGGTTCATTACAAGCCGATGATTTTAGCTTATTTATCAGCGGTGGAACAGCTACTTTGTCCTCAGCGACACCCTCTAGCATAACTATAAATGGAACCACAATTGGTCTTGGTATTTCCTTATCTGGAACGGCAGATGGTAATGAGGTGCTTAGGGTGTCACCCGTATCTAATGCTATTTTTGATGCTGCTGGAAATCCTGTTTCTAGTACGCAAATCAGTAATACCATTAATTTAATTCCTCCAAATTCTACCCCAACAAACATTACTTTATCTTCTTTATCTATAAACGAAAATGTATCTACTGGCACTACTGTTGGAGCACTTTCCACTACTGATTCAGACAGTGGAGATACTCACACCTATTCTCTAGTTTCAGGATCTGGAGATACAGACAACGCTAGTTTTAGCATCAGCGGCGCTAACTTATTAAGCGCTGCAGCCTTTGATTATGAAACAAAATCTAGTTATTCCATACTAATTCAAACCTCAGATGGAACTGCTACCTATACCAAAACCTTTACTATTAATATTACAGATATAGATGAAGATACGGATGGAGATGGCATTACTAATTCTTTAGACAACTGCCCTAGCATTGCTAACCCAGGCCAGGCAGACACGGATGGTGATGGAGTTGGTGATGTTTGTGATAATGCGCCTACAGTTGCTAACGCGAATCAATTAGACACAGACGGAGATGGACAGGGAGATGTCATTGACACGGACGATGATGGA
>Ga0209284_10002438_pt1 | contig 25409 bp, 4 predicted proteins | sample FRY03_FD_187211 | JGI IMG/M metagenome (GOLD analysis project Ga0209284, IMG submission 187211) | Freshwater microbial communities from Lake Fryxell liftoff mats and glacier meltwater in Antarctica - FRY-03 (SPAdes) (version 2) | ecosystem: Environmental > Aquatic > Freshwater > Ice > Glacier...
AGTCCGATGGCGGCCAGTTTGGTGGAGACATTGACCTCCCCAGGCAGCACCGCGCTGTGCGCAGGCAGAAGCAGGACGTCGTCGAAACTTAAAGCGAGAGGAGGCAGTTCACCCATACGCCATTCAAGCGGCGATCAGGCGACTGTCATGCGGAAATTTGACAGCCGCTGCAAATGCCAACCGCAGGCCAATCAGAAACCGGGGCGATAATTGCGCGCCTTGCCGGTGAAGGGATCGATCTGGATGGTATAGAAGTTTTTGGGGAGGTTTTCGAGCGTGATCGCCTGGCCGCTTTCCGAGGTAACAGTCAGAAAGCTCTCCGGCAGATTGTTGTAAGTGAGAGCGGCCAATCCACCGATGGCGGCACCGACGGTGCGGCAGGAGCCATCAGGCATAAAACGCAGTGCATTATAAGTGGCTCCAGACACGCCGGAATAACCAGTGCTTCCACCCTCTTTTGTATCCTCGAAATCCTGGCCACCGCTCATGAGAATGGGGGACAGGGTGATGTCCGGCACAATGATCACACTATCTGAAAGACGGATCAGGTTGTTCACCGGAACAAGCTGCTCCGTGACCGCGCCAGCCGCGTCGAATTTCTGAGTAATCTTGAATGTCTGATAAGCCCGGTAATTATCCTCGGTGTCCAGCCCCTCAGGAAATTTGAAGAACCGCATTTCGACCGGAATATTCTGCGCGAAGGAGATTTGCTGAGCCTCGGAAATAGCACCCATGAGTCCATCCCCGGCGGTCGCCAGCCTGGAGGACTGCATGGTGCGCATGAGCGCAGGAGTGGTGAAGGCCAGCAGTACCACGATGATCGTGACCACGACCAGCATCTCGATCAAGGTAAAGGCGGCGGCGCGCAGCGACCGATGACGGGGGAGTGAGGTTGAATTCATGGCGCAAGAAGAATGCTGGTGGTTGGCACGCGGATCAAAGACTCCAACGCGACTGTTTCAGGGCAATGGTGGTGGTGAAAATACGGTAACTGAGGTTGTTGGAAACCAACAGAGCCTCCAATCCGCCCAATTGCTCCTCACTTTCCCCATTGAGGTCGGACTGAAACTCACTGGCGGAGGTGAATTTTCCGGCCAGTTCGCCAAGGACCGTATCCCGCATCTCCGAGTTTTCCTCACGAGCGAGAAACTCCCCGCTGGCCTGATCCAAGGCGACCATGGTGATCTTGAGCTGAGGCGGCAGCAAATGCTGGGTGCCCTGCGAGCCCGCGCCCCCGCCGGTGCCTCCCGGCTGAGTTTTCAACGTCGAGTCCCAGGCATAATTGGGCGCGATCGCATAGAGTGGCTGGCCTCCCGTAGTATTGACAGGCTTTTCGTTCTGGGGGGAAATAATGAGGACAAGGATGTTTTCCGCGACGGGGCGGGTGAAGGCACGCTTGGCCACGGTTTCGCCGGTGACGACAAGATTTTCAGAGCTGAGCACATCGTTGTTGAACCATTTTTTGCCATTGTTGATGCCCTTGGCGTTGTCCACCAGCGGCCGGTTGGGCTCGGCATAGATTTTGTTCATCTCTGCGGTGGGGCTGAACTCCATGAGGCGCATGCGGGAGCGCAGAGGCACCGTGTCCAAGGTGTCTAAAAACGCGGGCCGAAAGGCGGCGTCAGTGCCCCATTCCACAAAATAGCCACGCCCACACATGAGGTTGACCAAATTTTCCGTGCTGGCCTCGGTCATGGAGGTGGCGGTGCTGGGAACCAGTTTGGTCACACCCAGAGGCGCCTGGAAAAACACGGCATGGCCGGGGTAGTTGGTGCTGTTGCCGGACGCCTGAGTGAGCAACGAAACCGTGGGGCCGCAGACGAACTGCAGCTCCGACTGCCTGACATAATTTTTGGCTTTGGAGCGGGTCTGTCCGAGGGAGTCAGGGCTGAGTTCGTCGAACTCATTCATCCAGTACGTGTTCAGGGTGGCCTGACCGACGGTGCGGCCAAGCACATCGAATGCAGTGCGGGCCTCGCGAAACTGGGAGACACGGGAATTAGTGCGCACCCAGGTGCGTTGGACGATGCCGATGACCTGAGTGACCACAAGCATGAGGATGACGAGGAAGGTCATGGAGACCAGCAGCTCGATCAGCGTGAAAGCGGTCACGGTCCGAGTGTTGCGCGGAAGTGGCAGGCGTGAATTAAAAGGCAGACACATGGCGGTCAGGGGGTGGAGGAACGTGACTTGGCCACCAGATGGTGGTAGCTGGAATAGGTGAAATTTTTCTGGCCCGGATCAAAACTGAAGGTAGCATTGCCAGTGGTGGCGACATTGATGAGAACCCGCCGCAGAAACTTCTGCGCGGTGGAGCTGACCGGCAGGGTGGTCGGCTGGGAGAAATCCATCTTCGCCACCAGCGTAAGGCGCTCCGAATCGGCGGTCACTTCAACACCTTGATCATCAAAATAACGACGCACATCGGTGCTGGTGGGCAGAGTTTCCCATGAGGCGTTGTCGAGATCCCGGATGATCTGCTCCAGGACATTGCTGTGCAGAGTCAATTGGGAGGTTTTACGGGAAATTTCCAAGCCTTGGGGCAGTAGCCCGAGGAAGGTGATGATGGCCAGCGCGGCGATGGCCACGGCGAGCGTGACTTCCACCAAGGAGAAGCCAGCGGCGGATGCAGGGTGGCGGGGTTTCATGGCAGGGAGGGTCGGCGACATGCGAGGTCGGAGTTACGGGCTGAAGCGTTTGGTTTCAAGCGCACGGAACCGGTAGAACGACTCCAGCGGGATCTGCGACAGCGGACTGCTCGACTGGGCATAGTCCGGGATGGTGGTGGAATTGTTGGGGTCAATGTAGCGCTCAATGAGGGTGGAGCCGCGATACTCGCTGAGCACGGCGTCCTTGAGCGGATCGAAGGTCGTGGGCGCGGTGGAGCGGGCCTTGCGCAGCACCTGGGCGCGCACATGCACGCGGAAGGTGTTGCTGCGAGTGGTGAGGCGGCTGTAAAGATTGGAGTAGGGGCGCTCGCGCACGTTGTCACCTGTGATGCGGTGCTTCTCCCAGAAGCTGTCCATCTGGGTCTTGCGGATGGCGGCGCTGCCCATGGGTTTGGTCGGATTGACGGTGAGCGTGCCCATCTGGGTTTCAGGAATCAGATAAAGCTCACAAATCTGGCTGGCGGTGCGGAACAGGCCACGGGCACTGGTGTTGACCCCGCTGTTGTTTTCGAATCTTTCGTCAAACTGCCGGAGTGTCTCCGACACATCAATGGGTCGGTGCCAGTACATGGCGTCCGTTCTCTCATCCCAGAAATTGTCCCAGACCGAGCCGTCGCTGGAACGCTTGAAAGCCTTGGCCTTGGTAACGTGCTCGATCGGCACGGCGGTGATGAACTCCCCCTTCATCACGGCATGCATGCCGGTGGCCCGGGTGATGTGGGTAAAGGGCATGATCTGGTAGTTCATGTTCACCCGACCGGCGACGGAGAGCGGCTCGCTGATGGCATAAGGCTCAACGACCGGCATGAAGAACATGTCCAGCAGGAGGTGGTCCTTGGGATTGTACTCGCCCGGGTGCTTGGCCTTGCTGTTGGACTGGCCGGGATATTTGGAGTGGGGCCGAAACAAGAGGGTCTGCCAGGGCTTGTAGGCGGTGGTGGCGGGTGAGTTGGCACCGAAATTCATGCCGCCGGCCCAGACTTGTGTGGGTAGGGAGCCAAACATCACCGGAGAGCTGAGCATGCGGTTCGGCGTCATGTAAATGCCGCTGCGCCAGTCGTCCGCATTCTCCCAGGACTCATAAAAGTAGCTGGAACGGTAGTATTTGCGATTGTTGTAGCGGGTATCGTAACCGGCATAGTAATTGCCCTCGTCCGCCCGGTTGATGTAGGGACCCTCACGGGCGCTGGAGAGGCCGGTGTCGAAATCGCCGAAACTTTGCGCGGCCCTGGCCCAGATGGGGTCGCCGGGCAAGTCGGGCTGCCTGGAGTTATAGCTGCCGCTGGTGGGCAGGATCAACGTATTTTGTGCATTCACATTGTAGAGCGCACCAGCCACCAACTGGAGGGCGGTGTCCGAAGTGGGAGTGTTCAAGACATCCGTGGTTTTCGTGGCCAGCCTGGCACCCGGCACGGTGTGGCCGTAGAAATTGGTGAAGCTGTGCAACTGGCGCAGGTTGGCGGGGTTGCCGGACTTCCAAGTGGGATGCGGCTCCCAGTAGGAGGTCGGCGCGGACTGCATGGCCGAGATGATGCGGTAGTCTCCCATGGTGGGCACAAAGGTGCGGGTCACATCACTGACGCCGTCCGGAATGATGCCGAAGCCGTCCGCACTAGCACCCGCAGGCGGAGAGAGCGCGCCACTGGCGGTGTCCAGCCGGCCTCTCAGCGCCTGGCTGACACGGGAGGTCACCTCATCCGCCGGAATCCCCGTTGGGTTCACCAACCATAAGCCGCCATCAGGAAACTGCGGATTGACGCGGCCAGTCATCTGGCCCAGGCAGCCACGATTATTGTACACCCAGTAGTGCGGCCCCTGGCGCGAGCGGATGTATCTCTTCCGGCCGAACGAGTCCACCCTGACGTTCAGGTAGGGGTACTGCCCGCTGCCGGGGTTGTCTTGCGCTCCCACTAGGCCTGGGGTGGGCAGATTGACGTTGGTGGCGTCCGACAAACGGATGTTAAAAACCTGGGTAGGAGTGTTCCGCACGTTTTCCCAGTAGTGCGTGTCGTAGAGACTGATCTTCATGGGACCCGAGGGAAAGGTTACCACCATGGCACTTGCACGGTTCACGGTGAAGAACTTGCTGGTGAGGGCGAAGGTGGTCAGCCCATTGTGGCCGGAGGGGTTTGTGTCGTCATACAAAGGGTCGGAGCCGAGCAGACCGCCACCGCTGCGGGCATGCCTGCCACCGGCAAAAGACGTCGGCCCCGCGTGGCCCCCCACTGAGTGGACATCGTTCCGCTCAAAGATATTGCCGTCCGATTTGATGACGACATCCCCCGAAGTTTCGAAAATGCGCACCCCGCCCACCTTGATCTCAGAGACGTACGACCCTTCCAGCACCAAGGTCCACTCCGGGAAAAACTTGGTCCAGCCCAGGCTCGGGCAGAAGGCCTCCAGCAAAAAGATGGCTTGGACACGTTTTTGAGTCTCCGTGAGCTCGGTGTTGGCATCCAGGGTCATGTTCCAGTTGGCCGGGTCGTAGCCGGGATGCCTGGAAGGGTGCGAAGGGCCTGGAGTCGGCTGAGTGCCATAGAGCAGTGGAGTGCCACCGAGTGTAGCGCCTAAAAGCGGCGGAAAATTGGAGTACCAAACGGCACTGCTATTGGGCGGTGTCGGCGGCGGTGTCATCCCTGGATAGGAGGTGGCCCAGTTCGATTCCTGTCCCTGGGCGGGCGCGTTCTCGTAAATATCAAATGAGGGATCCACCCGTATGGCGGTGCCACCGCCGCTGGACTTACCGGTGTGGACCAGTCTGTATCCGTCATTCATCCCATCGGCCGTGCAAATGAACTGGAGTCCGATCTCCGAGAGGGTGAAGGTGCGGCCAAATCCGCGGAAGTCTTTGCCATCCTTGTTCCAGATGGCCGGGGTGACCTGGCCATGCCCCGGCATGACCCCGGACCGGGAGCTGATGTCCCTGTTGGTGTCCGTGTTCTTCATGGAGCGGGCCGGCGGGGTGAGGCGCTGCTCGGTGTAGGTTAATGCCTTGTTGCGCTCAGTGTCGCGGATGGTATAACGCTGTGAGCCGCCATAGGCGCCCCCATTGGCGGGGTTGAAGCCAGCTCGGCCGTCGTTGGCACGGGCGAGGACGCCGTCATACAGATTGGTGCAGCGGACATAGTCAAAGAACTGGACGGCCAACTGGTTGACGTTGTCACTGCCATACTTGGTGCTGAAATTGGCGGAAGAACCGCCGGCCGAGTCCAGCCGCGGCCAAGTGAGGCCGGACATCTGGGTGGTGAGATATTCCAGGAGCATGCTGTTGCGGGCGAGTCCCTCCGAAGTGTTCAGGCGCAGGCCTGGAGCGCCGCCAGTCCCCCGGCCCGTGACATCATGGGTGGGATGATGCGGCTGGGAACGGCGGAAGATGTAGCTTTTGGCCACCGAGGTGCCAGTGCTGGTGGAACCGCGCATGGAGGAGCACAGGGCGATGATGTTGTCGAAGGTGGTGCGCCGGGCATTGCTGGCGCTGTCGTCCTCATCCACCGGCCAAATGGAGACGCGCGGCAGGCCGTAAATGCTGAACTCCGGCGCCCGGCTGTGCGCGGTGAGGAAGAAACGGGAGCGCTCCAAGGTCTGCCGACTGAATAATTCACGATCACCCGCCCCAGGCATCTGATATCTGGCAGGCTGGCGGCCCTTTTGGGTGTCAAAAGCACGGTCCTTGAAGATCATCTCATCCACACTGGCATACAGCCGCTCGGAACGGGCATCACTCACGTCAATCAGGTCAGAGACCTTGTTTTCACTATTGGCGGAGGAAAAATCATCCAGCACAAAAGGCAGGGTGCCGGCAAGGGAGCCACCACCGGCGAGCTTGGGGGCCATGTCATAAATGTATTCCTTGATCGCAATGATGTTGCTCTCGGTCATCCCCGAAGCCGGTTTGAGCGGATCTAGGCGCAGGTTCGGGGCCAGTACAGCGCTGAGCGCGACGGTGGCAGGATGTCCGGGATAACGCTGGTACTCACCGCTGGCGGCAGGGAAGTGCGCCCAACGCCGGTCACGCTCATGAAAGTAGAAGGGCGTGCCCATGAAGGTGGGCTCGGAGGCGGTGTTGATGTTGATTTTGCAGGACTCATCGTCCGTCCAGAAGGCGATGCGGCCAACGATGGGATTGTTCACCGAGGGCGCGACCCCACCGACCCCTTGGAAGTTTTTCGAGGCATCCAATGTGCCAGTGGAGCCGTCCTGTAGGACATACATCCACTCCACCGGCATGGGGAGGCGTAATCTGGCAGGGTTTCCCGCAGCGTCATTGGGCAGCACCACGTCCTGGGCATAGCTGATGCCCTTCTTGGTAGCTATTCGGTACTCAAACCCTTCCACCTGATCACCCGTGGAGCTTTGACTGCCCTGATAGTTCCAGAACGCGCGCGGATCGATCACGGGGAAATAAATTGCGGCGGTGCCGGGCGTCAGCCCCAGCCGAACCACCGGCTCATTGAGGTCCACATAGCGTGCGGGCTGGCTCTTCCAGTCCGTGGGCGCGTAATGGCTGGGTTGGTCCAAAACTAATTCATTCGATCCAGTCACCTTCATTTCGGCGCTGGAATACAGCTTGTAGCCAGCGCGAAAGGCACCGTTGGCATTGTAAACACGCACCATGCCGGGCTGGGTGGCATGAAACGCCTTTTCAGCGAGGGAATACTCCGCCGGATTTCCGACCGGGTCATAATGACCGTTTTGGATCTGCGCCTGCACAATGGCGACGGCCTCATCCCCCAATTGTTTGGCCGAACGGCCGGAAACAAAGCTGGAGGTGGATTTGTACTCCGACTGGGTGATGGAGAAAATGGCCACCATGAGGATGGCCATGAGCGCCACGGTGGTGATGACCATGATGAGCGCCATGCCCTGGCGCCGTGTCCTAATGATCCGGGTGAGTTTGGAGGCATTCATAGACTGGATATGCTGAATTTTTGGGGAATTACCGCGATGATATGATTTCGGATGATGCGAATCAAGGTATTTATTTTGTAACTACATGGTCAACCAAAACAAGGACTCATGGAATTCCTGCTGGACTCAGCAGCGGCTCAGAGTGCCACACGACGGCGGCGGCGCCAGCCAAGCGCCAGGATTCCCATGATCAGCAGCATGAGCCTGCCAGGCTCGGGCACGGCGACCGTGATGACGCCTGCCGAGTAAAGCTGGCCGATATCCCAGAACTTGCCAGCAGCAAGGGTCGGCAGGCTGTCGAAGTCCGTGGTGAAATTGCCGTTGAGGTTGGTGAAAGCAAAGGTGCCGGAGGGCACGATCGTGGCCCAGTCGATAAGCTGCCACTTGTCACCAATGTTGAAGTTGGTGGAAACCAGAGTGCTGGAAGCACCGATGCCGACTTTCAAAGACGCACCAGAGGCAATTGTGACGCCGGAGGTGCCCGTCTGGCTGAACACTAGGCGGTCCCCTTCCCCCAGACTCGTGGCCGCGCCATCATTGAGGAAGAGATCCAGCTTGAGCGTGCTGCCGCCTGCCAGAGTCAGCACACTCTTTGTCGGAGCAGTGGCACCGGTTGATTGTAGCAAGACATTGAGAGTCTGCGCCACCGTGCTGCCAGGAGTGCCCACCAGAAGATTACCGCCGCTGTTGATGCTGATGTCATTGCCAACACCAGGTGCGATTTTGCCCGTGCCGCCCAGGGTGGTGCCTGTATTCACGATGACATTGCCCGTGCCGGTGCCTGAGCCCGTGCTGTTGGTCACCAGCAAAGTTCCGGCGGAAACCGTGGTGTCGCCGTGGTAGGTGTTGCCCTGTGTCAGAGTAGCGTTCCCAACGCCGACCTTGATCAGGGTGAGGATGTCGTCAGTGGGGCCACCTGCGGCCTCGCTAATCACGCCGCTGAAGGTCATGTTGACTCCAGTCGTGGTGGAGTCCAAGCGCAGTGTCTTGGTTTCCTGCACGCCAGCCTGGAAGTTCTGCAGGGTGACGGTGCCGGAGAAATTGACCGCCGTGGCTGAAACAATGCTGGTCTGGCCGGTGCCGTTGGCATTGACATCAATGGCCTGGGAGACCGCAGCCAGCGCCGGGTTGGTGATCTGCAGTGTCACGTTGGGATCGACGCTGTCCTGAAGCCAATGCACTGGATCCGAACCGGGGCTGCTGACGGCGGTGACATTCGGCGCCGCCATGAAGTAGGTGCTGCCACCAGTGACGGTGACCCGGGTGCCATAGAGCATTTCAGCAACGTCGTCAAAGTCGGCCACACGTCCGAGGTTCATGGTGCCGTCCGCATTGAAGCCAGTCACACGGTAGATGCCGTTGCGCTCGGGATTCTCCACTTCGTCTTTTACCAGAATGCGGGCATTGATGTTTGCAGCCGTGAACGTATGCCCGCCCAGGACCGTGCTGACACTGTAGAAGGCACCCGTGCCTGCGTTGGGATTGCCAGAACTGAGCGTGCCGTCGCCATTGGCAAGGAAAACACCGCCCAAGGCGTTGCGGTTGTCAGCATTGATGTCAATGGTGCGCTCAACACCAAGAACCGACGCCCCATTGGTGACAAAACCAACATTGGTGGCCAGGACGCGGGTGGCATCCCCCAGTTCGATAGTACTGGTGAGGCCGAGTGCCGAGGCGCTGCCCAACTGCACCGTGCCGCTGCGGATGACCATGCCGCCGGAACTGGCGGTGCCGGTCACCCCGGTGCCACTGCCATAATCGTTAACGCCGCTCAGATTGACGGTGCCGCCACCGATGAGGGTGAAACCGCCAGGCCCGGTGATGGGGCCACTGTAGGTGACGACGGCAGGGGAAGGCGTGTCAAAGAAGACATTGCGCTCCACCCCGCGGCTCAGCACCACCTCGCCGGTCACGGCCGCAGGCGTCGTGCCGGAGCGGAGGACGGAGATGCCCTCACGGTTGACACTGCCAAACTCAAGCTTGTTGGCGAGAGTGGAACCAAGGAACTGCAGCAGCAGAGCCTCACCAGGAGAGCGTGTGTCCGTGGTGGAGCCAATCTGGACGACCCCAGTGCCGAACGCGGAACTGGTGACGCCAATGAGGCCGCCTTCCGCCAGGGAGGTGCCGCCGCTGTAGGTATTGATGCCACTGAGACGGAGGGCGCCGCGGCCGGCCTTGACGAGCCTGCCACCCTCCCCCTGCAGATTTCCGGACAGCACGGCGTCAGCCACCACCGTCCCCTTGCCGCTAGCGACCTCAACCATGCGCGATTTGCCGCCCAGCTCGATGCTGTTGACCAAGGTGACCGTGCGATCCGCATCCTGCGCACCTAGGAGCAAGGAGTCATTGTCCGGCACAAAGCCATTCGCACCCCAGGTCAGCAGACCACCGGTGACGGTCACGGTGCGATCCAGGGTGTAGGCGGCGAAACCGCCGCTGCCCGTCCAGTCGAACTGGCCGACACCGGTGCCAAGGCTGCGGGTAAAATCTCCCGCATTCAACCCCAGCACGCCGCCATTGAGGCGCAGATGGCTGGCCGTCGGCAACGCCCCGGCGGAATCCAGCCGGAGGACGCCACCATGCACAAAGGTGTCACCAGTGTAAGTGTTGCTGCCGGAGAGCGCGGTGGTGCCGTCGCCAGTTTGCACCAAGTTCACGACGCGCCCGGCGGCGATGTTGTCAGCGATGATCGAGCCGATGGTCAGCGCCCGGAGCGGGTTCCAGTTGTGAATGATGAGATCGGCACTGGTGCCGTCCGTGTTGAGCAGGCCGCTGGTGAGCACGCCGCCAAGGATGGCGTTGAAGTGATTGCCAGCATGCGTGGTCTGTAGAATGGCACCGCCTGCCAGGGTCAGGGTGCCGCTGTTGGTGGTCACGCTAAACGAGGTGCCTGCGGCAGTGATGGCGACGGCGTTGCTCAAGGTGATGGCTCCATTGACAGCATCCACCGCGACAATGGTGGTGCCTTCCGGGATGCCGGTGCCACGAATGACCTGGTTCACCGCTAGGCCGGTGACATCCACGCCGGTGATGACATCGTTGGCGGCAGTGCTGTTTCCGGTAATCGTAATGCCGCCAATGTTGACAACGCTGGAGGCCAGGGCTGCCACATAGAAGCTGATGTCATCGGTGAGGGAGCTGGCATTGTTGCTCACGGTCATGGTGCGGGCCACCGGATCAATTGCGGTGATGGTGGTGCCGTCGGGCAGGACCGCGCTGCGGACCAACTGGCCGACTTGCAGCCGGGTGACGTCGATGTCGGTGATGACATTGCTACCCACCGTGCTGTCACCGAAGGCGGCGGAACTGCTGTTGTAGAAGCGGATGGTGTTGACCGAAGCGGTCTCCGTCGTGGCACCCAGGTAAGCTTGCACACTGAGCCCGCCGTCCGTGACATGAAGCGTGGAGTTCCAAGTGGCGGGATCGTTGCGGAAGGAATGCGCCGTGGTGCCGCCGATGGCAGGGTTGTCTGAGGCGACGATGTTATAGGCGACCGTGTTGAAATCAACAAAGGCGAAATAGTTCACCCCGGGGTTCAGGATGTCGATGGAAGTTTGGTACACAGCACGCGGGATGATGACCTGCTGGTCAACGCCAAACTGGCTCGACAGGGTGATGATGGCAGCGCCCCCACCAAATACTGAATCCTCCGAAAAGAGCACAGTGCCGCCCTTGTTGAACTCCGCCGCCTTGGGACTATTGACGTCATGCAGGTTGAGCGTGTTGCTGAAGTTGCCTGCGGCGGAGACGCGCACCGCCGAGGCACCTTCATTGACCACAAAGGTGCCAGGCATGTTCTGTGTCAGGCTGACTCTGTCGGAACCAATAACCTCCAGAGTGCCGCCGCCGAGGATCAAGGCACCGGAATCGTTGCGGACAAACTGGTCGTTGAAAGCAGGCTTGAGCCGGAGCGTGCCGTCTTCCACACTGAGGCGCTCAACGCCATAGCTGCCGGAATTCGGAGTGAGCGAGCCCAGGAGTTCCAGAGTGCCCGCGCCCAGCTTGCGGATGGCGTAGCGATCCTCCACGTTCGGGGTGGTGTAGGTGCCGCCGACCGTCAGCCTTGAGTAGGCATTGCCGACATCCCAGATAGCGTCAGCATTGATGGTGAAGCCACGGTCGGTGCGCGCGGAGAGACCGTTGTACTGTAGGACACCACCGTTGAAGACGAGGTTGGCGGCGGCATTGGCCGAGGCTCCCAAATTGCTGCGGTTGTCGGCAAACAGCAGGGTGCTGCCGCCAGAGGCCACGGCGGGGACGCTGAGTACTATTTGCGTGGCACTCAGGATGGCCGCGATGGTGGCCCCTTCGGGAATTCCCACGCCGCTCACCGCTTCACCCACGCTCAGGCCGGTCGTGGAAGGAACAGTCACCGTGGTGCTGCCGTTGACCGTGGTGGCGGCAAGCGTCGCGCCAATGGCACCGCTGACGCCAAAGGTGCGGTTGTTGGTGTTGGTGTTGGTGACCGGATTGGAAATCTCCACCAGATGGTCATCGAGAATGCTTACGATGGTGCTGTTGGCAGGAATGCCGTCACCAGTGAGGGTCTGCCCGATCGTCAGGCCCAGGGTGCTGGCCACCCGGATGAGGGCACCGCTGGTGGTGCTGGCGGTCAGGGGGCCGGAGCTGATGCTGACGTTCTCATAGGTGAGGAACAGCGTGCCTGAGGCAAGCGCTGGCGCGGTAATGGTAAACTGGGTGGCGCTAATGATCGTCGCAATTCTCGAACCGGGGGTGATTTGGCCGCCTACGCTTGAGACAAGCTGCCCAGGGGTGAGGCCGACGGTCGAGGCCACGGTGATAGTGGTGCTGTTGTTGGTGATGGTGGTGCTGATGGAGCCGGCCTGGGCCGTGACCGCACCGAAGACCAAATCATTGGTGGCAGTGATGACCGCGCCATTGGAGACGGTGAATTGCGTCGGGCTGTTGATGGCAGTGATGGTCACCGGGGCCAGGAAACCCGGGCCGCTGACCGTCTGACCAAAGGTGAGACCATCGGTGCTCGTCAAGGTGACGGAGCGGCCCAATGACACATTCTGGCTGTTGAGGACGAGGTTGGCCGTGTTCCCCTGGATGGCGAGCTGGTTGATGGTGAGCTGGCCAGCGTTGAGGGTGGTCAAACCGGTGTAGGTATTGAGGCCGGAGAGCACCAGGCCACCGCCCCCGAGCTTGTCGAGACCATTGTTGCCCGCCCCATCGGTGATGACGGCGGAGATGTTGAGCAGGCCGGCCCCCGTGTTGTTCTGGATGACGAGCAGGTTCTGCCCGGTCCCCGCGCCAGTGGCCAGCGTGCCTGTGCCGCCGATGAAGGCGCTGTGGGAGGCCATGTTGGAGGTGAAGAGAATGCCGCCCGACTGGATCACATTCGCACCGCTGAGGGTGACATTGTACGGCGTGTTGCTGAGCGCAGGCGTGTGATTGGCATCCGGTGAGGTGTTGTTGAAGCGGATGGTGTTGGTGGTGCGTCCATTTTGTGTGCTATTGCCGACGATGTCGGTGTTGGCATTGGTGTTCCAGTCGTCAGCCGTCGTGACATTAAAAGCCCCGCTGTTATTATAAGTGGTCAGAGCGCGAATCAGCGCGTTTTGGCCGCTCACGACGGCCCCGTTGGTGTCATTGATGGCGCTCCTGGTGGCCCAGGAGATGCCGCCCACGGTGGCCCAACCACCGAGAATGCCATTGCTGTTGGTCCCGTCAGCACTGGCGATGTCATCGGCGCTGAAGTTGATGCTGGCACCGGCCTGCTGGGTGATAGCGTTCATGCGCAGGATCGCGTTGCCGCTGATCCGGCTGATGCTGTTGGCGCCAGCCGAGAGGGTCACACTCAGGACATCCTCAATGTGCTCGGCGGCGACATAGCCAAGAACGCCGGTTCCCCCGCCGTTGAAGACGCCAGGAGTAACATCCCCGGCAAGCTGGACCGCTCCACCGAGACGACTGCCGCCAAGGACCAAGACACCCCGGTCAGAGAGCTTGCTAAGATCGCTCGTGCTGTAGTCCAACCGCAGTGTGCCAGCCTGCACGGTGTGATTGGGTGCAACGGTGGAAGTGAGGACGTTGCGCGTGGTGGTCTCCGCCTGGCCGCTGAGGATCAGAGTGCCGGCACCGAGCTGTGTGATGGCTCCGGCACCACCCAGAGAGTTCGTCAGGTTCAGCGTGGCACCCTGGCCGACGTTGATGGTTGAGTTGGCAGTCACAAAAACCGCGCCCGCCCAGGAACTGTTGCCCGTGGTGGTGGCCAGCGTGCCACCGGCAAGGAACAACTGATCCACCTGGGTGTAAGCGACGTTTCTGAGATCCAGCGTGGCATTGGTGGAACCGAGGGAGTTGCTGGCATTGGTGCCACCGCCAATCACCACCCCAGCACCACCCTGCGCGCCAAAAGCGCCGTTCGCAGTGGCCGCCAGGATGCCAGCGAGCACGACCGTCTCACCTGAGTAGCTGTTGGTCCGACCCAGCACCCAGGTGCCATTGCCGATCTTGGTGAGAGAGGTCGGGCCACCGACGCCGTCACCCAATTGCAGGTTGAATTTGTTGTCGCCCAGGTTTGCGCCGCCCAGCGTGAAGGTGCGCGAACCGGTGCCAATGAATGCCACCGCAGGGGACAGGCCGCTGAAGCCGACCTGCAGCGTGTCATTACGGGAAACACCGTCCGCGACGAGAATGCCCGCATCCTCACCGGTGCCGAGAGTGAAGGAACGATCCGTGAAGGATCTGGTGGGGCCGGTGAAACGCAGACCGCCGCCGTTGAGCACTAGGTTGGAGGCCGCGTTGGCAGCCCGACCGATGCCACTGGAGAAACCAGCGATGTCGAGGGTGGTGACATTGATCATACCGCCGTTGATCACGGTGGCGCCGGAGTAGTTGCTCAAAGCCGAGGACAACGTCAGCGTGCCCGAGCCGTTTTTCACCACGGACGTGACGCCGATGAGCCCGGCGCCATCCCGAATGACGCCGCCAAACACGGTGGAAGACTCCTGGTTAATCACCAAGGTGCCGGTGGCAGCTCCGTTATTGGTCACGGAGCCATTGCCCGTCAGCAGGGAAACCGTCGTGCTATGGTCATTGAGGTCGAAGATGCCGGCATTGAGGTACAATTCATAGCCCCCCGGAGTGTTGAGCGCGGTGTCACTGCGCAGATCAATGCCACCACCGTTGACGGTAACCTTGCCGCCAAAGCTGTTGGTGCCACCGATGTTCAGCGTGCCGGTGGAGATCAGGATGTCATCCAAGAGGGTGTTGTTGCCCGTCAGCGTGAGGTTGGAGCCGACGATTCGAATCAGGCCGATGGTGTTGTTGCCCGTAAGCTTCATCGTGTTGAACTCGCTGTAGTTGAGATTGCGGGTGGCATCCGCAATGGCGAGGGTGGAAATCTCAAACTGTGTGCCATCAATAATGCGCGCGACTGTGGTGCCAGCCGGAATGTCATCGGCAATGCCGTCGCCGTTGAGGTCATTGCCAGTCACCGTGGCCCCAACTTCAAGGCCTGCGGTGCTGGCCACCGTCACGACATTGCTGCCGTTCATAAAGGTGGAGCTGAGTGTCCCCGTGTTGCCACCGAAACCGCCCGAGGTTTCCAGACCACCGGAAAGATCGTTGTTGCCCGCCACGACCAGCACACCGTCCACGTTGTTGGCGGCATTGAAGATGAGCCGACCGCCAGCGCCGTCAATGAGGGCGGCGCCGCCAATGGTGAGGACGCGGTCACTGCTGACACTGAACACCGCGTCGCCCGCATTGATCTTGATGCCGCGCGTCGGATCATCAATGGCCATGTTAGCGGTGGCCAGCAAACGGCCGCCATTAAAGGTGAGCTGGTCGTTCACCAGCGTGAGAGGAGCCGCCCCGAGGGCACCCTCACGGTTGATTTGCAGCGTGCCCTCGTTGAGGAAGGTCTTCCCTGTGTACAAGTTGTCCAGGGTCACGGTCAGATTGCCAGAGGCGTTGCCGGTGGGCGCGTCGGAGAGCACGAGCGTGTTGTTGCCGGTGTTGATGCTGACAATGGTGGTGCCGGCCGGAATGTTCGGTCCGGTGACGGCGGCCCCCACCTGCATATCCGTGACGCCGCCGGTGCCGGTCACGCTGACCGTGGTCAGATTGCCAGTGACGGTGGCTGCCCGCACGATATTGGGGTTGAGCACCAGTGTGTTGGCCCCGGTCTTCACCAGTGACACGGCGTTGCCACCATTGTCCACCACAGTGGTGTTGAGATTGAGCACGTTGGTGGGCAGATGGAAGATCAGCTCATAAGGATTGAGCGAGCCGACATGAGTGCCTGCGGTAAGCCTGCCGTTGTTGATGTTCTGGGTGTTACGAGTGGAGAGAATGCCACCGCTGTTGATGGTGAGGGTCTGGCCCGCCAGGATGGTGAGCGTGGTGTTGGCGGTGCTTTGTATGTTGAGCGAGTGGATGGCCGTGCTCGTGTTCAATGCCTGCGAGGCGGAAACCTTGACATTGTCCGTACTGCCCCAGGCGCCAACCCCGCCGGTCTGATAGGTGCTCAGGGCATCGATCTGACCCCCAGCGCCAACCACGGCCCACTCACGCAGCAGGGTTCCCGCCACCACCGCCGCGTTGCGCACGGCCCAGCCGCCAATGATGCCGTTGGTGTTGGCCAGCCCCGAACTGACGGCGACTTTGCCGCCGTTGTCGGTGTTGTTAATCACGCTGTCAAAGACCAGCGTTGAGCCAGCCGCGCGGGTAGCGAAGTTGGTGAACGTCAGCACATTGGTCGTGGCATTGGTCTTCATGCTGGCGATGTAGCTGGAACCGCCCGTCAGCGACAGGGCACCCACCGTCTCCGTGTAGTTTTGAGCACCCGTGCCAGAACCGGTGAACAGGAAGCGGGCGGAGTTCAGATTGATGGCAGTGGTATTGGCCAGACGATTAGTGTTGCCAGTGCCGGAGTTGAACAGCTCCATGCCGACCAAATTGCCAGTGGTGGTGGTGGTGTTGCCAGTGCCGAAGATGTTGATGACACCGGTGGTGAGCGTCCCGTTGTTCCCGGTGAGCGTGAGATCCCCGCCCCTGACATTGACAGTGCCAGCCACGCTGCTGGCCTGGCTGATGTTGAGCACGGCGCCATCAATGACGTTTTCGCCATTGCCCCGGATCGTCAGCCCGCCCGCGACCGTGACCGTATCGTTCCAGTTCACCGTGGTCAAAGCGGACCGGCCGGTGATGGTAAAGGAACCGCCGGCATCCGTGTCCGAGTTGAAATTAGTGGCACCGCCTTCGCTGACGGCGATGTCGCCGCCAAAATTACCTGAGCGGTAGGTCAGGCTCAAGTTGGTACCGTTGTTGGTGGGGGTGGCGGATAGTTCGTAGGTCGTGTCGCTCAAAATTTGCAGAATATAGGCCCCCGCAGGGATGTTCGTGCCGGTGACGCGCATGCCAGCCACCAGATCAGTGGTGCTGGTGACGGTGACCGTGGTGCTGGCAGAGCTGTAGGTGGAGTTTTGTGCCGACGAGGCAAAATTAAGGTTGAGCGTGCCATTGCCACCATCGCGGAAGAAGGAACCGCTGCCGGCAACCACGCGGGCGAAATTCCAAGTGACGCCGTTGTTGATGCGCATGGTGAGCGTGCCGCTGTTGGAGATGGTGCGTGGTCCCAGCTTGTCAGCGGAGGCACCGCCGACCCCGTTGCCAAAATTGGTGGTGCTCTGTAGCACAAGGTTGGCTCCGCTGTTGATCGTGGTGGTGCCGCTGTAGGTGATGTTGCCGAGCGCCAGCACCTGGGTGCCGGCACCAGCGATGACGAGATTCATGACGCCGGAGCCCGTGTTGTTGGCGCGGTCACGCAGGAAGCCGTTGTAGAAATTCGTCGTGTTCGCCGCCGAGTTGAGCGTGAGCGTGCTGTTGGCACGCAGGTTCTCACCCTCAGTGTTTTCAATAACGCCGCTGGCCGTGTAGTCGGAGATGCCGCCCACGGTGTCACTGAAGCCCATCGTCTTGAAGTAGGCATTCTGGCCGCCGTTGCCGGTGGCAAAGCCGCCAGAGCCGGCGTCGAAGCTGATGATAGAGGTGTCGGCGATCTGATGGTTGCCATCCAGATGCACCACGACGCTGCCGATGCCACCCTGGCTGCGGTTGCCGAGCTTGAGGTTGCCAACAATAGTGCCGTTCACGACGTCGGCACCAAAACTGGTGACGAAAGCGGTGCCCGCTGTGGCAGGGAGGGAAATGACAAAAACGGTACCATTGGTGACTGAGGCGATCGTGGCACCATTCGGAATGTTGGGATTACCAGTGATCGGCATGCCGACGTAGAAGCCTGCGGTGTTGCCCGCGCTCAGGGTGACAGTGGTGCTGCCAGCGGTGGTGGTGGCGGTGTAGCTGCCGAAATTCGTGCCTACAGCAGTACCCGCGCCAGTGGCGGCGGCGGACACCACAAAGGTGGTGCCGTTCGTGATGCTGCTGATGGTGGCGTTGGCGGAAATGTTGGGATTGCCGCTGACACGCATCCCCACGAACAGACCGGCGGTGCTGGAGGCAGTGACGGTGGCGCTGCCGGCGGTGGTGGTGACGTCGGCTGCCGCCAGAGCGGAGGCCGATTTGCTCAGGACGAGCTGCGGATTTGTCGCATCACCACGACCGCGGTTGAATACGGTGGTCAGCCCGGTGTAGGTGTTGGCCTCCAGCCCGCTGAGCACGAGACGACCGTTGCCCATGACGGTGATGCCACGAGCGCCGCCTTCCTGAGAAATTACGCCGCTGATATCCATGCGGGCAGTCGTGCCGCCAGAGTTGACATTGATGTTCAGGCCGCTGGAAAGCAGGACCGGCGCATTGATGATGTCCACCGCGACTGAGTTCGAGTTCGACTGCACCTTGCTCAACAGCGCGCGGCCATAGTCGCCATTGTTGAAATTCAGGCTGCCGCCGGTGCCGGGACGGATTTCGAAGTGATGGGTGTTGTTCTGATCACCGATGATGACGATCCCGGCAATCTTGGTCCCGTCCAGGGTGACCACCGCGTTCGAGGTGATGTTGGAGGCCAAATTGACGATGCCGCCGATGGAGTTCGGGGTAGTGGCCGGCCGCCAATTGCCGCTCGTGTTCCAGGTCCCGCCGCCAGCTAGGTTGTAGCTGTTCATCAGGATCGGGATGGAGGAGGGCTGGGTGATGATGGTGAACAGGCCAAAGCTGGCAAACTGGCTCACGTCATAGACCAGACCACCGCTGAGCTCGGGGAGGAGGAGGTTACCGCCGCCCGTGCCGCCGGTGCGGTAGTTGGTGCCAACATTGAAGGTGGAAAGACCGGAGAGCTCAAGCCAGTCACCCAGATCAAACACCTGGCCGCTGGTGGCCGCTGCCACGAAACCGGAATCAATCACGTTGATGCTGCTGGCCTTGAGGGTGATCTGCCCGTTGACGAAGATCGAGTCATGCATGGCGGTGGTGATGGTGGTGCCATTCCATGAGCTGCCGCCGGTCTCCAGCACCTTGGTATCACGATAACCGCCGATGGAATCGTAGGTGCCGCTCAGCAGGGCCGTCAGGATGCCAGCATCCTGCAAGGTGCGGGTGGCGACCTGCAGGGACATGGCGGAGCCGTCATTGAGAATGAGATTGCCGGTGAAGGTGAGCGTGCCCCGGCTCGTGCCAAAGGTGATACCGGGAGAGAGCGTCGCGCCGCTGTTGAGCACATGGTTGGTGCCATCGGTGAAAGAGGCGCCAGGGGTGCCGGCGGTGCCGTTAACGCGTCCGACCCCGGCCAGGGTACCGCCGCTGTTGACCGTGGTGACACCAGTGCCGGTGATATGATTGACGCTCGTGCCAACCTGCAACACACCGCCGTTGACGGTGGTGCCGCCGCTGTAGGCGTTGCTGGTGCTGGAGAGCAGGAGATTGCCCGTGTCCGCCTTGATCAGGCCGCCCACCCCCGAAATGGTGCTGGTGATGGTGGTGTTGCCCACACCGCCGACGGTGAATGCGCCCCCTGCGGCCACCGGTCCGGTGCTGACGGTCAAGGTCTGTCCGGCCGTGGCCACGTTCAAGCGGCCGCCACCGGCACCGACCGTGAACCCACGGGTGTAGGTGGCGGTGTTGCCGGTGTATTGCAGGGTGCCCTGGGTGGAGGCGCCCCCCAGCAGCACCGCTGAGGTGGCATTGCCCAGGCTGCTGTTGCTGCTGCTGACCACAATTTTGGCGGCGATCAAAGTCCCTGCGCTGATCGTGGTGGTGCCTGAGTAGGTATTGGCCGCGCCAACCTGCCAGGTGTTCGTGCCACTCTTGGTCAGCGAGGACGTCCCGGCGAGAACCGGGTTGAAGATGTTTACCAGGGTGCTGTCACTGGTCCCGGTGAGGGTCAGCGCATAGGAGCCGGAAATTGCACCTGTGTTGGAGAACACCAAGGCACCAGTGCCATTGGCCTCAATGGCGGCGGTGCCGCCCATGGTGAACAGACGATCCGTGGTGGAGCCAGCGCCGGTGTAGCGCAAGGTGCCGCCGCTGAACACCAGATTGGTGGCCGCATTGCTGGAGGCACCGATGTCGCTGGCGATGCCACCGTTTTGCAAATTAGCCACGCTCAGCACACCACCGCTGATGGTGGTGATGCCGCTGTAGCCGTTGCCCGCCGCCGCGTTGAAGGCGATGTTGCGGTTGGCTTCGGCGGGTTTTTCGATGATGATGTTGTCAGTGTTCACCACGTTGATCACCGTGTACTCGCCGTTAGGATCAGGATTGCCGGCTACATCAGTGGGGTCGCCAAGCGTCAGGCCATGACCCGGAATGTTCAACGGCACGGTATCCACAGGTGCCATTGCCGCAGAGGTCTGGTTCATGGTAAAACTCACCCCTGGGTTGATGGAAACAATGCTGGAGTTGGGTTTGATGCCATCGCCACTGATCAACTGATTGACAATGAGTCCGGCAGTGTCAGCCAGCACCACCTGCGAACCATCAATGACGGCGGCGGCATTGAGCAGGCCGTTGTCGGGGGTCACCACCCAGGTGCCGATGCCAGTCTTGGTTAGAGCCGTCTTGTTGGAGTTGTCGAAGTCGCCCAAGGCCACCGTCATGAGATTCAAACCTGTGTTGGTGCCCGTGAGGGTGAGCGTACGAGCTCCGCTCTGGCCATTGAAGCCCATGGCATCCACTCCGGTGAACTGAACGACCCCGGAGCCGGAGGCATCAATGGTGCCGCCGGAGGAACCCAAGGAAAAGACGCGGTTGGTGCTGTTCCCGCCGCCCACATAACGCAGTGTGCCACTGTTGAGCACCAAATTGGTCGCCGCGCTGCCAGCTGCGCCGATGCTGCTGCTGCTGCTGCCGTCCGCCAGCATTGTGGCCTCCAACACACCGCCGTTGATGACAGTGGCACCACGGTAGGTGTTAGCGGCATAGGTCAATTTCAACGTTCCGGCCCCGGTCTTGGTCAGGGAGTTGCCAGCGCCAATGTCCCGAATCAGGCTGTTGACGGTAAGTCCGTTGCCAACGCTGTTGAGAATGTTCCAACTCTGGCTGGCGGTCATTCGGATCGTGACGGCGGCGGCAATGGTGTGCGCTGCCGATCCTGACTGCACCGTGACACCGCCGGCATTGATGCTCAGGGTGTTCGCGCCGCCAATGATGACCGAACTGCCTGCCGCTGTGGTTCCGGTGCCTGTGAAAGTCAGGCTGCCAATCTCGACATTGCCACCCAGGCTGGTGGTCAGGTTCCCCGCTGAGTTGGCCGTGAGGAAGACGTTGTCCACCACTCCTGGCACGGCGGCGGTGCCCGTGCCGTCTGCGGCAGTGCGCCAGTTGTCGGTGACGTTCCACTGGGCGTTGCTGCCACCAGTCCAATACCGATTGACTTGGACGGCCGTGGCAACGTTGAGCAACAGGCTGGTGCCGGTGGTGCTCAACGACATCGTGTAGGCATTCACGCCAATAATCAGGCCATTGCTGCTCAGCAGGGCGTTGGTGGCGGCTCCGGTAAAGCTGCCGCCAGTGATCAGGGCATAAGATCCCACTGTCAGGGCTACCGCCGTGGTGGTGGGATTGATGGTGATTTCTGCCCCGCCCACGCCGCCACCAGCGCCGTTGAGGGTGACACCGCGAGTGACGATGACGCGGTCAATGTCGGTCAGCGAGGTTCCCCTGATGTCAAAGAACATATAGACCGGCGTACCCGAGGCTGCCCCGATCACCAGCCCCTGGGCCGGCCCGGTGCCGTTCTGCAGGATGTTCAGGGTGCCAATGGCGTCATTGCCGAAGTTCACGGTGGAGCCTGCGCTCAAGGTCACGCTGCCACCGGCCCCCGCAGTGCCGGTGGATCCCACAGTGTAAGAAGCGGCAGTGGCGGCCAGGGTCGCGCCGGTGGCCACGGTCACGGCGGTGTTGGCCAGAGAACCGGCAGTGAGGGCCAAGGTGCCGGCGCTGACCGTGGTCGCACCAGTGTAAGTGTTGGCGGCGGTCAGCGCCCAGGTGTTGCTGCCGTTTTTGATGAGGGAAGTCAGGCCGCCGGCACCACCAGCGTCAGCGATGGTTTTGCCAAAGGTGTTGATCAGGCTGGATACTGCGGTGCCCGTGAGGGTGAGGGTGCGAGAGGAAGTCGTCGGAGCCTGATAGGCCATGGTTCCACTAGTGAAAGTCAAGGAACCGGTGCCAGAAGCGTCAATGGACGCACCATTGATGCCAAGGGTGAGCGAACGGTTTGTGGTGGTGGTGATTCCGGTGTATTTCAGGGTGCCGCCATTGATGACCAGATTCGCCGCAGCGTTGCTGGCTGCCCCAATGCCGCTGACAGCCCCACCATTACCCAGGGAACTGATGCTGATGATGCCACCATTGATGGTGGTGGTGCCGGTGTAGTTACTGGCGGACCCACTGAGCGTGAGGTTGCCGCTGCCCTCCTTGACCAAGGCGAACAAGTTCGCCGAGAGCGACGTCAGGACCCCGGAGAATTCCGTGCTGGTACCGTCCCTGCCCACAGTCAGGGTCGCAATGAGATTGGGGAATCCGGCGATGGAGTTGTGCGAGTTGGTGACCACCCCGCCACCGGCCAGAGAGCCCACGGTCTCGCTGCGTCCGGCCATGTCGAGCATGGCACCGGCGGCGATGGTGAGCGCAGAGTTATCAGGGATGACCAAGTCGTTGGTGCCCGCCGCGAAAGTTCCCAGCACCAAAATGCCGTTGTTGATGGTGGTGGAGCCACTCCATGAGTTGTTGCTGTTGGTGAGCACCAGGGTGCCGGCCCCGTCCTTGGTCAGGTTTACCCCGTTGGTGATCTGGCCGCTAATATAGCCGGTGCTCCACGGACTGCCCACCGTGATCGTCCGCGACGCATTACCAAGGTCCATGCCGCCCGTCAGCGACAAATCATAGGCCAGGAACCAGTTATGGCTTTCCCCGCTGAAAGTGAAATCACCCGCCAGCGTGATGGCGTTGCCGACGACCGTGGTCAGGCGGAGAAAGTTGTTGGCGTTGGTGGAGTTCAGCGCCTGCGAAAGTGTGAACGTGGTGCCGCTGATGCCGGTGATGAATGATCCCGTTCGGACACCGCTGCCGACCACCGCCTGACCGAGAGTCAACCCGAGACTGAGCGGGGTTGAACCTGTGTTGACCGAGACCGTGGCACTAAGATTGGTGGTGCTCATCGCGACAGCCAGTCGGTTGGCGGCCTGGATGCCTGGACTGCTGCCGGAAGCGCCGCCGCCGATGGTTAGGGTGCCAGTGCCGATGGCACCGCTGACAAGGGATCCCAGAGCACTCACCGTGCCGGTGCCGAAAATAAGTGTGCCTTCTTTAAGATTGAAGCCATTGGCATAGGTGCTGGGGCCAAACAGGGCCAGCGCGCCAGCGCCTTCCTTGGTGATGGCCGCCCCAGTGCTGGAAATCCGCGCGGTGATGACCAAGCCCACCGGCGAGAGGCCGGACACATGGATGACCGGGGCGGCGTTGGAGAACTGGACGAGCGAATTATTCGTATTCGTGGCGGCGGCGATGAGCGGCGTAGTGCCCGCGTTGTTATTCACCACCGTGATGGCATTGGCGGCGGTCAGGTTCAGGGTGTGCAGCCCGGAGGGTGCGTTGAAGCGGACGGTGGGCTGGGTGGTGCCGCCCTCGTTGTTGAAGGTCAGACTGGCGAGCGTCGTCGTGGTGATAGCCCCGTAGTTGGCAAAGTCCAGGATAGCACCGCCGTTGAGGGTCACATTGCTGGTCGCGGCAATCTGGCCGGTGGTGGCGTCGAACATGTTGGTGTTCATCGACACCGTGGCGTTGTTAATGACCAGATTTCCCGGAATCATGATCCGGGCGGCGGACGCGTTGAGGTTGAGCGTACCCTGATTGACATAAGTCGTGCCGGTAAAGTCGTTGGATGGGCTGCTGCTGCCCGTACCCAGAGACAGCGTGCCGCCGCCACTCTTTACCAAGTCAAGCACTCCGGTGATCTTGGTATTGAGGGTGGTGGTACCCTGGTTGACAAACACAAACAGCTCCGAGCCGCTGGCAGTAAGCGCAGAACCGGCGTTGCCAGCGGTCATGGTCACGCTGCCGGCGTTGGTGAGCCAGCCGACTCCTAGAGTGAGGGTGACAGGCGTGGTGCCGTTGCCCAATGTTACGGTGCCGCCGCCGCTTCTCAGGGAGTTGAGGGTCTTGGAGAGGGTCAGGGTGCGGTTTGAGCTGTCGGTGATGTTCCAGGTCGCCTGCGTGGCGGCGGCGGTGAGGTCAGCACCGTCGTAGGTGGGGAAACGATTGCCGCCAGCAAACACATTGCCACCCACAATGCTGCTGAGCGTGCCCACGCCAACGCCATCCAGATAGGTGGCGAAGCTGTCCCCGTTCACCACGGCCCAGCCGCCGATGAGCTTGTTGGTGAGCTGGCTCGCCGAAAAGCCCTGGCCGTTAATCGTGGAGATCAAGACGCGGGCATTGTTGTTGTTGCCGGAGCCACCCATGCCCACATTGGAGACAAAATTGACTATGCCGTGAGCGGCATCATTGCGCATCAAGTTACCGATGCTGAACTCCACGGCGCTGCCGGCATTGACAGATGGGAACACATTGATGATGCTGCCGCCGCCCTGGATCGTCACCTTGTCCAAGGCAACGGTGGTGTCAAAAGAACCGCCGCCCTGGATGGTGAACGTGCCGCCCTGGAGGGTAAGTGGCACACTGGCCGCCACCCGGACTGGATTGGAGTTGTCGAGCGGATTGAGACCGCGATTTTCCCACTGCAACTGAGAAAAGTTCACGGTAATCGACGACGTGCCGGAAAGCGTACCGCTGTCCTGAAGGGTGAGAGTGTTGCCGCGGACGATGGTGGCACCAGTATAGGTGTTGGCATTACTGAGAGCCAGATTGCTGTTCCCGGTCTTGGTCAAACCCAGATTGCCGGTAAGTTTGCCACCAAAGACGCTGTTGGCGGAGTTGGCCGTGATCATCGCGGCGGTGGCGGAGCTATTAGTGATCGTTCCGCCCACCGGCAGAGGGTTGGCGGTGCCAAGGGTGCCGATCATCTGATTACCGCCGTTGATGTCCAACGTGCCACCATTCATGAAAAGATTGGTATAGGCAGCCACATGGGCGGTCGCGGTGAGGTCCGGCCTGACAATGCCGATGGAATTGTCCGCGCCACCGAGGATGAGCGTACCCTCGTTCACGATGGTGCTGCCATAGGTGTAGCCTTTGGTGCTAAGCGTGAGCGTACCGGAACCCGCTTTGACGAGCCCGCCGCCGGCATTCCAAAGGATGCTGCTGATGTTCAGATTGGTATTGTCCCCGATGACGTGGAAGTTGAACCAGCCGGTATTGGTCAGCAAACCAGGGGTGGTGATGCCGGTATTCCCCTCAAACGCCAGAATGCCGCCAGTGCGCACGAGTTCGGAGAGAATGGCGCTA
>Ga0209284_10002441_pt1 | contig 25366 bp, 20 predicted proteins | sample FRY03_FD_187211 | JGI IMG/M metagenome (GOLD analysis project Ga0209284, IMG submission 187211) | Freshwater microbial communities from Lake Fryxell liftoff mats and glacier meltwater in Antarctica - FRY-03 (SPAdes) (version 2) | ecosystem: Environmental > Aquatic > Freshwater > Ice > Glacier...
GGCTGCCGGCTGCGGCCATGAGGTGGTGATTTTCGCCGTCGGTCCCGCCGGTCTCTCGCTCCGCGCCCGCGCCCGCGCTCACCTGGATCCGGTCCAGTCGATCGCCTGGACGCCTGACGGCCGGCGGCTTATCACCGGGGCGTTCCGCCGGGTGATGATCTGGGACGCGGAAGGGCTTGCCCCGGAGCGCGAAATCCTGTCCGGCCTCACTGACCGTATCACCGCCCTCCAGGTGACGCCCGACGGCGGGCGGGTCCTGCTGGCCGACGGTCTGACCGCGGAAAGCGGCGTGGTCCGGGTGCTGGAGGTCGCGACGGGGCAGGTGGCGCGCTCGTGGCCCGCGCATGACGACACCATTTTTGCCATGACCCTCAACGCCGAGGGCACGCGGCTGGCGACCGCCGGCGGGGACAGACTGGTCAGGGTGTGGGATGTCGCCACCGGCACGGAGACGGCGAAACTCGAAGCCCACTCGACTCAGGTGCTCTGCCTGTCGTTCAACTCCGACAGCTCGCAGCTGGTGACCGGAGGTGCCGACCGTCAGCTGAAGGTGTGGGACGTCAAAACCCGGGAGAACACCATCGCCCTGGCCGCCAAGACCAGCGCCTTCACCGCGGTAGTGTGGAATTCCGCCGGCCCGGTCTTCGCCGTGACCGACGATGGCAGCGTGCTGCGCTATACTGACATGAAGGCCCACACCGGTGCCCAGAGCTCCGATACCGGCAATGAACGCCAGCTCGGCCAGGCCGGAGCGGCCCTGTACTGCCTGGCCTCCACCGCCGGCGGCGAGCGGATTTTCGCCGGCACCTGCGACGGCCGGGTGCTGGCATGGGACCAGGACGGCAAGCCGCTGGCGGCCGTCGATGTCACGCCGGCCGGGCTGGCGGCGGCCGCCGCCGCCGCCACTTCCACCCCGCCGCCCCCGAACCAATGACCGCGATGAAATCCGCCGCCTGGAGTGTCCTCGGCCTCGCCCTGCTGGCCGCCGCCCCGGCCCTGCGCGGGCAGGCGGCCGGGAGCGATCCGCCGGTCGCGCCGGACGCAAAAACGGCTCTGGTCAGCGAGCCGGCGCGCGTGCGGCTTGCGGCCGGCCAGCGGGCCGCCTTTCTCATCACCGAACGCCTGGCCGATGGCAGCGAGGTCGATGCCACCGATGCCGCTGCGGTCACGGTCAATGCGCCGGATCACGCCGCCATCGAGTCGCCGGGAGTGGTCCGGGCCGGGGCGGCCGGGTCCGCAGTTATGACCGTGACCCGGGGGGCGCACCGTCTGGAGATTCCGGTGGAGATCACCCCGCCCTCGGAGGCACCGCTGAGCTTCGTGCGCGATGTGCTGCCGGTGCTGGGCCGGGCCGGCTGCGCCGCCGGGGCCTGCCACGCCAAGGCCGACGGTCAAAATGGATTCCGTCTTAGCGTCTTCTCCTTCGATCCCCGATCTGATTACCAAAATATTGTGACCGGAGCCCGCGGCCGGCGCATCTTTCCGTCCGATCCCGCGGAAAGCCTGGTTCTGCTCAAGGCCACGCAGACGGTCCCCCACGAGGGCGGCGCGCTTTTCGACCGGGACTCCGATGCCTTCCGCACCCTCACGGGATGGATCGGCTCCGGCCTCGCCTTCCGCGCCGAAAACGAGCCGGCCCTGACCAGGGTGGAAGTCTTTCCGAAGGAGCGGCGCTACCGGAAGGGGGCGCGGCAGCGGTTGCTCGTTCATGCGCACCACGCCGATGGTTCGGTGCGCGATGTCACCAGCCTGGCCAGCTTCTCGGTCAATGACAAACAGATCGCTTCGGTCAGCGACGAGGGCGTGGTCACGATCGATCAGGTGAGCGGCCAGGCCGTGATCGTGGCCCGTTTCATGGGCATGGTCGGCGACTCGCAGGTCATCGTGCCCGCGGACCATATCCTGCCGGCCGCCGCCTACGTCGGCCTGCCGGTCAACAATTTCATCGATGAGCTGGCCCGGGCGCGCTTCCAGCAAATGGGCCTGCTGCCCTCCGCGCCGTGCACCGACGCGGAATTTCTGCGGCGGGCCTCGCTCGACATCCTCGGCCTCCTGCCCTCCGCCGAGGAAGCCCGGGTGTTCCTGGCCGACCTCGATCCGGAGAAGCGCGTCCGGGCCGTGGACCGCCTGCTGGCGCATCCGGCCTACGCCGATCACTGGGCCACGAAATGGGCGGATCTCCTCCGGCCCAACCCCGACCGCGTCGGAGTCAAAAGCGTGTTCATTCTCGACCAGTGGCTGCGGGACTCGTTCCGGCAAAACAAGCCGATCGACCAGTTTGTCCGCGAAATCCTGCTGGCCCAGGGCAACACGCACCGCCATGGGCCGTCGGTCATTTATCGCGACCGCCGCGAACCCGCCGAACTGACCACGATGTTCAGCCAGCTTTTTCTCGGGGTCCGCCTGGATTGCGCGAAGTGCCACCACCACCCGAACGAGAAGTGGAGTCAGGAGGATTTTCACCGCATGGCGGCGTTTTTTGCGCCGCTCCGTCAGAAGGGCGGGGGCATTTCCGCCCCCATCTCCGGCGGCAACGAAACGTTTTATGTCGTGGCGGGCGGCACCCTGAAGCACCCGGTGACCGGCGAAGTCATGAAGCCGCAGCCCCCGGACGGCCCGCCGGCCGAGATCGCGCCGGAGGCCGACCCGCGGGCGGCGCTGGCCGCCTGGCTCCTGGACCCCGCCAACCCGTTTTTCGCCCGGGCCATGGCCAACCGCGTCTGGAGCCAGTTCTTCGGCAAGGGCATCGTCGATCCAGTCGATGACTTCCGCCTGTCCAATCCGCCCAGTAATCCGGCCCTGCTCGACGCATTAGGCGCGGAGCTGGTGCGCTCGAACTACGACATCAAAGCGCTCATGCGCACGATCATGGCGTCGCGCCTGTACCAGGTGACTAGCGAGCCGAACGAGACCAATGCCGCGGACTCGCGCCATTTCTCCCGCGCCTACCGCCGCCGGATGGGGGCCGAAACGATGGCCGATGCCATCGCCGACATCACCGGCGTGCCCACGGCCTATCCCGGACTGGCGGCCGGCAGCCGCGCGGCCCAGGCGTGGACCTACAAGATCGAATCGCGCACAATGGACGCTTTCGGCCGTCCCAATTCGAGCAGCGACTGCCCGTGCGAACGGAACATGCGGCCCGCCATCGGCCAGTCGCTGCACCTGATGAATTCCGACCAGCTCCATGGGAAACTGACCAGCACTGCGGACGCGGCCCGGGTCCAGCGACTCGCGGCCAGCCCCGCCGCCCCCCGCGAAATCGTCACCGAACTCTATCTCGCCTGCTTCGGCCGCCACCCGATCGAAGAGGAACTCCAGGCCGCCACGGCCGCCTTCACCGACGACCCCGCCGTCCGGCGCCAGGCTGTCGAGGACGTGCTCTGGGCCCTCCTGAACTCCGCCGAGTTCGTCTTCAATCACTAACCTTATCCTATCATGGCTCTGCACCGCAATTGCGACGGCTTCGTCCGCCGGGACTTCCTTCAACTGGGTTTGCGCGGTTTGCTCGGCTACGGGCTCTGCGACCTGCTCCGGCTCCAGGCCGCCGCCGCCAGCCAGCCGGGCGCGGCCGCGACCGCGCCGGTCAACTGCATCATGATCTGGCTCGACGGCGGGCCGTCGCACTTCGAGACGTTCGACCCCAAGCCCGATGCGCCCGCGGAGATCCGCGGCCCGTTCAAAACCGTGCCAACCACGGTGCCGGGGGTGCATTTCAGCGAGCCGGTGACGAAACTGGCCGGCCACTTCGACAAGTTTTCCGTCGTCCGGTCGATCTGCCATCAGGACCCGAACCACGGCGGCGGAAATCATTACATGATGACCGGTGCCCCCACGCCGGTGCCGGTCGGCTGCGGCGCGTTCGTAACCTTCCACCCGTCCATGGGTTCAATGGTCTCGCACGAGCGCGGGGTGCGCAGCGGCCTGCCTCCGTACATGGCCATGCCGTCCAACACCCGCTCGGGCGGCCCCAACTTCCTCGGCGGCGAACACTCGCCGTTTATTGTCGGCGGCTATCCCAACTCGGACGCGTTCCGCGTGCACGACGTGGTGCTTCCCGGCGACCTGGCCGAAGGCCGGGTGAAGTCGCGACGCGATCTGCGCCAGGCGCTCGACCGGATGAAGCGCTCCCACGAGCGCGTCGTCGAGGATCCGACCGTGGAATTCGACACCTTTTACGAGCAGGGCTTCGATCTGGTCTCCTCCGCCAAGGCCCAGGAGGCCTTCGACCTGACCCGCGAGGATCCCAAGGTTCGAGAGCGCTACGGCCGCAATGATATCGCCCAGCGCCTGCTTCTCGCCCGGCGGCTGGTCGAGGTTGGCGTGTCCTGGGTGACGGTGAACTGGGGCGGGTGGGACCATCACACCAAGATCCAGGACGCCTATCAGGGCGACATGCTGAAGACGCTCGACCAGGGGGTCTCCACCCTGCTCGCCGACCTGCACGAGCGCGGCTTGCTCGACACCACCCTAGTGCTGCTGCTCGGGGAGTTCGGCCGTACGCCGAAAATCAACAAGGACGGCGGCCGCGACCACTGGCCGCACGCCATGTCCGTGCTCATGGCCGGGGCGGGCATTCCAGGCGGGCAAATCATCGGGGCCACCGACGCCAAAGGCTATTACGCCTCTGACAACGTCTATCGCCCGGAGGACTTTGCCGCCTCCATCTATACAAAAATGGGCATCGATCCGCACCAGACCCTGCACACCACCGTCGGTCGCCCGGTCGCGCTGGTGAACAAAGGCCGCCTGATCCGCGAATTGTTTGTCTGATTGAGTGTGAAACCGCCATCGCCCGGGTGCCGCATGCCATTCCTTCGGATCATTCTTTTCCTGTCCACCGCGGCCGGGGGCGCGCTGTCCGCCGCTGAGCCGGTGCTGACGCACGTGCATCCGGCGGCGGTGCAGCGCGGGACGGAGGTGGAGGTGAAGATGACAGGAAAATTCGATCCCTGGCCGTGCACGGTCCGGGCGGAAGCGCCAGGCCTCGTCTTCACCGCGGGCCAGGAGGCCGGCAGCTTTCGGGTGACGGCGGCGGCGGAGGCACCGCTCGGACCGCAGTTGATCCGGGCGGTCAATGCCGAGGGCGCTTCCGCTCCCGTCGCGCTGGTGGTGACGGACACGCCGCAGACGCTGGAGGTCGAGCCCAACGACGATTTTCGCGCGCCACAGGTCCTGTCCGCGTCCACCGCGACCGTCAATGGACGGCACGAGAAGGCGGACGATGTCGATTCGTTCGGGGTCACGCTGGCCAGCGGTCAGGTCCTGGTGGCCTGGGTCGAGGCGTACGTGCTGGCGGCCGGCTTCGATGCCATGCTGCGGGTGGTGGATGACGCCGGGGCGACCCTGGCCTTCAACCATGACCACTCGACGCTGGATCCGTTCCTGGTGTTCACCGCCCCGCGGGACGGCCGTTACAGCGTGCAGACGATGGGCCACGCCTATCCGGCCTCGACCGATGTGCGTTTTGCCGGCGGCGAGACCTGCGGGTATCGCCTCCATCTTTCGACCGGCCCGGTCGTGCGCAACACCTGGCCGCTTGCAGTTACGCGCGGGTCGCGCACCCCGGTTGTTTTGGAAGGCTGGAATCTGGCCGAATCGAGGATGGAGATCGACCACACGGCCCCGCCCGCGTTTCCGGTCGTCTTCAGCGAGGTGCCGGAACTCACCGAATCGCCCGAGCCGCCGCCCCTCGCGCCTCCCGCCGCGGTCAGCGGCCGCATCGAAACCCCGGGTGGAGAGGACCGGCATCCGTTCGCCGCCAGCAAGGACAGCGTGCTGGAACTCACCGTCACCGGCCGCCGCCAGGGATCGGAAATCGACCCCTGGCTCAAGGTTCGGGACAGCGAGGGCAAAGAACTGGCGGCTGCGGACGACGACGGCGGATCGCTGGAGCCGCGGATCGTCTGGACGGCCCCCGCGGACGGCACCTACACCGCGGTCGTCGGAGACCTCACCCAGCGCGGCGGGGCGGGATTTTTTTACCGGCTCCTCGTCACGCCCGCCGCCCCGGCCGCGACCGCCACGGTCTCCGCTCATGCCGCGAAGATCGAGGCCGGCAAGCAGGTCGAAATGAAGGTCACGGTCGCCCTGACCCACGGATTCAAGCAAAAGCTGAAACTCGCCGCTCTCGGCCTGCCTTCTGGGGTCACCGCCGCCGAGGTGGAGGTCCCGGAAAAAGGAGGCGAGGTCACGCTCACCCTCAGTGCGGACGCGGCGGCCCCCGCGGCAGGAACCCCCTTCCAGGTCGTGTTGCGGGAGGTCGAAGCTGGCCGCGAGCACCCGGTCCTCTTCTCCATCGCCACTGTCTCTGAGAACAACGGAGTTCCCCAAGGCTACCAGCACCTGCTCGTCAACGCCACGGATCAGCTCTGGCTCACGGTCGTCCCACCGCCGGCATAGCCGAAAAAACCGGCATCGCGCACAGTCGGTCCGCTCCCGAACCGCCGGCACCTCCGCGAGGCGGCGCGCATTTTCCACTCGCGGGCGGGGTGGGAAGGGGTAGAGCACAAGGTATGGATGAAGCCGGAATTTTTGCCCAACTGACTGCGGCCGGAGTGGTGGCCGTACTGGTGCTGGACCGCGAGGACGATGGCCCCCCGGTCGCGGAGGCGCTGCGGGTGGGCGGGGTCACGGCCATGGAACTAACTCTGCGGACCCCGGCGGCCCTGGGTGCGCTGCGGGCCATCCGGCGCGCCGTGCCGGAAATGCTGGCCGGCATCGGGACGATTCTCAACCCGACGCAGGTCGCCGCGGTCGTCGAGGCGGGAGGAGCTTTCGGTGTCTCCCCCGGCATCAACCCACGAGTCGTAGAGGCCGCGCTGGCGGCCCGGCTGCCATTTGCCCCCGGCATCTGCACGCCGTCGGACATCGAGCAGGCGCTGGAGTACGACCGGCGGCTGGTCAAATTTTTCCCGGCCGAGGCGTCGGGCGGCCTGAAATACCTGCACAACATTGCCGCTCCCTACGCCCATCTGGGTGTACGGTACATGCCGCTCGGCGGGGTGGGGCTGGCCAACATGGGTGCCTATCTGTCGGATCCGCACGTGGCCGCCATCGGCGGCTCCTGGCTGGCCCCGCGCGACACCATCCGCGACCGCAACTGGGCCGCGATCACCGAGGCCGCCCGCACCGCGATCGCCCAGCGCGACCTCGTCCGCCAGGCGGCCGCCGACGCCTCCCTCTGATTTATGAAAAAACCACTCCTCTCCCTGGTCCCGGCCCTCGCGGCCCTGGCCCTCGGCTCTTGCGCCAGCCGCCCAACCGCCTCCGCCCCGCCGGCCACGGTGGCGCGCGTCGATCTCGCCCGCTACGCCGGCACCTGGCATGAGATCGCCTCCAAGCCAATGATCTTCCAAAAAGGCTGCCGCGGGACAACCGCGGAATACACCGCCAACCCCGACGGCACCATCAAGGTCGAAAACACCTGCCGGAAGGAAACCGGAGAGATCGCCAAGGCGGTCGGAAAGGCGAAGGTCGTGGCCGGCAGCGGCAACGCCAAACTGAAGGTGAACTTTTTCGGGCCCTTCTGGGGTGACTACTGGGTGCTCGCCCTCGACGAAAAGGATTACCGCTACGCCCTGATCGGCGGGCCCAACCGCAAATACCTCTGGATCCTCTCCCGCACCCCGACCCTGGACGAGGCCACGTTCAACCAGCTGACCGGCATCGCCAAGGCCCAGGGGTACGACCTGTCCGACCTGCAGATGACGGAACAGCCGTAGCGTGCGTCATGGACGGAAGCGCGGATCACAAAGCCTTCTTGCCATCGAGCGGGGCTCGGCCACGTATCCGTTTTTTCCCCACTGCCAGCCTCATTCTTCGTTCCATCCATGCGTCTGAAACCCATTCTTGGTCTTGTTCCCGCCCCGCAGCATGTCGAGCAGGTCGCCGCCGTGCCCTACGACGTGGTGGACCGTTCCGAAGCCGCCGCGCTGGCGGCGGGCAAGCCGTGCAGCCTGCTGCATGTTGATCGCGCCGAGATCGATCTTCCGCCCGCCGTCGAGCCGTATGATGACGCGGTGTATGCGAAGGCCCGGGAGAATTTTCTGCGGCTCCAGTCGGAGGGGGTGCTGGTCCGGGAGACGATGCCAGCGGTGTATTTTTACCGTCAGACCATGGGTGCGCACCGTCAGACCGGCTTGATTGCCGGCTGCCACATCGAGGATTACGAACGCGACATTATCAAGAAGCACGAGAAGACCCGCAAGGTGAAGGAGGACGACCGCACCCGGTTGGTCGACACGCTTTCGGCGCATACGGGCCCGGTGTTCCTGACCTATCGCAACGTGGCGGAGGTCGATCAGATCGAGCGCGAGGTGACCACGAGCGAGGCTCCGCTTTACGATTTTGTCGCCGACGATGGCATCGGCCACACGGTGTGGCGCGTCACCGGCGAGCGGGCGGAAAAGCTCGCCGCCCTCTTTGCCCGCAAGGTGCCGGCCTCGTACGTGGCGGACGGCCACCACCGCAGCGCCAGCGCGGCGCGGGTGGGCGGCGAGCGGCGAGCCCGGAATCCGGCCCACACCGGCGAGGAGAACTACAACTGGTTCCTCGGCGTGCTCTTCCCCGCCACCCAGCTCAAGATCCTGCCGTACAACCGGGCGGTCACCGACCTCAACGCCCACTCGCCGGAAGCGCTGCTTGCCGCCATCGCCGCCGCCGGGTTCCGGATCGCTCCGACCGATCTCAAACAACCGACCGCCCCCCAGTGCGTGCACCTGTATCTCGGCGCCGGCCAGTGGTATGCCCTCAGCTGGCCCCATGATCCGCACGCCAGCCCGGTCGACGGCCTCGACGTCAGCGTACTGCAGTTCCGCCTGCTCGGGCCGGTGCTCGGGATCGACGACCCCCGCACCAGCGAACGCATCGATTTCATCGGAGGAATCCGCGGACCGGAGGCCCTCGAGCGGCGCGTCGACAGCGGCCAGGCCGCCTGCGCGTTTTCCATGTATCCCACCACCGTGGACCAGCTCATGGCCATCTCCGACGCCGGCCAGATCATGCCACCCAAAAGCACCTGGTTCGAGCCCAAGCTTCGCAGCGGACTGGTCATCCAGACGTTTTGATCCCGCTTGGACGCAGGGAGGCCGGGCGGCGCGTCCCGCGGGCAAGAACTGCCAGAAAAGTTTTAGATGTCCGTAATATTAATTGACGTTTATAAATTTAAAAACTAATCTCGCGCTGTCAAAAGATTTTAAAATGTCTCAGCGCCCATTCATCCACCAACTAGCGTGGCCCATGGCCACGGGGATCCTCCTTCTCGGTCTGCCTTCTTGTGGGGACAAGCAGCAGGAGGCGCGGTCCGAGTTGACGGCCAAGTCCTTCACCTTCACGGTGGACGAATACATCCGGGCGGCCCGGGCGGGGGATGTGCCGGCATTGAAGCACTTTCTGGAGGCGGGCATGGTGGTGGATGTGACGAATGCCGACGGTTGCACCGCGCTTTTTTGTGCGGCCCAGTCGGGTCGCGCCGAGGCGGTGGACTTTCTGGCCGGCAAGGGGGCGGCCACCGAGGTGACGGGCACGAATTATGACACCCCGCTGGTTGCGGCGGCGCGCGCCGGCAGCGTGGAGACGGTCAAGGCCCTGCTCAAGGCCAAGGCGGATCCGGCCGTGCGGACGCGGCGGAACTGGACCGCGCTGACCGCCGCCGCCTACGGCAACGACGTCGAAATCGTCAAGCTGCTGGCCCCCCTGAGCAGCGAATCGCTCGATGAGGCGCTGCAAATTGCCAGCCTGAAAGGGACGCCGGCGGTCGTGGACACGCTGCTCTCGAGCGGCGCGGACGTTTTCTCCCGCAGTAAGGACAACAAGACCCCGCTGATGTATGCGGCGGCCAATGGCCACACCGATGTCGTCCGCCTGCTCATGCTCAGCGGCTCCAATAAGTTGCTCTTCGACAACGACCATCAGACGGCGGCGGATCTGGCCGTGAAAAACAAACATCCCGGCGTCGTCGATGTCCTCAATGATCCGTCGCTGGTGAACATCCGGCCGGACCGCGAGATGGTCGCCACCGCGGAAGCCGCCGGCGGGGAAGACTCTGCAGCCGCGGACCCCGGTGCCCCGGCCGATGCCGCCATCCCCGGCGATGTGCCCACGCACCCGGACACCACGGTGGCCACAGTCGCCAGCGTCGAGGGTGGCACCTCCTCTCCGGCCGGGCCGGAGGCCGTCGATCCCGGCTTGACCGCGGCCGTGGCCGAAGGCGCGCCTTTTGACGGATTGGAAGCCGCCGACACTGCGGAGGCGGCCCGGGGCGGTGGCGCGGTGGCCGCGGATTCCGGGAGGCCTTCGGCAGGCCCGGACGATGGCTCACTGGCCCAGGCGGTGGCCACCCAGGTGGGGCCTCCGCCGCGGACCCGGCTCCAGGGAGCCCGTCTGTCCGGCATGACCGACGGATCGACCACCGCGCTCACCCAATCGGTGCGGGTCCGCGATTTCCGCGAGGGCCAGCTGCCAATCGTGCTCGAAGAAGTGCCGGCAACGGGTGAATCCGCCCGCATCCGGGTGCTGGGACGGGGCGGCAACGCCCCGGAGATCGTCCCGGCCGGGGGCGTCATCGGCGACACCGGGCTCGAACTCGTCCGCGTCGAACGCCGGTTCATCGACAGCAAAATGGCGGAAGGCCGGCTGCTGGATGTCTCGCAGGCGGTGGTCCGCGACCGGGTGACCGGCCAGCGCCACGTGGTCAGGAAAGATCAAACCGTGTCGTCGTCCCGGGCCACCGCGTTCATCAGCGCCGGACCCGGCGCGGAGGTGTACGAAGCCCAGGAAGGCGACGAGTTCACGGTCGGCGACGAGCAACCGGCCCGCTACAAGGTCCTCGATGTGCGCCCGACTCAGGTCGTCGTCGAGAACCTGGACTCCGGCGAAACCGCCACCCTGGCCCGCAGCTACGCGAGGTGAGGGCGCCCACCGGGCGCGGCGGTCACCATTCCACCGAGTGGCCAAGGGTGGCCACTTCGACCTTCGCTCCGTGCTGATCGCGGAGCGCGGTTTTGAGGGCCTCGCTTCGCTCCGGCTCGCCGTGGACCAGCCACGTCTGCTCCTTGCGGCCGGACATTCGCTGGTAGTACTGCAGCAGCTCGCTGTGGTCGGCATGACCGGAAAACGAATCCAGGGTCTCGATCTGGGCGCGCACCCGCACCCGCTGGCCCAGCACATTGACCTCGCGGAATCCTTCGCGCAGTTTCCAGCCCAGGGTTTGTTCGGCACAGTAGCCCACGAAGAGCACCGTGGTGCAGGGGTCGTCGAGGTTGTTCTTCAAGTGGTGCAGCACCCGTCCCGCCTCGCACATGCCGGAGGCGGCGATGATGATTGCGGGTTTTTTCAGGTTGTTCAGCGCCCTCGACTGCTCGGCGGATCGGATGAGGGTCAGGCCGTCGAAGTGGAACGGATTCCGTTTTTTGAAGAGAAACTCATAGACCTCCTCGTTGAAGCACTCCGGGTGAAGGCGGAAGATTTCCGTGGCGTCGACCGCCAGCGGACTGTCAACAAAAATGGGGACCTTCGGGATCCGGCCCTCCTCCAGCAGAATGTTCAGCACATAAATGAGCAGTTGGGTGCGCTCGACCGCGAAGGCCGGGATGATCACCTTGCCGCAATCCTGGAGCGCGTGCTTCAGAATGCCCTCGATCTTGTCATGGGCTTGCGGCGGCACCTCGTGCTCGCGCCCGCCGTACGTGCTTTCCATCAGCACAAAGTCGACGTCCTCGGCCACCTCCGGATCGCGCAGCAGCACGTCCCCGCCGCGGCCGACATCGCCGGAAAAAAGGAACCGCCGCTTCCGCCCGTCCTCGGTTACATCAAGGATGACCTGGGCTGCCCCCAGCAGATGGCCCGCATCGATGAAGGTCAGTTCGACGCCGTTCCCAATCATCATTTTCCGGTGGTAATCGAACGTCACAAACTGCCGCAGGCACTTCTCGGCGTCGGGCGGCGAATAGAGCGGAGTGAGCAGCGGCTCGTCGCGCCGGCGGCGGTGTTTGTTCAGCCACTCGATGTCGTTCTCCTGGATGCGCGCGGAGTCAGCCAGCATGATCTGGCACAGGTCGCGGGTGGCGAACGTGCAGTAAATGTTCCCGCGATACCCCTGGCGCGAGAGGTTGGGCAGGTTCCCGCTGTGGTCGATGTGCGCATGGCTCAGGACCACGGCGTCGAGCGAAGCCGGATCGAAGCGGAAATGGCGGTTGCGTTCATTCGATTCATGCCGCCGACCCTGGTACAGCCCGCAGTCCAGCAGAATGCGCTGGCCGTTGACTTCGAGTAGGTGCTGGGAGCCGGTGGTCGTGCCGGCCGCGCCACAAAAGGTGAGTTTCATGTGTGGTTTCATCGTGGGACGTGGGACCGCCGGTCGTCAAGCGCGGCGGGAATTTTCCCGGGCGCGCCGGCGATTCCTCGTTAGGGATGGCGTCGTGATTTTCTCCACCCTTGTTCCCGCCCCGCGGCTGCTCTGGCTTGCCGGGCTGGTTGTGGTCCCGGCGGCCACGGTGGCGGGCGCGGCACCCGGCTGGGCCGGGGCGGCTGTGCTGGCGCTGCTCGCGGCGGCCCTGCTGGCCTCGGCAGACGCCATGCTGGGCTGGTCGCGGCTGGCCCGGGTCAGCCTGGCCGCCCCGCCGCTGGTTCACGGCGCGAAAGGCCGGGAGGTCGAGCTGGTCGTGGAGTTCTCCGGCCTGGAGACGGTCACCCGGGCCGGACTCTCGCTGCCGGACGTGGTCCGGTGCGCGCGGCCGGTCGTCCTCCTGGCCGCCCCCGCCGCCCCCGGGCGGTGGCGGCTGCTGGCCCTGAAGCGCGGGCGCCACTGCTTCGACCACGTGTACCTCGAGGCCGCCACCCCGCTCGGACTCTGGGTGCGCCGGCGCGCGCTCCCGCTCGGCACCGCCCTGCACATCTTCCCCGACCTGCGCCGCGAACGGGCCGGGCTGGCCGCGGTCTTTCTCAACCGCGGCGCGCCTGGCTCCCACACCCGGTCCCAGGCGGGCAAGGGGCGCGAGTTCGACCACCTGCGCGACTATGCGCCGGGCGACGACTTCGGCGACATCCATTGGAAAAGCACCGCCCGGCGCGGGTTCCCGGTCACCAAAACCTTCCAGATCGAGCGTACCCGCGAAGTTTATGCCGTCATCGACCATTCGCGGTTGAGCGCCCGCACGCTGCGCACCCCGGTGCCGGCATCCGGGGCCGGGGCGGCCGAGGCCGGCGGGGTGCCAGCCGGGGGCGGGGAGCTGGTCACCACCCACCTCGAGCGCGCCCTCGAAAGCGCGCTCGCCCTCGGCCTGGCCGCGGAACGCCAGCATGACCTCTTCGGCTTCGTGACCTTCGCCGACCAGGTGACCCGCTTCGTCCGCTCCGGGGCCGGACGCGGTCACTACGGCGTCTGCCGCAACGCCCTCTTCACCCTCGAGCCCAGGTTGGTCGCGCCCGACTTCGAGGAGCTCTTCGTCTTTCTCCGCCGCACCCTGACCCGCCGGTCGCTCATCATCATGCTCACCGATCTCAGCGACCCGCTCCAAGCCGAAGCCTTCGTGCGCGACGTGCGCCTCATCTCCCGGCATCATCTGGTGCTGGTCAGCATGATCCGGCCGGACCGCGCCGCGCCACTTTTCTCCCGGACCGGCGCCGCCACCGCGGACGACGTCTACCGCGACCTCGGCGGGCATTTCCTCTGGCACGACCTCCAGGAAGTCGGCGCGGTGCTCGCCCGACAGGGGGTCCATCTCGCCCTGCCCGACAGCGCCGGGCTGACCGTGGACGTGGTCACGCGATACATGCAGGTCAAACACCGGCAGTCGCTCTAGCCCGGCGGGCCGGGGCCGTCACATCACCATGCCGCCGTCCACCACCAGGACCTGGCCCGTGACGTAGCGCGCGCCGGGGCTGGCCAGAAAGGCCGCCGCATGGGCAATGTCCGTCCCCTCGCCGAGAAACCCCAGCGGAATCTGGGCCAGCACCCCCTCGCGCTGCTTGTCGCTCAACACCGCGGTCATGTCGGTCCGGATGAAGCCGGGGGCGATCGCGTTCACTGTCACCCCGCGCCCCGCAAACTCCCGGGCCAGTGACTTGGTCAGCGCAATCAGGCCGCCCTTGCTCGCCGCATAGTTGGCTTGGCCGGCGTTGCCGATGATTCCGATGACGCTGGCCACATTGATGATCCGTGCATCTTTCTGCCGGAGCAGCGAGCGCTGAAACGCCTTCACCGCATTGAACGCGCCTTTCAAATTCGTCGTCATCACCACGTCCCAATCTTCGTCGCTCATCCGCATGGTCAGGCCGTCGCGCGTCACCCCCGCGTTGTTCACCAGGATGTCCACCTTGCCGAAATCCGCGGTAATCCGCTTCGCTGTCTCGGCCACCGCCGCCCCGTCGCCCATGTCCACCGCATACGCCCGCGCCACCCCGGGATGTGCCTCGTTGATCAACGCCGCGGCCGTCTCCGCATTGGTCACGGTGCGGCTGACAATGGCCACCCGCGCCCCTTCGGCGGCGAGGCGCTGCGCGATCGCCAGACCAATGCCGCGACCGGCCCCGGTCACGACGGCGACTTTATCCGTAAGTTCAGGCATGCCCGTTTCCTGCCACCTCGCCCGGCCCCTGGCAAGTGGGGAAAGCAGCGGCGTTTTCCCGCTCGACGTTGGGCGGGGGGCCGCCTATGTCTGGCCGCGCCCCTTTGATGCATTGTCCCTACTGCCAGGCTCCCGCCTTCGAAACCACCCCCCAGTGTCCGCGCTGCGGCTTCTCCCTGGAGCGGGTCGGATCGTTCTATGGCGTGATGCCCCGGCTCGAGGTCGGGCTGTCCGACCTAGCCGGCCTCTTCCGCCCGCGCGACGCCCGGCGCATCGCGGACGCCACCGCCCGTCTGCGCGACCATTTTCCGCAGGTCTCAATGTCCATCGTGACCACCCGCCTCGAGCCCGCCCAGCCGCTCACCGCCTACGCCTTCTGGGTCTTCAACCGCGGAGGCATCTGCCGCGACCTTAGCCGCGGGGGCAAAAGCCGCGACCTGCTGCTCACCCTCGACGCCGCCAATGCGCGCGCCTCCCTCATGGTCGGCTACGGCCTCGAGCCCTTCGTGCCCCGGGAATCCCTCCAGGACATCGTGAATCAAGGTGCCCCGCACTTTGCCCGCGACCGCTGGGTCGATGGCGTGGTCGCCGTGGTGGACGCCGCCACCCGCACCCTCCAGCAGGTCTTCGCCGGCCTCGAAAAAACCTACGGACTGGACATGGTCTCGCTCCACCAGGCCGAAGCCCCCGCCGAGCCCTCCGCCCGTCCCGGCGTGTACTGAACCGGCCGCGCCCCGCAGCCGCCGAGCGGAAAAAAACGCAAAGAAACAAAGAAGTCGCGGATTGGTGGTTGCGGAATCCGCAGATACGTTGAGTCTCCTACCTCACCCGCAACGGGGCGTAGCTCAGCCTGGTAGAGCGCCTGCTTTGGGAGCAGGAAGTCGTCAGTTCGAATCTGGCCGCCCCGACTCATTTGATCATCAACGAATCGCGGAGGTTTCTGCAGGTCCGTGAAAATTATCGTGAGAATCCGGCCACCGGCATCCTTGGGTCCATGAAAACGCCTGTGGGCAGGGCAGGGGAGCTGTTCCAGTCTCTATCGCAGACCACGAATTTCACCCACGGCCACGAAGAATGGCAGAACCCATCCCATCGGGAGAAGGTAGTGACGAATCGTGTGCCGGCGTGCCCTTCGTGGTAGAAAAATCCTGACCCGCCGTGATCGCCGCCGCCTCCTCGCGCACCCGCCGCCTGAGTTCGGGCGGCTCAAGCACCTCGGCCCAGCGGCCCCAGCTCAACACCCAGCGGGCGACCTCCTCCAGGCCGCGCAGGCGGAGCCGCAGCTCGATGGCCCCATTCCCCTCCTTCAAGTCAATGATCTCCTGGCTCGGGTGCCAGCGCCGCTCGGCGATCACGCGCGCCGCGTACCCTCGAAAGACGACTTTCACGTCCTGCTCGGTGTCGCCGATTCCGGCGTAGTTCCACACCCCGAAGCTGCCGCCGAGGTGATTTCTCAGGCTGAAGTCGGCCGGTCGCTCGAAGTGCGTCGAACTCGTCTTCAGATCGGCAATCCGGGGCAGGGCGAACGTCCGCACCGCCTCGCGGTCAAGATCGAACCCGAACAGGTACCAGCCGTGATCGACCTGTCCGAGGTGGTACGGCCGCACCCGCCGGACCTCCGCAGTGTTGCTGGCCAGCTTCTGGTACCCGAAGTCCACCTCCCGCCCCTGCAGGATGGCCTCGGACAGCGTGCCGAAGAGGTGCGCGTCCGCCTCCACAATTCCAGTCGCCCGCACCGAAAAGGCGGCATCCAGCTCTGACCAGGAAAACGACACCTCGTCGCTCAAGCCCGCGGTCAGGCGCTCGAACGTCTGCGACAGCTCCTGCTCCAACCGCGTCCCCCGCACCGTGGCCAGCGCCTGGCGGGCGAGAAACAGGGTCACCAGCTCCCGCCGCGACAACTGCAGCAGCGGAAAATCCCCCACCAGCTTCTCGTAATAGTAGCCGTGCCGCTTCTTCGCCGCCGCCTTCCGCACCGGCCCACAGTGGCCCCCCGACGATTCATGATTTCGTTTCGACCTCCAAAACCCTACGTTCTGCCGCCCGTCCCCGCCTGCCAAAAATCCAGGAAGCCCAAGCCCCCGAAAAACCCTCCTGCGCCACCGCCCACCCTCGCCCCGACCCCGCCCCCGTTGGCCCGCCCCCCGCTCCTGCCGCCAACTGGTCGGCAGCTGCTTCTCATTCGTGTATAATAAGCAGATGCTGAGCACTTTTTGTAAATTATTTTCTGCCGTCACCCTGCGGATGTCCCACCCCGTGTGAGATGAATGCGGGGTCATGCAAAAAAATGACCGAGTCCTTCGCCTCCCGCCACCCGGCCGCCCGGCCCGACACCATCATCGTGGCCATCCTCACCGACGGCGAGGAGAACGCCTCCCGGGCGCTCAGCCTCGCCCACATCAGGCCCGGCGGCGGCTCTTCTTCCATCACCCCCGGCACCCGCACCACCGCCGCCACCAGTCGGTCTCCGCCCATGATCCGGTCCGACCGCCCCTCTGGCTGACTGGCCGGCACCAAAGTTTTCTGCGTGGATGACGCGTTCCCGGCTGAGTCCCAGCCGCAAGGCAGGCCTTTTGCGCTTGATTGCCGGCGGTTTCCGGAGTTTGCGCGGTGGTTCCATCCACCACCAGCATCCACCGACGGTGACAGCCAGGGAGGGAGCCTCCGCACAGATCCGGTCGGCCAGCCGCCACCATACTTTCTGCAACCGGGCCAGGCCAGTGGCAGGCGCGCTCGCGCCTGGCAAAAGGCATTGGTGTTCGGATTGAGCCACCGCCGCCCCTGCCGCCGCCACCACGCCTGAGTCGCCCGCTGGGCTTCCCGGCAGGACGAGCCGGGCCGAGTAACATTTGCAAAAATCCCAAGAAAATCAGCGTCATCGGCAACCACCTCACCCGTCGGCCGGGCATCGCAAGCAACTCCTCCAGCAAACCAGCCGGAAGGAACCGGGCCATGGTCTTCTCCAGACTGTACAGTGAACGAAGGGTCTCCATCCGCTTCCGCGCGCCCTTCATCGCCGCCAGCTTGGCACGAAATTCTGGGAATTCAGGGTGACGGGTTCATTTCATACACCATATTTAGCATCAACGTGTTGTGTATACAAATTCTATATCGTTGAACGTTGGGGATTTATACCTTAACTGAGGGCCATTCTTGCTTGACCCCAATTTCCGACGAACTCCTCAAAGCCCATCCAAACCCCAGCAAATAGGGACTCAAAAGCTCCTCGACGCAAAATCCAGGCATGCGTTTTCTCACTGCTGACGGCGGATGAGCTCCACAATTTCCTGCGGATGCGGGAGGTCCCGAACCACGATTTCCATACCATCCTGTCCCGAGCTGGAAATGGCGATATCTCCGAATTTGAGAAGGCGCTCTTTGAAATTTTGATCCAGCTTGATGTTGCGCACGTCATGATGGCGCACTTCGCTTGTGAAGCGGTGGATGATGCCGATGCGATAAATGCTGCGCTCGGTCGTGATCGTCAATTTGTGCGTTTTTCCGATAATCCACCATTTCACTAAGAAAAATCCGCCAAGCAAAACACTCACTAAACTCCCGATAAGAAAATAGAGACCCGGCACGACCAGCAATGTCGCCGTCGCCGCTCCAAAAATAATGAGGCCAGCACCTCCAAGCAGCAACAACACGCACAAAATTACCCCAAAAAAGTGACGCCGGAAAATCGCAGGGCAAACAACCTTCAATTCGGTTTCGTCGTCCGCCGCCAACATGACCGACGGCTCATCCTCATCCTCCGCGCCCGCCGCCGCCCGCCCCAGTGGTTTCGCAACAGGCGCTTCAGCAAGAAATGGTTGGCCACAAACCGGGCAGTCCACCTGCTTGCCCAACACACTTTCATCAATACGAACGATTTTTTGGCATTGGGGACAATGATATCGAAGTGACTGATTTTCCATCCCAACACTGTCCGCCCCGCCCGTAAAAAGTCAACTTTTATAGAAGCTTGCCAAAACCATTGGTTTTGATAGCAATTGTTGTTATTTATACTTTGTCGGGCTCCGGTGTGGCAACAACTCCACTGTCCACTCAGGAGCCCGACAAAGTAGAATTATGAGACACTGGACTGGCATGAGTCGGGCTTTCTGCACTTAGAAAAAGGCAAAGTGCAACGCTCTGGAGCGGATTCCGGTTTGCCAAAAAACTTGAAAAAACTACTCCGTATCTTGCAAGTGCCTTAGGTTAGGTGCGTTGTAGATCTGAACGGCGGCAGCGCGTCCCGCCTGGACTGGAAGCTGCATCAGCGGAAGGTGAGCGGGACCCTATCCCTTCGGAACAACAAAAACAAACAGCTGTTCATCATTCGATATTCGGCGCTCTGGATCCGCGCGGGATGGGAGACATCTGGACTCCACTCATGTCGCGAACACGTCCACACCGCCGGCCCCTCAAAGCAAATTTCCACCAGAAATTAAACACCATCATGTTATTCAAAACAAAAACACTAAAGGGATACAAACTGGACAGCCTCGACGGAGAATTCGGTAAGGTCCAAGAATTCCTATTTGATGACCATCACTGGTCCATCCGCTATCTGGTCGCCAATACAGGAAATTGGCTCACGGGCCGGCAGGTGCTGATTTCCCCGTATGCGCTGGTTGCTGCGATCAAGGCGGAGGAGCACATCGCTGTTGACCTGACAAAAAAGCAGATTGAGGGCAGTCCGTTGCTGAGTAGCGACAAGCCCGTCTCGCGACAATTCGAGGAGTCCTATTACGGGTATTACGGCTGGCCTAGGTATTGGCAAGAGTCCAAGCCACTCGGTCTCAGCCCCATCTTCGGCATCATCTCCTCCGCCGCGCCCGAAGTTGAAAGCGGGCCGAGGCCCAGCCCCATCCAGACGGAGTGGAATCCCCATTTGCGCAGCACCGACGCGGTGCAGGGTCATAGCATACAGGCGCTCGACGGCGAGATTGGCCATGTCGAAGATTTCATCATTGATGATGAGACGTGGGCGATCCGTTACCTGGTCGTTGATACTAGAAATTGGTGGCCGGGCAAAAAGGTTTTGGTTTCACCGCAGTGGATCGAGCGCGTGAGCTGGAGCGAATCGAAAGTGTTCGTCAATCTTTCCCGCGACGCCATCAAACAGTCCCCCGAATATACGGAGGAGTCACTGCTCACGCGGGATTATGAGGCCCGACTCCATCAACATTATCAACGCGAATGTTATTGGAGCGAAGAATCCGCAGGCAAATCTCGTTAGTGGGGTGGACCCAGTATCCTCCGACCGGATGCCGACGATGACAGGAGTGGAGGCGACGTGCCGCTTTAAATAAGAACGAAGAAAACTATGAAAATTCAAATTAACACAGACAACAATATTGAAGGCGGCGATGATTTAACTGATCAGACGCAGGCCGTGGTGGAGAGCGCATTGGAGCGGTTTGCCCAACGGATTACCCGCGTGGAAGTCCATCTCAGCGACGAGAACAGCCAAAAAGGCGGTCAGGACAAACGTTGCGTCATGGAAGCGCGGTTGGAAGGAATGCAACCCATCGCCGTGACCGACCAAGCGGAAAACATGGAGAAGGCCGTGAACGGCGCAGCGGATAGATTGGAGAAACTGCTCAATCACGAACTGGGGCGCTTGAGTGATCGATAAGGTAGAAATCGTATGAGTATCATTGTCCTCGCCTGCTGCTAGCAGCTCGCTTCGGGGGCGGGTGGCTTCGACAAACTATTTCAAGCTGAAGCAAACATTGTTGCATAATGTGAAGAAATCAAACTGTCGGTGTCATGTTGACCGGCTTCGCGGCTTGTCTATTTTCATACTTTGGACACCGTTGACCAAATACTCAGGCGGCCCCCGCCTCGCCCGCCGCCCGCCGCGCCGAGATGATGACGCGGTCGGGCCCCAGTGCGGCCACAGCCCAGCCAAAGTTGGCGAATGCTTCTGGTGTAGGACTGGTGAACGTTCTCCAGAGTGTTCCATTGCTGCGGAACAGCCGCGCCGACCCTGCAACTTCTTTCCCTGCGACCGTAGTGGTAATCTCGCCGACAAGGAAATCACCGTCTCCGACGGCAGCCACCGACCATCCCAAGTAGCTTCCCTGACCGGCGGGAGGATTGAGGGTGGCTAGCAGATCGCCATTGGTACTCATGAGGTAGGCAGTCCCGCGAAGTTCGTTCGGAGCGCCGATCAGAACACGGTCGTCGCCGACCGCCGCGACGGACCAGCCGAACCCTTCGCCGCGCGATGGGAACTTTTTCAGGAGCCCCCCGTCAGCGCCCATGAGGTACGCGGTTCCCACCGTATTCCCCCATTCCCCAATAAGAACGCGATCCGTCCCCACGGTAGCTACAGATTGGCCGAACTCCCCGAATCGCACCGGCGTCGGGCTTCGAAAAATTACCGGTTCGGGCTGATTTTCTTGAGCGCAAAGAAATGGCTGACCCCAAACGATGGTGAGAAGGAGGACGGGCGAAATCGCTGACATGGGGCGTCCTCGACTGCCGGCGCTGTTTTGACGTCGAACGCGACGCCACACCCCGAGCGCCATCACAGCGATGCCAATCATCGTGACTGCACTCGCCTCCGGGACCGCGTTGACTGAATCGATCCGGAACGTGAGCCTTGCGGTTTCTTCAAAGTTGTCGTCGTAGATGTTGATAATGCCGTACCGGACGTCAAAGAAGGAAAGTGGAAGGCCCGACGGTAGTGATTGGGAATCAAACGCACCACCGGTCGAGTCGATAAAAAACAAACTCCCGTTCGCAAAGTGGAATAAATCAGCCTGACTGAAATCTAACCACGTCGAAGCGCCATCGATCAAATCAGAGTAACGAAACGAGTCGCCGACCGGAAAAAATGGAGGAAGCGTATCGGTCGTATTGTCATTGCCGACGATCATGTTGGAGATCGAAAACTCGGATGAGTGGGCCACCGCGCCACCAATGCGGAGGGTGAGATTGGGGTGGGTGGGGGTCTCGCCATGAGTGTGGTTGGTGAAATTGGCGTTGACTGAGAACGGGGGTTGATCGGGGGTGTCGGTGTAGGTAAAAGTTCCCGTGACTGGTGCGCCGACGGTAGCCGAGTAGGTGAAAAATCCGTCCGGGTTGTCAACCACTGTAACTTCGCCCCCAAAGTGGTAGGTATACAACGCCCCCTGGGAAGCAGGGGCGGCGAGCCACACAGTCACCAAGGCGACCGCTCGGAGCAAAGGTCTGCGCTGGGGGCAGGATAGGCGGCTGATCGAAATGCGCTTGGTGTTCATGATGGGATGGTTTTGACTGGAATTTGTCGGGGGAGAGGCGGCGCGGTGGTGTACCGGGCGCGGGAGGCGCGGAAAGTGTGGCTAAACCAAAAGTCACCATGAATTTAAAGTAGGTGGTGGAAACTGTGGCGATGACCCCCTGGCCGAAAGATGAGCCTAGCCACAACAAATGAGCAAACAGCAGAACGAGCAGGCTCCGGCAGGCCACATTGAATCGATGATCCATTGAAAATGAGGCGGGTTTCATCTTTGCGCTCGCATAATGGATTTCTGTGACTCCGGTTCGGAGAGCGAACCCCAGCCGAAGAGTCGCATCATGCACACCGATAGGCAGGCCAGCAGCATGATCGAGCCGGTTTCGGGGACGGACTGGATGCTATCGATCCGAAAGCGGATCGATCCGTAGTCGATGTCCTCTCCATTGCCGTCGAAGAACGAGAATTCCCCATAGCGGTTCGAGAAGGCCGAGAGCGGCAGGAGGCCTCGCGGGAAATCTTGGGACGAGAACGCCGCGCCGGTCGGGTCATTCAGGGTGAGCGAGGCGAACGGGACCACGAAGGAGTCGGCAGCGTCAAATTGGGCGTAATCGACGAGGGGGTTTGGCTGTCCGTACTGGTCGGGGAGCTGGTCGAAATACCGAAAGAAATCGCCCGCTGGGAACGAGTAGAGGGCGCCGTCCGGCACGTTGTCGCCCACGGTCAGATTTGTGAAACTGTAAGGTGAAGACCGTTGGGTAACGCCGTTGATGACGAGTTCCAGGTTGGTCACCTCGGGTTGGAAATCCCGGGAGTTGAAATAGCTCGTCACCGACGGTATGAACTGGAACCCAGGCGGGTAATCGGCCACAGTGCTGTACTGGAAGGAACCAGTGACCGGCGCCCCGACGGTCGCCAGACTGCTAAACGCGGCAAATGGGTCATCTACGCTTGTGATGGTGCCAGTGAACTTGTAGAGGCCGACCGTCGCCGCTTGAGCCGGAACGACAGCGATACCAAGCAGGGCGACGGCAAGCACGGCCAGGCGCTGGCGCATCGGATTTCCCTTTGCATTCGAATGGTTGCCGAATTTCCGGGCGGTGGTGACCGCCGGGAAGGGGGTGGTCAAAGGCTTGGAAACCTTCTTCATCATAGGAATCTCTGTGCTGTCAATATCTGGTTGGGTTGGTATGTTCATAGCATTTATTTATTGTTGGTTATCGCTCAATACGAAGCCATAGGATTGGAAATCGGGTGTTCAACATCGATCCAAAGAAAATTTTCATGGCAGTATATTCGTTCCTTTCAGAGTTTGACCTTATTCCAATTTACGGAGTGCCCAGCCGATAGAAGCGCTGGTCGAAAGTCGAGGCTTCCACGTCCATGAACTGCCACGATCCCGAGGCGTCTGGGTGCACCGTAAAGATTGGCAGGAAGCTGTTCGTGTGCATCGTGGGAGAGGCGTGCAAGGTGTGGCTGCCATTTGGGGTGCCTGATCCCTGGATCAGCGCCTCGCCATTGGGAGGACGAATGATGGAAAGGATTGTCGTGATCGGATCGCCGAGAAATCGTGCGACGCCGAATCTGGTGGTATTGAATGCGATGACGGCTCGACCGGCTTCGTCCACGGCGACTCCGTAGGCAATGCTAAAATTGCCAACCGGATCGACGACGACTTTTCCGGCAGTGCCATAAGAAGGATCGAGCGATCCGTTGGTGAGATAGCGAACGAGGGCGGGCCGCGGGTACTCCGCCGGCACGCTAGCCAAGCCAGCGACAAGGATCTTGCCGTCGGATTGCAGTGCCATACCAAATGTTACGCCAGTAGTGGCTATACCGAGCGACGTGGTTACCCTGCCATCCCCATCGAATGACGTATCAAGGGCTCCGTTGGCGAGGTAGCGCGCCACCGCGATATCACCCCCGCCAAACCCCGCGACGACAATTCTGCCATCGCCTTGAATGACCATCGCCCGTGCATGTTCCCCCGTACCGAAGGCAGTTGTCACCTTCCCCGAGGTCCCGAATGAAGGATCCAGCGTGCCGTTGGCAAGGTAACGAACGAGCGCGAACCTGTTGGTCGCGAGCCCCGTCGTTCCTGCGGCGATAATCTTTCCGTCGGCCTGAATTTTCACTTCAACCGCGCTTTCATTGCCACCCCCGATGTCTGTACTCACCGTTCCGCTCCCGTTGAAGGAGGTATCGGGGGAGCCGTCCGCATTGTAGCGGGCAATGGAGAAATCGCCATTGACCCCATTAAAACTGGCGCCGGCAACAATGATTTTTCCGTCCGTTTGCAATGTCAATCCCTTATGCACTGTATCGTCATTGGCACCAATCAATGGCGTGACCAATCCATTCTCGCCGAAGGTTGGATCAGGCAGTCCGTTGCTGAGGAAGCGCGCAAGCATGGAGTTTGTCTCACCTCCGATCCTGACCTTTCCAACGACAACGATCTTGCCGTCGGGCTGGAGGGCGAGAACGCGGGCCGATGAATTGTCCGTGCCCGCGTCGATCAGGACTTTCCCCGCGGCACCGAACGAGGGATCGAGCATCCCATCCGGATGGTAGCGCGCGAGGGCTCCGACCCTCTCATCGCGGTTGCTATCGTGGACAAAACCCGCCACGATGATTTTGCCGTCCGGCTGGATGACTACATCGTATGCCCCGGCACCGCTGTCGGTAACATCCGACAATTTGATGCCGTCGCTGTCATAAGAGAGGTCCAGCGTCCCCGCGTCCAGGTTATATCGCACCATCGCGAAATCGTTGTTTCTTGGCCCTGGTCCAGACTGAGTGTGACCGGCCACGAGCAACTTACCATTCTGCATGACCATCGCCCGAGCAGTGCTATCGCCTTTGGCGCCAATCGGCGTTTTGGCTATCCCATCACCGTCAAAAGCCGTGTCCAGGGAGCCGTCGGGCAGATACTTTACAACGGTGAAGTTTCGTCGAAATCCTGTGGCTATCGCCGCTGAACTGAACCCGGCGACGATGATCCGCGAAGCCGTGGGGCCGCTGTTCTGAATAAGGATGGAATGAGCCCCCTCAAGGTCATCCCCGACCGACGTCGCCACTCTCCCGTCGCCATCGAAACTGGCGTCGGGCGTGCCGTCGAGATGGAGTCGCGCCACGGCGAACGAAGTGCGAAAATTGGTCGTGCTGGAACCAGCGAGCACGATTTTGTCCGGGTTGAGCGTGCTGCCGTCTCCGAACTGGACCGCCACGACGGTGGCGGAGCTGGTCGTGCCGACCGGGATGGTGGCCACCCCATCGGCGTCAAAGTCGGGATCCGGCGAGCCATTCGCGCGTAATCGAACGACAGTTATTTGTCCATTGGCCGTTCCGGCCACGAGGATTTTACCGTCCCCTGGCACGGCCATTGCGTTGCCGACAATCCCGCCAGGTCTCGCGATGCGAACGATCCCACCGACCCCGAACGCCGGGTCAAGAACGCCGTTGCCCAGATACCGGACCACCACGAGACTGGTGTCCATCGTCATCGGATTACCCGCCGTCCCGGCGACCAGGATGTCGCCTTCAGCCGTAAGGATCATCGCACTGACGGAACCCTGAGGGCCGACGT
>Ga0209284_10002449_pt1 | contig 25335 bp, 26 predicted proteins | sample FRY03_FD_187211 | JGI IMG/M metagenome (GOLD analysis project Ga0209284, IMG submission 187211) | Freshwater microbial communities from Lake Fryxell liftoff mats and glacier meltwater in Antarctica - FRY-03 (SPAdes) (version 2) | ecosystem: Environmental > Aquatic > Freshwater > Ice > Glacier...
AATATAATGACAAAAATCATTTCTCAAGAAATACCCAATTCTGTAATTAATTCTAATAGTAATTTCTGGAATCCTATAACCAATCAATTGTTTGACCAAAATAACAAACTAATTAAAGATACTAATCTTACTAAACCAGAAAACAATATCAGATACCAACATATACTTAATAACTTTAATGCAATTAAAAACTCAGATAAATACTACCCAAATTACAAAAACTATTTCCAACGAAAATTTGATAGTGAATACGAAATAACTCAAGCAAATATAGAAAAGCTATTTATTCAATTTCTTACTACACCAGAAATAAAAAGTGTTGCAAAATTAATCAAATCTCGACTAAATAGAGATTTGGAACCTTTTGACATTTGGTATGATGGGTTCAAATCTCGAAGCAATATAAATGAAGAAGACCTCAACAAATTAACAAAAGCAAAATATCCAAATGCAGAAGCAGTCCAAGATGACTTGTTTTTGATACTTACAAAACTGGGATTTACAAAATCAAAAGCAGAATTTTTGGTAACAAAAATAGATGTAGAGCCGTCAAAAGGTGCAGGGCACGCTTGGGGGGCACAATCCAAAAATCAAAAGTCGTATTTAAGAACAAGAATTGGTGAAGATGGTATGGACTACAAAGGTTACAATATCGGTATTCACGAATTTGGTCATAACGTTGAGCAGACTTTTTCATTATACGATATTGAAGAGTATTTGATTGCCGGAGTGCCAAATAATGCCTTTACAGAGGCAATTGCATTTTTGTTTCAGATGAAAGATTTGCAGCTTTTGGGATTAGAGAGTAATGATGAAACAAAAAAATACTTATATACTTTGGATAATTTTTGGGCTACTTACGAAATAATGGGTGTAGCTTTAGTTGATCAATACATTTGGAAATGGCTATACAATAATCCTAACGCCACTCCCAAAGAACTAAATGTTGCAGTCAATAATATCGCAAAAGAAGTGTGGAATAAATATTATGCAGAAATATTCGGAATAAAAGACCAAACCATATTAGCTATATATTCACATTCGATTGATTATCCACTTTATTTATCTGCTTATCCACTTGGTCATATTATTGAATTTCAATTAGATAACCATATAGATGAATTGATCAACTCAAATTCTAATAAAAATAGTAAAAATAATCCTGATAAAAATGCTATTTTTGCAAAAGAAGTTGAGAGATTTTGTAAAATTGGTAAAATTCTACCCAATTCTTGGATGAATAAAGCTGTTGGAAGTGATATCTCAATTAAACCTATGACTGATGCAACAAAGCAGGCATTAAATTATATTAAATAATTTGGAAAGATTGACTAAGTTAGATTGAGTTAGATTAAGTTAGACAAAATTAGATAAAGTAGATTTTGATAGATATATCATTAGTTAAAAAAATTATAAAATAGGCAAATGAAGTTTTTTAAAGATAAAAACGAAATACCAAATATACTTTTACTTTTTGGTAATGAAGATTTTTTGATAGATGAATGCTATGAAAATGTCATTTCATTATTAGTTACTGATGAAAGTGATACCTTTAATTTTGATGTTAGAAGTAGTGGAGATTTAGATATTGATGGACTCATTTCAATTGCAAACTCTTATCCAATGATGGGCGACAAAAGAGTGCTTGTAGTTAGAGATTTTAATAAATTATTTGATAAAACAGATAAAAAATCTAAAGAAACCTACGTTAAATTTGAAAAATATCTGAATAATCCTCAAAAATCTACCTATTTAATACTTTTGGGAGCTCCTACAAGCATAAATGGAATAAGTAGTCATAGCAAAACTTCAGAAAAATACAAAAAAATAGCAAAATCATTAAAATTTCCATTTGACTTCTTAATTAATAATGGTTTTTACAAAGAATTTGGCGAGTTGAATGTTAGTAATATGTTAAGTTGGACAAAGAATAAATTTGAAGATAATAATTTACAAATTAATAGTGAAGCACTGAATTATTTGATTGTACAGAATAATAATTCACTAAGAAGTTTGGATAATGAAATCAACAAAATTTGTATATATTTTCTAAATAATAAAGATAAAGTTATATCAATTGAAGATATTAATTATTTGTCTGGAAGCTCATCAGATTTTACTATTTTTGATTTGCAAAAAGCAATTGGAAATAAAAATTTGAGTAAATCGATTGAGATTTTAAATAAATTGCAACAAAATAGCAAACAAGGTGTATTTATAGTTAGTGTGTTGTCAAGATATTTTATAACTTTATTCAAGCTATCTGATGTAGATAATCCGTCTGATAAATTTAGCATTGCTCCCAAAATAGGTATTTCGCCTTACTTTTTTGATGATTACTTTAGTGCAATGAAAAAAATTGGTGAAGAGAAGATAGAGTTGGCACTCAAAATGTTAGCAGAAATAGATTATAAACTAAAATCTACAACAGATGACGAGACATTTATGATACAAAATTTGTTTATTAAAGTACTAAAATAATTTTGTATTAGTAATTTAAAATAAATTTTTACTATTTTTCATGTTTTGTGTTTATTATTTGTATTTAATATTTATTTAATTTTCTTTATAATTTAAAATTATGACTAACTCCGGAAACACTAACGATAATTTGCAAGAAAAGTCTTCAGAGGTTTCACAAAAAACTGAAATTGTAGTGTTGAAACAAGAAATTAACGAGAGATTAATTAAAGATTTTTCTAATTTAAAGATAATGGTATTAGATGATAATAAATTATTTAGGAAATATTTATATAAATTATTAGAAATAAATTATAATATAAAATCAATTGAAATGGAAAATCCTAAAGATGCATTAGAATATCTAAAAAAACAATTACCAGATTTGATTTTATTGGATATGGAGATGCCATACTTAGATGGATATTCGTTCTTGAAGTTTTTGAGGAAAAGTGATACAACTAAAAATTTGCCTGTTTTACCAATAACTGCAATAAACTCGAAAGAACTAATAATAAACCTTTCAAAACAAAATATTGTAGATTTTATTATAAAGACCACTACCCCTGATGTTATGTTAGAAAAATTTACGAAAGTATTTAACAAAATAAGTTCTTAAAAATTAAATGACAATACTTTTTTAATATCTTACTCTAAACATCATTTCTACAATTTATTACTTTAATACACGCATTTTGGTTTGTACCTCTGCTTTGTAGTCAGGTGTAATATTTGAATATCTAACGAAAGTATTGTGATACATAGATAAAACCACAAAGAACAAAATAGTAAATATAGTATAATATATCCACTTTTTTTCAAATTTTAGATTTATATTAGTATTTACATCATTTTTTTTGCTTACAAACGCTATAAGTAGCCTCATGAATAAATAAAAACTCAAAATAAATCCCAAAATTACTACAAAATAAATCAGTGGATTATCATAAATACCTTTAAAATTGAGTTTAGTGCCACTATCTGTAAATACATCATCTAAAATATAGGGCTTGATAAAAATCAAACCCATAAAAGCTATATTTAATATAAATTGAATTAAAACCAATGATTTTGTTAGAAAACTCATAAAAGATTATTCTTAAATTAATTATGTTTTATTATTATATTTTATTATTACGTTCTATTATTACGTTCTATTATTACGTTCTATTATTACGTTCTATAATTTACTTAAATTAAATCATTAATTGGTAATGTTCAATTTCTTTTTTAGAAGTTCGATAGCCATAGTTTCCAAATATCCGTTTGATTGCCAAAAATGCACTTGGTTTGTAACATTCTTTTCTCTGCCACTCAATTCACTCTTTAGCGATAAATTAATGGACATATCTTCAGCTTCTTTTAATATGAATTTATGTTGAATACGTGCATTTTCCCAAACGCCACCTCTAATGGTAGGCATATTATAACTGTATTTTATAAGTGAATCTTTAACTTCTTCTTTACCAGAGGCAAATACGCAAAAATCAGTTTGTATCGAACCTTTGTTTAGTCCTTCTACCTCAGTTTGGCTTGATTTCTTTTGGATTATTTGGCATTTTAGGTCTTCAACAACAGATAAACAAGCTGCCCAAACTTCATCCCAAGATTTTTCTAATTTTAATTCATATTTTTCTTTATAATATCTTGTTTTTTCATCTATTTTTTCTACTTGTTCATCATTAAAATTTTCCGTTTTTTTAGTCTTTTTGCTATTATCCTCCAACATCTCTTCTTGGGCAATCATAGGATTAGCTAAGAATAAAAAAGTTAACGAAGCCACTGCCAGACTAAATATTTCTTTACATATATTAGTTAATATTGTATTTGATTTTTTCATTTTTCCTCTATTTATTTGTAAAATAATTATTTTCCAATTTTTGCATCTGCTTTTTCTATTGCATCGCCAACTATAATTGAACCAGCACTAAGTAGTTTGTTCATAACAAAAAACTCTGTTACCTCTTCGGTTAATTTTAGACTTACTAAAGTTGCCAAACCAAAAACATAAATCCACATTTTGTCAATTATCTCTTGTAAATCCACATTCTCCATATTCACAAATCTTGGGTCTTCTTTTGCTTTAAATCTAAGTGTATTCAGTCTATCTTCGGCATATTTTTTATAAAATTCCGAATTGAGCATTATTTCTTTATAAATATTAGAGTTGTCCCTTGCAAAAAGTATAACACCCATTCCAATATTCAAAAATAATCTATCAGAATACTTCTTATTAGTATAATTCAAAATATCTTCAACACCAATTTTGAGGGCTTCTAATACCACTTCATCAATTGAACTAAAATATTGATAAAAAGGTGCCGTCGAACAATGACAAAATTTAGCTAATTTACGAGTTGTTATTCCTTGTAAACCGTTAGTTTTGATATAACTATAAGTATTTTCTATAATATATTCTTTACTATATGTGATTTTTTTATTCATAAAGTAAATTACTTCTAATATTATTAAATATATTAATGTATTTTTTTAGATTACTAATTTAGCAATTTAATAAATTATTGTTAAAATTCTAAATTTATTTGAATATTTGGTTCAATTAGACTTCTTTTCATAGATTATTTTCATAGATTATTTTCATAGATTATTTTCATAGATTATTTTCATAGATCATTTTCTTAAATTTTTTTCTATTATCGTTACTAACACAGATATCAAAACTGACATCGTAGTAAGTCCAACGAAAATACCTATAATATGATCAAATAACATAGTCGCAATGATTTGAGCAGTGGTTGTAATTATACCAATGTATAAAAAGTTTTTCGCAAAAGTATTATTTGCATAATCCCACGCTTCTTGAGTTTTCATTGAGTTTTTGGTACGATAGCCATATATATTATTTATTTTTTTGGGTGAAAATTTAATAAAAATAATAGATATTGCAATTATAACGGGTCCTATGCTCATTTGCGAAATAATAGGTATCATATAATCAATAAACTGAGTTCCATTCATATTTTTGCTTTTAGTTTATTTATAATCTTGAATAAGAAGAAATTTAATCGCCCAAAACTACCACTTTTTTCAATTGTTGTATATTATTTGAATTATAATTAACTGCCTCGACTAAAACAACATACGCACCGATGTTCAAAAAGTTGCCATTTTCATCTTTACCATTCCAAATTAACTCATAATTTTTGGGTAATGCTTTGTTGTCTACAATTGTTTTTACTTTATTTCCATACAAATCAAATATGTATGCACTAATAATATAACTTCCTTCTCCTAATGAATATGTGATTTTGCATTCACTATTATTAATAGATTTTGTCGGTGCAAAAGGATTAGGGCTTATTTCAATATTATTATCAGTTGAGTTTGTAAATATTATCGAATTGGGTTTTAATGGAGTGGCACCATTGACGTCCAAACAACTACTCCAATTACTTTGATTATAATCATTGTTAATAATTGTATTATTGATTTTTTCTAAACTTATATTTTTGATATTAATAAACAAACTTGAATGCAATTTGTCACTATAAGTAACACTATCAATTATATTATTTGACTTATCAATCAAATAAAATATATCTTTTGTTGAATTTAGATTAAATGATGGCTTTTGTATAAAATACATACTATTTGTTGCCTTTACACTCGGAAAACTCACAAAAAAAGCAGAATCCCAGACAATTAAACCATATTCTTTGGGTTTGATAATCAAATCTTGATTTATCAATATACCTGATTTTTTGTCTTTTGTTATCAGCTTTTCAAATCTATAACCATTTAGATTAATTTCTGTTTCATAATTATTGTAGATTTCTACAAATTCGCCCATAATTCTATCTTCTAATATAAATTTTTGATTTTCTACTGAATCAATATTACTTTTGACAGTATTTGTATCATAACTATTTACATTTGTACAAAATTCACTAATGACCAAAGAATTTGGGGGATAAGGGACGGTATAGTTAATTTTTAAAGTATCATTATCTTTTCTTTTATCTCTATTATTCTCTGTAATTATATCAAATACTATTTCATCACCAATTTTGAATTTGCTCAGATAAGTATAGATATCAATGACAAAATCCTTAGTTTGATTCTTTTCTAAATTTTTCAATACAGAGTCTAAAACAATTATTTCGGAATTATTTGTACTATCTGAATTTAAAATTACCTTTATTCGATATTCTTCAATCAATTTTTCACTAAAATTGGAATAATTAATATAAATTTTATTATCAATGAAATTAACCCAATTATTTATAATGTCATATTCAAATTTTGTATTGCTATTGATTTTACCTGCTGTGGCATTGAATTTATCAATTGAAATTAATAAATTACCTGCTTCATTAATATTTATCTCCGGATTTACCCTTTCAAAAGACTTACCAGCAGCTCCACTTTTCATATCATAATAAACAGAATCTAATAAATTATTTGTTATTTTATTACTTTTAGAGCTATAGTATATTTTGATCTCGTCTATCGTGTTATTCAATATTGGAAAAGCTAACTCCAAAAATCTAACTTCATTATAAGGTATTGTATTTAGATACTTATACTTGTTTTTCAAGAGGTTTGTGTCCTTTGCAATCACATAATATACATTGGATTTGAGTACAATATTAGTAATAAATTTACTTGTAATATTATCCGCCACTCTCAGAGTATCTACCTGTAAATCATTGCCATTATTGAATAATTCTATCCACTCTTGGTCATCTGATGCCGGTGCTGGCATAAATTCATTAATTATAATTTGACCAAAGGAAATACTATAAATTAATAGTGAATTTATGAATATTATTAGATAAAAAGATAGTATTTTGATAGATTTGGGCAAATTCTTTTGTGTTAATTGTAAAGTAAATTTTAAAGTAAATATTATAGAAAATCATAAAGTTGTTTTTTAAATATAAATTTCATCACTGAAAAATATGTTTAATTAACTTTTCTTGTTTGTTGTAGTTATATTCTTGTTTTGCAGCTAATAAATTGACTTTATTTGTTTTCTTATTTATTAATTTTTCATCAGTTAAATTGATTTCTTCAAATATTTTTCTTTCTTTAATTATTCCGATAATACACTCGTACAAATCATCTTTGGTGAATTTTTTTGCAATTAATTTACCACAATTATATTTATCAATTACTTCTTTGATTGCTGGTAATTCGTTTGTAATTACAGGCACTTCCGCCATAATAAATTCAAAAAGTTTGTTAGGTAATGAAAAATCATAAGAAACAGACACTGGCTCAAATAAAACTAAGCCCCAGTCAGCTCCAACGGTATATTCCAATAGTTCATTATAATTTACAAATCCACAAAAAGTAATATTTGTTAATGACTTTTGCTGAGATTTAGATTTAATTTCACTTTCTAATTCTCCTTCTCCCATTAAACAAAAATGAATTTTGCTTTTGTATAAGTCTGAATTCTCTAACTCTTCCAAAACATCTAAGATTAAGTCCAACCCTCTGTTTTTCATTATCTTGCCTTGGTACAAAATAACTATTTTATCTTTTGGTATATTATATTTATCTCGTAATTTATTTTTATCTAAACTTTCAATATCTATAAATGGGGGATAGTTGTATATTTCAAAATACTCTAATTCTTTATTAGTTTTGGCAAAATGTGTTTTTAGGTATTCTGTATCTAATATACCAGAAGTTATGATTGAATTTACATTTTTCACATAAAATTTTTCTATTTGAGTTAAAACTATTTGTTTTAGCTTTTTGTTATTCAAGGTAGAAATTTGTGAATATACTTCTCTCGAATCATAAATTAATTTACAGCTATCAGATATTTGTTTAATATATTTAAATAATTTTGCAGCAGAAGGCAATGCGTACAAGTCATTTGCAATTATGTATTCAAATGTTTGATGATTTGTTTTTAAGTCATTCTTTAAGTCATTTTTGATATCTTTTTTAAATTCTCTAATGTAATTTTTATTTACAAAATCATTAAAGTAAAGTAGTTTTTTGTATGAATTTAGAGATTTATCCATAAATACAGATAATTCTACTGGATAAATTATAAATTCTACCTTTAACTCTTGTTTAATATTGCTCTCGATCTCACATTTTGTGATGTCAACAAAATCTGCGAAACAAATTAAATGTATCTCAAAACCCAATTTATTAAGTATTGTCAATAAATTTAGTGTTCTCGCATCAGTTTTGTAATACGAAAAGCTTACACTCAATATCTTTCTTTTTTCTGTCATCAATTAAAATTAAACCAAAAATTACTACAATATATTTGCAAAATAATCATAATTATCCTCAAAATATAACTAATAATAAGAATAAAGAAAAAAATATTATATTTTTGCATTATATACTTTTTAAGTTTTATCTTTATTTACTAAAATCATACTATTTAGCATTATTCCTCATTTATTTGTTGTGTATAATATTACGAATTATCTATTATTTTTATCTATTATGAATTGTTTCAATCTTGGTTTTCTTTCTTCTCACAGCGGCTCGAACGTACAGGCGATTGTAGATGCATCAAAAAATGGTCTGATTTGCTCTGTACCAAAGACAATTATAAGTAATAATTCTAATGCTTTTGTGCTGGAAAGAGGCAAAATTGAAGAAATTCCGTCATTTCATATAAGTAGCAAAAATTTCGATGATGAAAATCAATTAGATAATGCATTAATTTCTAAATTTGAAGAAAATAACGTAAATTTGATTATCCTTGCTGGATATATGAAAAAAATAGGGTCAAAATTTATCTCTCATTATAAAAATAGAATATTAAATATACATCCTGCTCTATTACCCAAATACGGTGGGGAAGGGATGTTTGGCTCAAATGTACACAAAGCAGTTTACTCAAATAATGAAATAGAATCTGGGGCAACAATCCACTTAGTTGATGGAGAATATGACAATGGCAAAATTCTAAATCAAATGAAAGTAACTCTAAACAATGATGAAACGCCGGAAACTATTGCCGCAAAAGTATTAAAAATAGAGCATCTTTTGTATTATTCTACTATAAAAAAAATTGAAATTGGTGAGATTAAGTTAGATTAAGTTAGATTGAAAATGATTGGGTTGTTAAAAATTAATATTGAAAAATAAAAACTATGGAAAATAAAGAGGATTCAATAAAATTAGATAAAATTATGGAATTTGGACAAAGATTAGATTATTACTGGCAATATAATCTTATTTATTTTGTAATTTTATTAGTTTATACTTCTATCAGGGGGCTTATGAGTGATAATTTTGTAATATTTATTACACACGATTCGCTAATTATGCTTTTTGTGATAATTATTTCTTTTTCTTTACTTAATTTAATTCTAAAAAAATACAGAAATACTTCTGTGATTTTGGGAGAAGATTTTATAATATTCAAAAATAGATTTAGACAAAAAGAATATAAGCTCGAAGATATTGAAGAGATTAGATTTTATAAAGAGAAGATATTCAAAACAAGAGAAGTTTTAGGATTATTTAAAATTAAAATTAAAAATAAAAAGCGTATTATTAGACTCCGTGCTACTTCTTACTGGGATGACAAAGCATTACACAAAAAATTAGTTTTACTGAAAAGAAACCTAAAACAATATTAAAAAAAAAGTTAGAATAAATATAAATCAAAACAAAAAGGAAAGTCCTGTGGTGCGAGACTTATGACTCTACTTCATTTTAAAGAAAACATTGTTTATTTGATAACTATCTATGATAAATCGGTTGAGGATGTTATCTCTTAAAATAAGTTAATTGAATCAATAAATGAAATAAAATTTCCAACTGTGGATTGAAACAAACTTAAAAATATGCTTATCTTAATATTTACTTCTGAAGCAATGATTTATGCTCTTTGATATTCTTCATTTTTGTTTAAAGTTGCTTCCATTACTACTCCAGTGAAGTTTGAATAAAATGTTGAATATTATTTTGATTTAGGTAATTTTATAAAATATTATAATAATTATTTATACTTAGAATTTTCTTACTTTTTTATTGCTACACTATGATTTTCACCAGCACTAACATCAATCCAATCATTTGAAATGCCTATGCGAGTTGGAATATTCTTATTTTCACTACTTCCATCACCTAATTGACCGTACCCATTATATCCCCAAGCCCAAAGGCTACCATCTCTTTGTATACCCAATGTGTGACCTCTACCAGCTACTACGGTAGACCAATCATTTGTAATTCCAACTTGGGTTGGAATATTAATATTTTCATTTGTACCAATACCTAATTGACCTGCATTATTTTCACCCCAAGCCCAAAGGCTACCATCTCTTTGAATACCTAATGTGTGTCTACCATAATCATTTACACTTAAATATACCCAGTCGTTAGAGGTTCCAATTCTTGTAGGTGTATTTTTTCTTAAAATTGTACCATCACCTAATTGACCGTCCCCATTATATCCCCAAGCCCAAAGGCTACCATCTTTTTGAATACCTACTGTGTGATGGTTACCTGCACTTATATATAACCAATCATTTGACATTCCTATACGAGTTGGAATATTCTTATTCTCACTACTTCCATCGCCTAATTGACTTGAACTATTATAACCCCAAGCCCAAAGGCTACCATCTTTTTGAATACCTAATGTATGATTATAGCCAGCACTTACAAATATCCAGTCATTTGACATTCCTATACGAGTTGGAATATTCTTATTCTCATTACTTCCATCGCCTAATTGGCCATTTTCATTCCAACCCCAAGCCCATAGACTACCATCTTTTTTAATGCTTAGAGTATGTGAATATCCTGTACTTATATATAACCAATCATTTGACATTCCTATACGAGTTGGATTGAACATACCCGAAGAATTTCTACCATTGCCTAAATTTCCATAATGACCATAACCCCAAGCCCAAAGGCTACCGTCACTTCTAATTCCTATAGTATGACTACTTCCTGCACTTAGTTATATGCTAACATTTAAATTAGCTATGCGAGTTGGAATATTTTTATTCCTTCTAGTACCATCACCTAATTGGCCATCTCTATTTTCACCCCAAACATAAATGTTAGATTTTTGAGTATTATTGACAGAGTCATCATCACCACAACCCAAATTAAATAAACTAAATGTTATAAAAAATAGAAGATAAATACTTTTATACATATAATTCCCTTAAAATTTCTTTTTTTATTATTAACTATCTAATACTTCAAGAATTTAATATTATTGCAATTTTATTACATGATTATTTAAAACTACTAACAGCCAGTTAAAGTGTGTATTTTGTCTAATCTTGTTTGGTGTCTGCCACCTGCGAATTGCTCAGTCAGAAAAATATTTGCCATTTCTAAAGCTGTTTCATTGCTGATAAATCTCGATCCCAGTGCCAAAATATTAGCGTCATTATGCTCACGTGCTAATTTTGCCATTTCTGGATTAAATACGTTTGCTGCTCTAATTCCTTTTACTTTATTCGCTGTAATACACACTCCCACACCCGAACCGCAAATAATTATACCTAATTTATTTTCATCTTTACTTACCGATGAGGCAACTTGGAATGCAAAATCGGGATAATCTACAGAATCTATTCCATAAGTTCCGAAATCTGTAATTTCAAAATTTTCTTTATTCAAATTATTTTTTATAAATTCTTTTAATTCATAACCTGCGTGATCTGCGCCTATTGCAATTTTCATTTTTTATAGTTTTATTGGATATTTTGTAATTATTTTAACTTAAATACTACTTTTTTTTAGCTGTTGATAAAGTTTGTAAAACTTTTATTTTATGTATATAACTGTTAAAATCTTTATAAATTGATGTTAGTAATTATTTTAATTATTCTTAACAATGTTAATTAATAAATTTGGATTGTGTTATCCACAGAATTGTATTCAATTTTTTTTAAAAGTTTATATTAATCCACATAGTTATATACATACCTTTTGTTGATTTTTGTATTTATAAATTATTGATTAATATAGATATATAAATTATTGATTTTCCTAATTAACATTTCAACAGAGCTATTATATTAATATTCTTCTTTTCTTACTCTATTAAAGAAATATAATATAGTAGATATTAGCGATTGATTTTTTTTATTTTCTAATAATTAAATCTTAAAATATTTAACTTAATTTAAAACTTAACTCAAAACCTTAATTTCATCAAATCCAGTGTACTTTCTTAAAACTTCAGGAATAATCAACTTTTCTCCGTCAAAGTACTTTTCTATCAGAGCAACAAATATTCTTGGAGTAGCCAATCCGCTTCCATTTAGAGTATGTAATATTTCAGGTTTTGAATTTGGGTCTTTTTTGAAACGTATATTAGCTCTTCTTGCTTGGAAATCAACAAAATTAGAGCAACTCGAAACTTCAAGCCATTTTTGTTCGGACTCTGCCCAAACTTCTAAGTCATAAGTTTTAGTTGATGCAAAACTTGTATCACCGCTACAAAGCAACAAAACTCTATACGTAAGACCTAACTCTTGGAGTAATAATTCAACTTCGCCTACCATTAATTCAAGTTCATTAAAAGAATCGCTTGGATTAACAAATTTTACTAATTCTACTTTATTGAACTGATGAACACGCAACAAACCCCTAACGTCACGCCCATAACTCCCCGCCTCACGTCTAAAACACGGTGAATAACCACAAAACCTAATTGGCAAATCCGAACCGTCTAAGACGTCATTATTGTAGAAATTAGTTAAAGGCACCTCGGCCGTAGGTATTAAATACAAATTATCGTTAGCAGCATGATACATATCTTCGTGCATTTTTGGAAGCTGACCAGTGCCATACATCGATTCGCTATTTACAACAAATGGTGGCATCATTTCACGATAGCCATTTTTGTCTGTGTGATTATCCAAAAAGTAATTTATCAAAGCTCTTTCTAATCTTGCACCTTTATTTGTATAAAAATGAAAACCCGAACCAGAAACTTTAGCACCACGTTCAAAATCAACTATACCCAATTTTTTACAAATTTCGATATGGTCCAAGTTATTCGAGCTTTTTTTAGTTTCACCAAAAGAACGGACAACAATATTATTTTCAGCGTCCTTGCCTTGTGGTACTGACTTATGTGTAACATTTGGTAAGTTCTGCATAGCAATGTGAAGAATACTCTCTACATCTCTTAATTCTTCATCAAATTCTTTGATATTGTCAGAAACTTCTTTCATTTTATTGATAATATCGTCAGCATTTTGTTTCGCTTTTTTTAGTTCTGCAACCTTAAGTGAAGCAACATTTCTTTCAGCTTTTAAAACTTCCACAGATTTGATAATAGTTCTTCTTTTTTCATCAAGAGCCAAAATATGTTCAATTTCAGCATTATGATTTTTGTTTTCTAAGTTTACTCTAACAAACTCTGGATTTTCTCTAATTAATTTTATATCTAACATTTTAGACTCTATATAATCTTTATAATTTATACTAAATTTTGTTTTAAAGTTATTATTTACTTATCAAAAAAGTAATCAAATTTATCAACAAAAAGTTATCCGCAAAATTAAGTAATTTTTTATAAATTTTAGTTTAAATAAAAAAGAAAACATCTGAATCATGAATAGAAGAAGGAATAATAATAGTTAAGAGGTATGAACCACAGATTTATACAGATTGCACAAATTAACACAGATTATTTAAGAAATAAGGAATAAGAAAGAAGAGGAGAAAGAAAGATGAATCACAGATTTATGCAGATTGCACAAATTAACACGGATTATTTAAGAAATAAGGAATAAGAAAGAAGAAGAAAGGAAGAACTGAGAGAAGAATTCTTCAATCTTTTTCTTAATAATCTTTACTCTTTAATCATTCTTTCTCTTAATCTGTGTTAATTTGTGCAATCTGTATAAATCAGTGGTTCAAAACTCTTACTTGTAATTCAAACTCTTTATTCTTTAATCAATTTATATTCGAACATTGTATCCCAATGTTTGCCGGTAAGAAGTATTGTATTATTTTCAGGAACGTATGCTATACCATTCATCACATCAACACCGTCTTTAGTTTTAAGCATATCAAACAAAAAATCAAAGTTATATCTTTCTTCTACCTTATTTGTTTCTGGATTAATTACAACTACAAAAGGAGTACCCCAAATATTTGCCCAAATTTTACCATTTATCACTTCCATTTCGTTTATATAATATCTTGGATTACCGAAATCATCTATAATATTTTTTTCGCTCATTATAGCAAAATTAATTGGATTTCTATATTCTATTATATCGCTTCCATTGGATTTAATAAGATTTGTACCATCATAAATTAATCCCCAACCTTCACCATCATAATTAATATTTTGAGAAACTATATTAAGGTTTGTATCTAAAATTATTAATACTTTATTTTGGTAAGTAAGCATATAAATTAAATCATTAATCATTGTAATACCTTCGGCAAATATATTTGACGGAAGTTTCTGACTTTTGATTACATTGCCTGTATAATAATCAATTTTTTGAATAGTGGATTTGCCAATTAGTCCATTAGATTCGTAGATAATTCCATTGTTATACAATAGTCCTTGAGTAAATGACTCTCTATCATGTGGCAATTTACGCACTAATTCGAATTTATATTTGTTAGACAATTTTGCGGTTTTGTAATTACTACTTTTGCTTTCGTTTTGTGTATTATTTTTTTCAGCGTTATTACCATTACAGAAAGTAAGAGTAAATATTAAAGCAGTAAATAGAATAAGTTTTAGTGAAGTATTTAGAAAAAATTTCATATTAATATTTGAATTATGATGATAAAAAATAAATATTATAAACAAAGATATTTATTATTTATTTTATTAATTATTAATATTAAATTAATTTATAATAAAATAATGAACAATTACGTTAGTATATAGTTTTATGTAAGATTAAAATAAAGAAATAAAAAATAATTTGAAAATAATATGTTCCACGTGGAACATCTGATATAAAAATATGGAAAAAACTTTTGATATAATAGTAATTGGAGCAGGGCACGCAGGTATAGAAGCTTGTTTAGCTGCGTCTCGAATGGGAATGAAAACAGCTCTTATGACTATGAGTTTGGATAATATGGGAAAGCCATCTTGCAATCCCTCTATTGGCGGAAGTGCAAAAGGGCATCTGGTAAAAGAGATAGATGCACTTGGTGGAGAAATGGGATTTTTGGCTGATAAAGGTGGTATCGAATTTAAGATGTTAAACAAATCCAAAGGTCCAGCAATATGGTCTCCACGTTGTCAGATAGATAAAGATTTATACCCTAAATATGTCAAACAAACATTATTATGTCAAGACAATTTAATTTTAATTAAAGCTATTGCAGAAGAAGTATTAGTAAAAGAAGATAAAGTATATGGTATAAAAACCAAAGATAATGAAGTGATTTATACAAAGGCATTAATACTTTGTGCAGGTACTTTCCTTAATGGTATAATGCACACTGGACAAACCCAAACAGCTGGCGGAAGAATAGGTGAGCCTGCCTCAAATAAAATATCAGATTTATTATCAAGTTATGGATTAGAAAAAGGAAGACTCAAAACAGGTACTCCACCCAGAATTTCTAAACATAGTATAAATTATAGAATATTAGAAACAGCAGACCACGATGAAAATCCTTTGCCATTTTCCTTTAGGTCTGATAAAGTAAAAAATCAAATAGTATGTTTTCAGACAGAAACTAATGAAAATACACATAATATACTCAAAGAAGGTTTTGACCAATCTCCAATGTTTACAGGTAGAATAAAAGGCGCTGGTCCGAGATATTGTCCGAGTATAGAAGATAAAATTGATAGATTTTCTGAAAGAAATAGTCATAAAGTGTTACTAGAACCAGAGGGACTTAATACCAATTCTATATATGTAAACGGATTTTCGACTTCATTACCCGAAGAAATTCAAGAAAGGGGTCTACATTCTATCAGAGGCTTAGAAAATGCAATCATTACAAAGAAAGGTTATGCTGTAGAGTATGATTTCTTTTTTCCCTATCAATTACAATTTACTTTAGAAACAAAAGCTATCGAAGGTCTATACTTTGCAGGACAGATAAACGGAACATCTGGATACGAAGAAGCAGCAGCCCAAGGATTGGTAGCTGGTATAAATGCAAGTCTAAAAATTAGAGAAGAAGAGCCGCTTGTACTCAAAAGGTCTGAAGCATATATTGGCGTATTAATTGATGACTTAGTGAATAAAAGTACAGAAGAACCATACAGAATATTTACATCTTTGGCTGAATATAGATTATTGCTAAGACAAGATAATGCAGATGAAAGGCTAATGAAATATGGCAATAAATTTGGATTAATTGACGACAAAACATTTGATAATCTAAATAATAAAGTAAATAAGATAAATGAAAGTATCGAAAAAATTAAAAAAGTAAAGCCTGAATTAAATGAAGTAAATGATTATTTAGAAAAAATAACAGAAACCAAATTAGAAAGAAAGACCGATATATATTCTTTAATCAAAAGAAACAAAACAGATATTAGAGAACTAATAAATTTGGATAGTATTAAAGATAAGTTTTTGGACATTACCGAAAAGAATGAAATCTTAGAAAAAATAGAACTTGAGGTAAAGTACGATGGTTATATACAAAGACAACAAAAAGAAATAAAGTACTTTATGGAAAATGAAGAAAAGATTATACCCAAACACTTTGATTTTAATAAAGTATCATCTCTATCTACAGAGGCACGTGAGAAATTAAACAAAATTAGACCGGGCTCTATCGGTCAAGCTTCTAGAATATCAGGTGTATCGGCTTCTGATGTTTCGGTATTAACTTTATTTTTGAGAGCATAATTTGTAATATTTTAAAAATTACATGTTCCACGTGGAACATATAATATAAAATCAGATTGAATTATTTGACGAAAACAAGTAAAAACAAGTAAAATTAGTAAGTAAAAGAAAGTAAATAATAGAAAAAGATAAGAAAGTGAAAAGAATAGCCGTATTAGGTGCAGGTGGTAAAATAGGAGAAGCTGTGTATAAAATTCTTAGTAGGGAATTAGATGCAGAGTTTGTTCTCTTTACTACAGAAAAGAAATTAATCATAGAAGATTATAAAGATATAATCATTAGAATAGATGTAACTAACAAAAGTTTACTCAAAGATGAATTGTATAATTATAATCCAGAAGTTATTATAAATTGTATCGCTTTTACTAATGTAGATTTGTGTGAAACAGAGAAAAAAACAGCTTGGGAATTAAACACTACCTTAGTTGAAAATCTAATGAACATTTCAAAAGTATTAGGTTGTCATTTTATTACCTTCTCGACTGATTATATATTTAATGGAAACAAAGGACCATATACAGAATTAGACAAACCAGACCCATTAAATTATTATGGGAAATCTAAATTAGCAGCAGAAAATTTATTGATTGGAAATTATGATAAATATACTATTATTAGAACTAATTTAGTTTATGGGTATTCTTCATATAACAAAGGCGACTTTATTAAATGGATTATAAGTAGTCTGCAACAAAATAAAGATATATATATTGTAGATTCGTTATATGCAAATCCAACACTTACCGATGATATAGCGGAGGCGGTGATGCAGATAATCTTTAAATCTGCTTATGGGATTTATAATGTTGCCGGTAGTACATATATGGATAGATTAAGCATTGCTAAAGAGGTGGCAAAAGTGTTTACTTTAGATGAAACTTTGATTCATAAAACTGAAATTGCTGAATTAAAACAAAAAGCTATAAGACCTATTAAAGGTGGATTAGTAATATTAAAAGCACAAACAGAATTGGGACTTCATCTGAGTTCTCTAGAAAGTGGATTGATTAATTTGAAACTTCAATTAAACAAAACGTATAGCGAATAGAATACAAATAAATAGATAAAAAGTTACTATGATTTATAATAAAAATATTATATTCGTATAATTGCTAAATACATAATAATAAAAATTAAATTAGAAAATTGTAAATACATTAAATAATTATGAATAACATTAGTTTAGATAGAACAAAAAGTATTATTGCTAACTTTAAAGGTAAAAAAATTGCTGTAGTTGGTGATGTAATGTTAGATAGATTTTTTTGGGGAAATGTTACTAGGATCTCTCCAGAAGCACCAGTACCAGTAATTGATTTGGAATCAGAATCATTTCACTTAGGTGGTGCAGCAAACGTTGCAAGCAATATTTCCTCTTTGGGTGCAATTCCAATACTTTTTGGTGTAGTTGGTCAAGATAATTCTGGTAAGTTGTTCCTTGAAGAAGCGCAAAAATTAGGTATAGAAACCTCTGGTATAATAGAAGTGAGTGATAGACCAACAACTGTCAAAACCCGTATTATAGGTAACAATCAACATATTGTTAGATTGGATAGAGAAGTAAAGACTAAGATTAATAATAAAACTGAACTTAGTTTGATTGATATGATTAAAAAAAATAAAGATATTGAAGCAATTATCTTTGAAGATTATAATAAAGGAGTAATTACTAGTATTCTTTTAAGAGAGCTGATTAATTATGCAAACAAAAATAATATAATGATATTTGTTGACCCAAAATTAGAATTATTCTTTGATTATAAAAATATCACTGTATTTAAACCAAATAGAAAAGAAGCACAACAAGCATTAAATAAAAAATTTAAAGATGATCAAGATATTGAAGAAGCTGGACATTATATAAGAAAAGAAATCAATGCCAAAAATGTGTTGTTAACTTTGGGTGCTGACGGTATGATGTTATTCGAAGAAGACGGTAGTATCTCCAAAGTGCCAACAATAGCAAGACTTGTCGCTGACGTTTCTGGTGCTGGTGACACAGCAATTGCTACATTGGCTGCATCTATGGTAGGCGGTGCAAACATCAAAGAAGCATCAACATTGGCTAATTTCGCTTCTGGTAAAGTTTGTGAAATGCCTGGTGTTGTTTCTATTTCAATTGAGAAATTGATGGAAGCTGTAGATCATAACTATAAGATAAATCAGTAATTACTAAGTTAAAAATTCAAAAGTAAAAATCAAAAAGTAAAAGAATGTTAGTAAGCACAGATTTAATTGGAAAAATAAGTCAAGAGTTAAATTCTCAAAACAAAATAATTGTATTCACCAATGGATGTTTTGATATAATTCACTCTGGACATATAAGTTATTTGACTGAAAGTAAAAAGCTTGGTGATATATTAATTATTGGATTAAATAGTGATAATTCGGTAAAAAGACTAAAAGGTGAGAACAGACCTATTAATACCCAGAATGATAGAGCTATAGTATTATCTGGATTAAAATCTGTCGATTATGTATGTATTTTTGAAGAAGATACACCTTTAAACTTAATTCTTACTATCAAACCAAATGTACTTACCAAAGGTGGTGATTACAAAATCGAAGAAATAGTTGGCTACGAATTTTTAACCCAAAATAACGGGGAAGTAGTGATAATTGATTTTGTTGATGGAAAATCAACTACAAATATTATAAATAAAGCTAAAATTTAATAAATGTAAATATATAAATTAAAGCTTAATTATATCAACATTTCTTGATAGTCACTAACTATATAAATATCAATTAGATAAATTAAAATAATTACTATTGTTAATATTTATTCAATAATCAAAAAGATACCATAATTACTCGATAAATATATATTAATTATAGATATAACTCATATTTCCGAAATTAAATAAAAATATACTCATACAATGGACTTAGATTATAAACAAATTTTACTCAAATACCCTCAACCTAATAGATTTCGACATCATATAAAATCAAACGTATATTTTCCATATCATCCAAATTTGTCTGTATCATCTCATTACCCAGATTTAATTAGTACTATTGATTGGAAAGATGTATTTCTGAATGGAAAAACACCAAACTCATTAGATATTGGCTGTGGTATGGGTAAATTTTTGATTCAATATGGATTTGATAACACTAATGAAAATGTATTAGGATTAGAAGTCAGACCTATGCCAGTTGATTGGATTAAGTCTGTAATCTTAGGTGAACAGTACCAAAATATAGGTGTATTGCATTATACATTGGCAAATGGATTAGACTTTATTGAAGATAATTCATTAGATTCCATTTATTATTTTTTTCCAGACCCTTGGTTCAAAAATAAACAATCCAAAAGACGCGTATTGAATCAACAATTCCTTGAAATATGTTATCAAAAGTTAAAGTTGGATGGCAAGTTATTTGTCCAAACTGATGTAACAGAATTGAATAAATATCACTTATTAGAATTAAATAAATTTAACCAAACAAATAAATATGAAATTAAAGAGTTACCTAAGAATGAACCTTGGGATTTGTTGAAAACAGACCAAGAGTTGCACGTAATTAAAAAAGGTTTTGATATTTTTAGAATTATATGTACCAAACAATAAAATGAATACACAAATATTAGATTATTTTAATCAAATTGATATAATTAAGAAGTTTTCTCAGGATTTTGTAAATCAATTAGTATTTACAATATTGGCAATTATATTTTTATGGATAATCCGTAAGGTAGTTTTAGCAATTGTACATCGAAGGTCAAAATCTGCTTATGTAAAATACAATTGGAGCAAATACACATATTACGTACTTTTGTTTTTTTGCTCAATAGTCATAATAGATATCTGGCTCAAAGGTTTCGGGCAAATTATTACAATATTGGGATTTTTGGCTGCTGGTATTGCTATTGCACTCAAAGAGCCGATTGTCAATCTTTTTGGGTGGTTTTTTACTATATGGAACGGAAGTTTTAGATTGGGTGATAGAATTGAGATTTCTGGAGTTAAGGGAGATGTTATAGAAATTGGATTATTTCAATTCAAATTAATGGAATTACACGCTTGGGTTGATGGAGACCAATATACTGGTAGAATATTATATATACCTAATTCTAAGATATTTACAGAAATTAAAGCAAATTACAGTACTATCTCTGAGTTTATTTGGCATGAGTTTGATTTTTGCATTACATTTGAAAGTAATTGGGAAAAAGCAAAGGATATTATTTATAAAGAAGTTGATAAAAAATCAGAACACAGAAATTTAGATGCAGTGAATGATGCTAAAAAATTTTTTGATATCTACAATATTGAAGCTACGACTTTTGAGCCAGTTATTTATAGTGAAATATTTGAAAATGGTGTGAGGTTTGTTATTAGATATTTTTGTAATGTAAATAATAGACGTATATCAGAAATGGAGATAAATGAAGGAATTATCACCGAATTTGCAAAGCATAGAGATATAATGTTTGCTTATCATACGATGAGACTTTATAATAATAAGTCAGAAGGAAAAGAGGGAACTCAAAAGTTATAAGCAAATAATTTTTTCAAAATTGTGAAAATATTATAAAATTAAAAATAATCAAAAAAATTAAATAGAAATTAAATAGAAATTAAATAGAAATTAAATAGAAATATTATGAAAAACGCATATATAATTGACGGCATAAGAACACCAATAGGGAAAATCGGTGGTGCTTTATCAAATGTAAGACCAGATGATTTGGCGGCTGATTTGATGAGAGAATTAATCAAAAGAAATACAAATGATAAATTTGATGTTAATCTAATTGAAGATGTCATAATGGGTAATGCAAATGGTGCCGGTGAAGAAAATCGCAACGTTGCTCGAATGTCGCTATTATTGGCTGGGCTTCCTGTTTCAGTGCCTGGTGAAACAATAAATAGACTTTGTGCCTCTGGACTTGGAGCAATAGTAAATGCTTCTCGTGGAATTAAATTGGGTGAGGGCGACTTTTATATTGCTGGTGGAGTTGAGTCAATGACACGTGCTCCTTATATTATGTCCAAATCAAGCAGTGCTTTTGGTCGTGATTCTCAAATATTTGATACATCTTTGGGTTGGAGGTTAGTAAATCCCAAACTGAATGCAATGTATGGTACAGAAGGTATGGGCGAAACAGCCGAAAATGTAGCTGATAAGTATAATATATCAAGAGAAGACCAAGATAAATTTGCATTTAATTCGCAAATGAAAGCAACTAATTCGAGAAATAATGGAATATTCAAATCAGAAATAATTGACGTAGTAATTCCACAAAGAAAAGGCGACCCAGAGATAATTTCGGATGATGAGTTCATCAGACCAGAAACTACATTAGAAAGTTTGGCGAAATTACAACCTGCATTTAGAAAAGGTGGCTCCGTAACTGCTGGTAATTCATCGGGTTTGAACGATGGAGCAGCAGTAGTATTGATGTCATCTGAAGAAGGATTAGTAAACTCTGGATTAAAGCCAAGAGCTAGAGTAATAAGTTCTGCTGTAGTCGGCGTGGAACCACGCATTATGGGTATCGGTCCAATCGAAGCAGCAAAAAAAGCACTAAAAAGAGCTGGGCTAACATTTGCAGACCTTGATGTAATCGAACTAAACGAGGCATTTGCTGCACAATCTTTGGCTTGTATTAGAGCTTGGGGATTGAGTGATGATGATAATAGAATTAACCCAAATGGTGGAGCAATTTCACTTGGGCATCCGCTGGGAATGTCAGGAGCTAGATTGGTAATCACTGCAATGAACGAATTAGAGAGACGTAACGGGCGATATGCTTTGTGTACAATGTGTATTGGAGTTGGACAGGGGTATGCTGCAATCATCGAAAGAGTATAAATTGTACACTGTGGTTTCGACTTCGCTCAACCACCGTTCAGTATAACTCAACCTCCCAACAAAGATACTTGACTATAAGTACCGTTGACTGAGCGTAGTCGAAGGCAACTATAATAATTAATGAAATCAGATAAGGTGAAAGTTATGTTCAAATAAAGAAAAATTAAAATTTATTATAATTGAACATATTATACAATTACTTTTGTTTATTGGTCGAAATATAAAAATACAGCTCATAATTGTAATTTTAAACAATCTATTTGTAAAAATTAATAAAAATGAAAAAAATATTTTAAACTCCCTTGAAATTACAAAATAAGTTATTATTTTTGTAATCAATTAAAAAGTAAAAAGGAAATAAATAAATGTCTAATTATGCACCCGTTCTTAAAAGAGATTCTGATGGTAGATTGTTTTCTTATGATGAACAATACAAAAGTACCAAAGATAAATTATCAAAAAATATAATCAAAGAAAATTATATTCATTTCTTAGCTTCTAAGCAAGTGGATAGCGATTTTATTTGGCAATTAGTTAAAATATCAGTTGCCGCTATTGCATCTGATGGAATTCACAAAAAAGAAGAATTGTTGGTGTGTCAAGAGATATGTAATGAGTTGAGTTTGGATTGGGATAAGTTTTTACCAGAAATAGAAAATGAATTATCTCAAATTTCAAACTTTAATTTAGAGACTATTACATCTTATTTACAAATTGCATTTCCAGATGATAACATAACTCATTCGTTTTTATTATTTGAGGCAGCACTTCATATCATTTTAGCTGATGGAATAATGACACAAGACGAATGCGATTTATTGGCAAGTATAGGTACGATTCTTAAAATACCAACTGGTAAAATCATTGCTCGTATTGGATTGTTTTTGAATGAAGAAAAACAAACTTTGGTAGATGTAACAGAAAGCCTACAATGGCAGTACACACAATATATGAGTGAATAATAAAAGTGCAATTATTTTTTATTTAGATACCAAGCTCCAATTCAAAAAGTTGGAGTTTTTTTTATGTTTGGTTCTTTTGAGGGAAAAGAAAAAAGGAAAGAAATCAGCCAAAAATCAGATAAAATAAAATTATTTTTAAATAAATAAAAATTAAAATTTATAAATTTTTAGGTAATTTATTTAGATTCGCTTGAAAGTATTGAGGTTTGATAAAATAAGAAAAATTTATTATTACTAAACTTATAAAAGAAGAAAGAGCTAAGATTTTGAAGTCTTTAATATTTATAATAAAAATTAAAATGGAAAGCAAAGGTAAAATTGTGATTAAAGAAAAATAAATAAATCTATTATCTAAGTAATCATTCGCAATGGAAATTAAATCTGTATTTACAAAATTTACAATCAACAAAGGGAAAATACATATAAAAAAAATCAATATGGCTGAAATAAAGTCTCCGTGAATATATGCTGTTGAAAATAATACTACAGAGGATATATATATACTGAAAATATTAACTTTAGATTTCATAATTTTTATGTTTTATTTTTTATTTAAAAAAATAGTAAATAATTTACAATTAATTAAAAAGTTTTGTAAAATTAAAGCTTTACCTTTAATCGACTTAATTTTATTATTTAATATTTTAATCTTCTCAATCACTTCCTTTTTCATATCCTTCGTAATAGTATGATTGGTCTATTCCCTTGAACAGTATTTCACGATTATCTATATCATCACTTAGGTTAGCAGAAAGTAGAGTCCTTAATTCTAAATCATTGATAGGGCTTCTTTCCATAGCTTGTAGGTATAGAAATTTGTCGATATATTGCCAGTTTATAACTTTCTTTAGTCTGGTTTTCAGTATTAAATCTAACCAAATTCTCATTGTTCTGCCGTTGCCTTCCATAAATGGATGGGCAATATTCATTTCTACATATTTGGCGATAATTTCATCAAAAGTACTTTCGGGCATTTGTTCAATTTTAACTAAAATCTCTTTTAGATACAATGCTGTAGCAAACCTAAACCCACCTTTTGCTATATTATTTGTACGAATTTGCCCAGCAAAATCATATAAAATATCAAACAAATATTTGTGAATTTGTAGTAAACCTTTGGTAGTACCTATTTCAATATTATTTATATTGTCAGATTCAAATAAGTTATAAGCATTTTCTAAGCTTATTTTATCGATGTTTTTCATTTAATACATAACGGAATTGCTAATATTTTGTTGCTTTTAACTAATTAGAAAAGTGGTTTCGACTTCGTTCAACCACCGTTCACAGACGCTCAA